>JAEEGL016443799.1_pt1 | contig 20526 bp, 18 predicted proteins | sample 9134231 | NCBI WGS metagenome assembly JAEEGL01 (sample SAMN16246548, study PRJNA631951) | gut metagenome | biome: gut microbiome; feature: rumen; material: fiber-attached | host: Bos | place: Iran: Karaj | collected 2018-10
CTTATTTGGGTGGCTATTGCAGCGGGGTCCCACCTCTTCCCATTCCGAACAGAGAAGTTAAGCCCGCCTGCGCCGATGGTACTGCAATGCAATGCGGGAGAGTAGGAGACTGCCCACTTTCATAAAAGAAGCCCTTTCATCAAATCGATGAGAGGGCTTTCTTTTTTTATAGGGATAGCAGAGATAGCAGGGATAATAGGGTTATAAAAATAAATTCTTTAAATTTTATTTGGTATTTTGCTCACTTATTCGTACCTTTGCAGGCATGAAGATAGTAGAGATGGACGGTTATGCGGCTAATCCTGGTGATATCAGCTGGGAGCACTGGAGGAATATTGTACTTCCGAATGGCGGTGTATGTGACTTCGTGATGTATGAGCGTACTGCTCCTGAAATGGTTGTAGAAAGGGCTAAAGGAGCGGAGATTGTTATTACGAACAAGGTGGTGTTCTCCAGAGAGGTTATGGATGCTTTGCCGGAATTACGTTATATAGGTGTACTCGCTACAGGATATAATGTCGTTGACATTGCTGCAGCCAAGGAGCGTGGCGTTGTTGTTACGAATATTCCGGCATACAGCACTCAGTCGGTGGCACAGCTTGCCATTGCCCACCTGCTTCATATCACGAATAATGTGGCAGAGCATGACAGGGTGGTGCATGAAGGTGGCTGGACTAGAAATGCCGACTTCTCCTTTTGGGTCTCTCCCCAAAGAGAACTTGCTGGCAGGACATTCGGAGTGGTAGGTCTGGGCAATACTGGTACTGCTATAGCTCGCATTGCTTCTGCTATGGGGATGAAGGTGCTGGCGTTTAGCTCTAAGGCGAAACAGGAAATGGAGAGTCTTGGCATAGATGGCATCGAGAAGGCTGGTACGATAGAAGAACTGTTCAGTCAGTCGGACGTGGTGAGCCTGCATTGTCCCTTGACGGAGACGACAAAGCATATTGTGAATAAGAAGACGCTGGACATGATGAAGCCCGATGCCATTCTGCTGAATACCGGTAGGGGACCGCTGATTGACGAGCAGGCACTTGCCGATGCACTCAATGAGGGCAGGATATATGCCGCAGGCATTGATGTTCTGACAGAGGAGCCCCCTAGGAATGGGAGTCCGCTACTGACAGCCCGTAACTGTCACATCACGCCCCACATAGCGTGGGCAACACTGGCAGCCAGAGAGCGCCTGATGCAGATTGCAATAGATAATATCAAGGCATTCTTGCGTGGAGAGCCGCAGAATGTTGTGCAATAAAAAAAGAGAAAAAGCGTTATTATAGTATGGCAGAACTGAGTGATTGCAAGATAATAGAATTGCCTAAGGAAGAGGATCCTCGTGGCAGTCTGACATATATTTATGAGGAACAGCATGTGCCATTTCCCATCCGTCGCGTGTTCTACATATATGACGTCCCTGCGGGCAAGGACCGTGGAGCACATGCACATCGTGAATGCTGGCAGATGATTATCGCCGCATCAGGTGCATTAGAGGTATATTTAAATGATGGTAAGGATGAGAAGGTAGTTACGCTTAACAGACCTTATCAGGGATTGCTAGTCCCACCTGGCATCTGGGCGCATGAGAGAGCCTTTACAACAGGTGCCCTGTGTCTCGTGCTTGCGAGCCATGACTATGATGAGGATGATTACATAAGAGACTTTGACAGATATCGTTCTATATACGGCAGATAAGAAGGCCGAATGGGATGCCTTTGTGAAAGATTCCAAGAATGGAACCTTTCTCTTTTTGCGTGATTACATGGAGTACCACTCAGACCGCTTCGAGGACAATTCTTTGATGTACTACAAAGATGGCAGTCTGTTGTCACTTCTTCCTGCAAACAGAAGAGGTGATGCCATTTGGTCGCATCAGGGGCTGACTTATGGAGGGTTTGTGTTGAACAAGAAAGCGCATACCGCAGAAGTGGGGGAGGTGTTTGACGTCACGCTGGCTTATCTGAAAGAGGCAGGCATAAAGGAGTGGTATTACAAGCAGATACCGACGGTGTATCATCAGTTACCCGCAGAAGACGACAGCTACTGGCTGTGGAGGAACAGTGCAGAATTGGTGAGTTGTCACCTGATGTCAGCAATAGACTTGAATACAGATTTCTGCATATCTTCAAGACGGCGTACCTATGCGAGCAAGTTGAAAAGAGAAGGCTGGAAGATTGTATGCAGTAGCGAAGGGACGTTGTTGCGAAGGTTTTGGAAGGTTTTGTCAGAGAATTTGAAAGAAAGATATGATGCCAGGCCAGTTCATTCCCTTGAGGAAATAGAAAACCTGCAAAGGCTGTTTCCTGATAATATAGTGTGTCAGGGAATAGAAAGTCCGGAAGGAAAGTTAGAGGCAGGAGTGTTGATGTTCTTGTCAAACCAGGTGGCCCGCACACAGTATATTTCAGCATCGCCCGAAGGAAAGACATCGAAGGCTTTGGACTATTTGTTTATACACTTGCTGGAACACTACAAGAATGCAGGATACCAGTTCTTCGATATGGGCACCAGTATGGATGATGACACTCATCTGAATGACGGACTTGTTGCTCAGAAAGAAGGTTTTGGCGCGCGAGGCATAGCATGCAGGACGTATAAATTGACGATTCCTTGAGACATGATTATACAATTACAGGTACTGCGTTTCATATTTGTAATGCTTATAGTGTGTTCCCACTTGAGTATTTTGGGCTTTCCCCATTTTGAGGCAGGGGGAGATAGTGGTGTGGCATTCTTCTTCGTTGTAAGCGGATATCTCACAATGCTTCATTATGGAAAAGAATTAAAGCAAGGAGATTTTCGTCATAAAGAGTATTTGCAAAAACATATTTGGAAAATATATCCTCTATTCTTTTTGTCATGGTTAATAGAAGTCCTGCTGAAACATAATGTGCAAGATTTCTTATATGCTCTTCCCTCGCTTTTGTTGATACAAAGTTGGATTCCGTTGCATGATATATATTTCGGAGGAAATCCCGTAGCATGGTTTTTGTCCGTATTGCTGACAGCGTGGTTACTCTTGCCTGTATTATATAAAGTCGTAAGATGGAAATGGGGAATAGTAGTACTATTGTTGCTCTATTCTTTATTGTGTTGTTTTATTAAAGAAGAAAATATAAATGCATGGCTATATGTTTTTGCTCCCGTAAGGATGGCAGATTTTATGTTGGGAATGTGGCTATATAAGTTTGTAGAGAATAAAGAAATTAATACGGGGAAGTCCTGTTTTCTATTTTTATTGGGAGTATTATGTATTGTAGCAAGTATATGGTTTTATCATGATTTGGACCCACATGTGAGAAATGCAGCAATCTTCTGGCCTTCTATATTTTTGATAATTCCAACAGTATCATCTCTTCCCCCAATATTTGACAAAGTGATGAAACAAAAATTTCTCGTGATGTTGGGTAACTATACGTTAGAGATTTTTCTTTTTCATGTTATTGTCTTTCAAGTTATGGCTATAATATTCAGACGCTATGGATTCAGCATATAAGAGATTATTAAAGGTAACGACTTTGTTCGGAAGTGTTCAGGGTTTGAACATACTGATGAACCTTATACGTGCAAAGTTGGCAGCCATGTTGCTTGGTCCTGCAGGAATAGGCCTCAACTCAATATATAACGAAACCCGTGAATTCATCCATTCCACGACCAATCTCGGAATGGATCAGAGCGGTACGAGGGAGATAGCGAAAAGTACGGGCGCTCCGGACTTGGAAGATTCAGTTACTCTGACCCGCTCGTGGATAATGCTGTTGGCAGTCTTCGGAATGTTGGCAACGGCAGTTTTCGCATATCCTCTATCGTGGATGCTATTCTCTGATGGCGACCATACATGGCAGATTGTTGCTTTGTCTCCAGCCGTTGCTTTTTCAACGCTAACATGTGGTGAGTTGACCGTCTTGCGAGGTCTGCAGCAAATGAAAACTATTGCAGGAGTATCAGTATTACACGTAGTTTTGGGTGTACTAACCACCATACCTTTATATTATATATGGGGTATGGATGGCATCATAGGAGCTTTGGTGCTGATGACGCTGTCTCTTGCTATTGTGACCATGATATATTCATATCGCATTCACCCGCCCAAGTTCTGCTTTGTCAAGGCTTTCCTTGCTAAAGGGCGTCAGATGCTTGTGCTTGGAATGTCGTTTGTCATAGCCGGATTTATCGCGAACCTCGGTAAACTGGCTGTCAAGGCGTATATAAATGTAAACGGCTCGCTGGACGATGTGGGATTGTATAGTGCAGGGCTTACATTGACTCTTATGATTTCCAACGTGGTATTCGCATCGCTGGAGAATGAGTTCTACCCCCGTCTTTCAAGTATCTTTACGGATAAAACCCAAAGATATCTGGCAATAGTAAGACAGATGAAAGTGGGATTGGCTATAATTACCCCGATAACGATAGTAGCCGTTGTCCTGATGCCGTGGATTGTGCCCATATTGTTGAGCGATGAGTTTTCTACCATAGTGCCTATGGCCCAGATAGCCTCCTTAGGTCTTATATTCAGGGCCTTGTATCTTCCGGCTGCTCTTGTGCCGATGGCGGCAGGAGAGTCGAAGATATACCTGCTGCTTCAGGCTGTCTCTTATGTCAGTTTTGTGCCGGCAGTAATATTGGGCTACCATTTCGGAGGTATTACAGGAACAGGAATAGGTCTGCTGGTGAACCATTTTATGGATGTTGTAGTTAACATGGCTGTATTGAAATGGAGATATCTATGATGAAAGATAAAATAAGGAAATTGGTCAGGAATATCCTGCCGTACAAGTTTATTATCACAAAAAAGCGTAATGGCTTTTGGGATGATGCCCTTAAAGGGACGGAAAATCCCAAAATGGATGCAGTGTGTATGTTTGCCAGCGTTGTATCGGTTGAGGGTTTTGGCGCGACGGGGTCGAGTGCCGTAATAGACCTGATTAGGGAATATAAAGATATGGCTGTGCTGGGAACAGTAGATCCTGAGGGAAGTCAGACGTCACCCAAAGAGGCACATGCTGAGATAGACATCCTACGTCATACTGGTGGATTATACCAGATGGAACGTTGTTTTGACAAGAGTATCCCGCAGAGCTATTTTTGGAACGATGCAGCCGTGAAGCAGTTCCTTGATTTGGCATATTTTTCACCATTTTATCGTGGTTATCCTGCTCTGCAGCCTTATTTCTATTCCTTTGCCAAAGAGATATTATCACATCGGGTGGCAAATGCAGAGGGAAGTCCTGTAAACCATCTGATGGGGCGCTTTTATGATGCTTCTGACATTTATTATCTCAATTCTCTGACCATAGAAGAATATCAGGAGAAATGTCGCTGTTTCCTCAATAGCATTTTTAATTATTTCTATACGGGAAAAAGTACATTCCTTGTTCTTGACCAATTGTTTGCCGGTTGTGAGATAGACGTAGAGCACTTCCGCAAATATGTGCCCAACCTTAAGCAGATAATGGTGTATCGTGATCCGCGTGATGTATATTGTATTTGTCAACGTCTAGACCTCTCTTGGATGCCACACGAGACAGTGGAACGTTACATTGAGTGGGTAAAGATGGCATATGGGAACTTTGATATTCACTCGATAGACTATGAGATTCTGCGCTTTGAAGATATGGTGCTTGATTATGACAATACTGTTAGTCGTATAGAGAAACTCTTAGGGCTTTCACCTGAACAGCACGTTCGACCAAAGAATTGCTTTAATCCGGCAGTATCGGAAAAGAGTGTAGGAGAATGGAAGCGTGAACCTCAGTTTGCTGATGATTTTAAGAAAATAAGAGAGGCCTTGCCGCATTTGTGCTATGAAAAGTAGTCCTGCGCAAGACATTAACAGAAAATGAGAATACTGCTTTTCGGAAATCCAGGTATGTGGCATGGCAATCTTGCTAAAGGATTGCGGGAGATGGGGCATGAAGTACGCCTTATCTCCGAGCGTTATGGCTGGCGCAGTTTCCCCGTTGACGATATATGCTTGGAGCGCAGGACGGACATAAACGGAAAACTGGCCTTTGTTGATTATTTGCTCAAGGCTATACCTATATTGTTGCAATGCAAGGGGTATGATATCGTTCAGTTGAACCATCCGATGTTTCTGTCTCTTCGTGGTTGTCACATGAAACCTTTCTATAATTATTTAAGAAGGAATAACGGAAAGATTGTCATGTGCTCTGTGGGAGAAGACTATCATATACTTGATCAGATAATAAACAAGAATATTCTGCGATATAGCGAGCAGCGCGTAGGGAACGAGATTATGCACAATGATAATGTGCAATTTCTGCGAAACATATATCTTGAAGGAAAAACTGCCAATTATTGTAAGTATGTGGCAAAAGACTGCGATGCCATAGTGGCTGTCCTTTATGAATATTGGGTATGTTATAATAATGTATATCCACAAAAACTGCACTTCTTCCCATTGCCGGTTGTAATGGAGGATAATGATACCCAAGAGTTCTCTGTTGGTGATAAATTACGCCTTTTCATCGGACTGCAGAGAGATCGTATGAATATCAAGGGAACGGACATAATGTTAAAGGCTGCACAGGATATAGTCAGGGATTATCCGGATAAGGCTATACTTCAGGTGGTAGAGAATGTTCCCTATGCAGAATATGAGCAGATGTTGGCGAATGCGGATGTGTTGCTGGATCAGTTATACAGCTACACACCAGCTATGAATGCGTTGCTGGCAATGTCGAAAGGAATAGTTGCCGTAACTGGTGGTGAGCCAGAAAACTATGATATTATAGGAGAGCAGGAATTAAGGCCAATAATAAATGTGCAACCCACATACGAAAGTGTGTATCATGAGCTGAAGGAATTGGTTCTGCATAAAGAGAATGTTCCAGAACTAAAACGTCAGTCCGTGGAATATGTACGCAGGCACCATGACTATCGCAAGGTAGCGAAACAATATGAAGATTTTTACAAGACCCTTCAAGCCAATGGTGTTAAGTAAGATTATTTTAAATATTTCCTTGTAGTTCCTAGCAGTAGAGAGAGGTAGTCTTCTGTAGGGCAGATAGAGTTCAGGTACATGAGCATACCGGCAAACGTCAATCTGTGTGTTAATTAGAGAGAGGTACAGGCGGTTCGCTTTAGGACTGTTTATGTCAATACCAGTATCTTTGCATATCTGTAGTTGTGCCTGCAACAGTTGCGGCAGGTTGGAGAAATCTCGTGTAATGCCGTCTTTGTTGATATAGTAAAGATACCGCCCCATGTTGCATGTCGCATAATGTTGCGCTTTTTGAATCAGGCGAGGCATTATTATGGCATCCTCAAAAAGAGCTCCCTTTTGAAAGGAAATATCGTTGAATAAATCCTTATGGAAAATTTTGTTGCAAACATAGGAGTGCGCAAAAACATCATTTAGCCATAGTTCCTTTTTCTTTTCAGGTGTGTCTATCTCTATAACGTTATCTGCAAAAGTGAGAAGATGTTCGTCTTTACCTCCTATATGTATCAGTGCTGGAAATTCAAGTATTTGTACTTCTTTATGCTCTGAAAGAAAAGCAATTAACGGTGCATAGGTGTCTAGGGCGACTTCGTCATCGCTGTCAACGAAGGAAACATAGTTGCCAGTTGCGACCTTCAATCCCTCATTGCGGGCATCGCTCAATCCTCCATTAGCTTTGTGAATAACCTTGATGCGTGTGTAAAGCTCTGCCCATTTGTCGCATTTTTTACCGCTACCATCAAGGGAACCATCGTCAACAAGTATAACCTCGTCAACATGATTAGCAATAACGCTCTTGATGCAACGATCAAGAGTATTCTCGGTGTTATATACAGGTATGATAACTGTAATGCTGACTTTCATGTTACTATTTTACTAATGTCGGTGAGTCGGAGAAAGCAAGCATTTCCCTGTCCCCTCGGCTGTCTCCATAGGCGTAAAGAAAATATTTCTCTCTGTCGGGTTCTGCTTTCAAAAGCCGTTCAACTTTTTCCTGCCCGTAGCAATTATTTGATGCAAATCCGCTGAGATCAGGTTTTACTCTCGTTGCCAGCACGGTAACATCGCCAAATGTGCAGAAAAAAGGTTTGACCCATTCTTCAATGCTAGCGCTGATAACATACACTTTATGATTCTGGCTAAGATGCCACTGAAGGCGTTCCTTCATTGAAGGACGTATGATAATGTTGCGGAAATTATTCCCGAAATCTTCCCCAAGTCTCTTGAATTTTTCGTAAGGCATGCCTTTGAAGAAAAAAGAGAAGATTTTTTCCTTACACTTCCAGTTTGGGTAAAGTCGTAGCATCATCAAGACAATGAGTGGGGAATAGAGTGCCATTCCAAACATGAACCGTATGGTTCCACAGGAATAACGGATGAACAGCAACAAAGTATCTTTTGTTGTCAGTGTCCCATCGAAATCAAATACGGCTACAGTTTTGTGAGAAGTTCCTTCCATTGGTTCATGATTTTTTCTTTGTCAAATCGTTTCACGGATTCTTTGGCTGCTCTGCCCATCTTTTCTCTTTCCTCAGGATTTTCAATAAGGAATGTAAGTTTTTCAATGAAAAGGGCATCGTCGTCGTATGGTATAAGAAATCCGTTTTTCCCATCCTCAATTATTTCGCGTGGTCCTTGTGGGCAATCGAAGGCAATACATGGCAGTCCGCATTGCATTGCTTCAATAAGAACAAGTGGAAATCCCTCGAAACGTGATGTCATTATGAATATACTTCCACAGGTATATGCTTTAATTACATCTTTGGTATTATGATGAACAGCGAGTTCCCAGTCGGAATGTTTTTTTGAAATCTCTTTCCACAGTCTGTACATTCTGGGGAAATTCTTTTCCATACATTCTCTGCCAAGACTTATTACAATATGAGAATTGTAGTCGGGAGTAACACAAGGATTTAAAGCACTACAGTTTGGTATTATAGCCACCTTCTTTGCTCTCCTGTAACATTCTGCATTAGAATGAGTGAGTGTGACTATGGCATCTGCATATTTTTCTGCTATGTTTACCGCAAATGGGTGTATCATTTTTGACTTTACACCATGTGCCTCATATATGGTTTTTGTATGATGGGTATTTAGTAAACATGAAACAGCTCCGATGTGTTGCAAGGTAATATAAATGTCGGGCTTTATATCTTTTATAGCCTTGTTAAGCCTGTAAAGTGCTGATGGTACAGTAATGATATTACATCGCGGTTTTATGTCTAAACATTGAACTCTCACCTTGGGTGATATGGGAAAGAATGATTTCTCACATCCTTTATAAAGTACAAGGATGATGACATCCCATCCCCATTGCTCTGCCATATAGGATGCCTTCGCTGTGATGATTCTTTCTATACCACCATTCGTTGAGAGACGCTCTATTTCATAAACTATGCGCATTTGTTCATTAGAGGTTTTTCAATGTATAACCAGGATATAGTTGCCAAAATGGATGTTATAATTAAAGTTATGATGAAACATAACGTTAGGCTATAGTCGGCTATGCCATAGTGAATCAATACTTGTATGACAGGGAAATGATACAGGAAAAGTCCGTATGTGATATTATCATATTTACGGAAAAAGTTCAGAGGCTTGCAATGATATGCCACAGCAACTAGTAGCATAGGGAAAGCCAATGCCTCAAAGAAGGAAAAGCACAATGCTATTATAGATAAAGGGAAAAGATACTTGTAATACTTATTGAAAATGTCGAAGAAAAACATTGTTGTCATTCCTCCGATGAAGAAAGTAAAATGCTGTGTCTGTGCATTAACAAAAGGAAAGGCAATTAAGCATAAAGCCATCAAGGGGATACATATCCATTTTTTGCCTATTTTTTTTATGAAGAAAATAAGGAAAGGTACCAGAATATAGAAAAGCACCTCTTGTTTCATTGCCCATAGAGAACCGTCCATTTGGGGCCAAGGATTATTTTGAAAGGTTTCAGGTAGTTCGGGCTCCAACCAGTTAAGAATCAGTATGTTTGAAATAAAATATTTCCAAGTTTGTCCTGATGTCCAAAAATCTTTTGTGCTTAGACTTGTTACCCACCATCCTATAAGCATGCAAAAAATTATGGTCATAATATATGCAGGCACAATGCGGGCAAATCTTTTTTGCGCGTATGAAACTATATTGCAGTCACGTCTTATAAAACTGTATGTTACCAAAAATCCCGTCATTGTAAAGAAAGCTCTCACCGCTGTACTCCCTGTAATGGGCAATACTTGTCCGTTCTCTGTCAGTGTGCAGAAGTGTGAAAGAATTAGTGCTATAGCGAAAAAAAATCGCAGGAAGTCAAAACAATTCTCCTTGCGTATTTCACGCGATATGTATTCATTTAGCAATTCCAATGTAGTATCCTAATTTGTAGAATGCAAAGATATTCATGTTTGGGGAATTTCCAAGCAGATTTTTTCTCAATAAGGGCTTTGTAATCTTAAAGAAAATATTAATGACATTCGTTACATGCCATTTCTCACATTTATTAATTACCTGTCCTATTCTCGTGTAGGGTAATAACATTTCGCCGGCGGATGAGAGCATGGCGAGTGAAGTCTCTGTTTTCTTTAAAAAGACATCATTGCTATCGAATCCCATGTGCATAAGAGGGTTATTGATATATACTACTTTTGCTTTTTTCTCGCCCAATTCTACTCCCATAAAGGTGTCTTCAAAGCCATATTTTGTGAATGTGGGATGAAATGGTGTTTCGACTAAGACTGTACGCTTTATCAATACGTTGAAGGTTGAGAAACGATTATATGGGTGTGCATTGCAATATTCTGTTGTTCGATATGGCTCAGCCTTCTTTTCGTAATAGTATCTTAATGTCACATCAGGGGAGGGGAGGCTTGTAGGATTTATTAGTCCGCCTACAATAACGTCTGCATTTTGTTGCTTAATGGAAAGGAGGTAATTATTAATGAAATGTGGAGTTGTGATCTTTGCATCACAATCAATGATAAGACACCATTCTCCTATAGATTCCTTTGTAAGGTTATTAATGTTATAGGCTCTGCCTACATTTTCTTTTTTCCGGATATATCGGCAATGGGGTAAATCATTTATTTTATGGTTCGCAATGGCTTTTACCTGGTCTTTACCCCCATCTTCCATGACAATAATCTCATATCCACCAAAATCTCCCATAGCCTCACATTGTGTATGCAAGTCATGCACCAAGGTGTAGCACACATAGTCATATGTCGGTATGAGTATGGAAAGTTTCATCAGAATAGATTACTTTATCATTGCTATTTTAGTTACGCACCCCTTTGTTCCTTCTGGTGTCTCTATTAATACCATATATACTCCAGATGCTACACGGTCACCATTTTTGTCACAACCGTCCCATTGGTATGTTCCTCCTGATACCGTACCTTTGTGAACGACATAGCCGGAGGATGTGGTTATTTTCAGTTGGCAGTTTTCGTATAGCCCTTTGATGGTAATCGGTCCAGTATAGTCTGGTGATACAGGGTTGGGGTAAGCATAGATTTTATCTTCATTTAAAGTACCATAATCTGATGTTATGTCAGTTTGATAAGAGCATAGGCCCCTGATGGTAGCGATATATACGATTCCGCTATTTTCATCTATAACGATATCATATATTTCATTAGATGGGAGTGGGGAATTCTCTGTCGTAAAATGGTATATTTCTTCTGTATTATCAGCACTGATGACGAAGACACCTGCATCCTTTGTTCCAATCCATTTACGCTGGGCTTTGTCTATGGCAATAACATAACAGTAAACCTCTCCTAAAAGGTAATCGGCAAGACCAGTGTCATCATCACGATTAATCTTCGGTTGAGTAAAAATACAGTTCCCTGCAGCAATATCATCTTTTGATAGATAAACAGGGCCATTAGATGTTGGCACCCATATATTTCCGTCAGCATCTTCTATTGGGCGGAAGAAATAGGGGTTGGTATTAATCAATAGTCCATCTTGATTAACAAAATTGAAGTAAGAATTCAATTTGCCTGTCTCCATATTATATGCATATAATCCGGAACCATCCCAGTTGGAATTCGTAAACCAAAGATGCCCGTTATGACTACTTATAAATGCTCCTTCTAAAGACCTGTTCTGGGTGTCAGTAGGGTTTGTCTTACAATTAATGACTTCCCAATTTCCTTGTGCATCCATCTTGTTAATGGGAAGAATGTTGAAAAATCCATTAAGTGCCCATAGGTTTTTATCATTATCATATAAGAGAGAGGTGACAAATGTGTTTTCGATGAAAATATCATTTGTTTTTAATGTACTATTCTCTGTATTATATGTTTTGTCATAACTATAATTACGATATTCGAGAATTCCAAATGATGTTCCGACATAAAAATGGGATTCATCATTTGGGTCGAATGCCATGCATAATGTAGTATTGAAAATGCTAGTTTCGCTTGCTACGTCAGGGATAGAAAGGTCGTTCCAAGTTATGTCATTGCCCAAATCGGCATAGTGTATGGTATATGGTCTTATTAACAAAGTTGGACCATCGGCAATTCCGCTAGTGGCATATAGCCTTTGATTGTTGAGATAAATTCTGAAAAAATTATTGTCTGAAGGTCCGTCTGGCTTGGCGTCTCCTGAGATTTCTATATACTCATCTACCGTCATTGCCGTACGTTCATCATCTGGAATAGTTTCTCCGTGAGTATATGTATCTTCAATGGTGCTATTTAATGTGTTTATCTTTAAAATGCCTAGTCCCTGAGTAGTTAAATATGCATATTTGCCATTGACGCGTATGTCTGTAATTGTTTTGTCTTTTGCTGTCAGTTTTTCTTTTAGGCCGACTATGGTTGTTACTTCTTTTCCAAAGTCTGTTGGTAAAAGGTCTATGGAAAAATCCTCATATATTATAAGCAGTTTTTTTGCTGTCCTGCAGGCAGCAATGTTCGTTATGTTCTGTGAAGTCAGTCCTGTAAGTTTATTATGCTCTTCAATGGAGTGATCTGTCTTGTTGTAGGAAAACAGATTGCCGTCAGCGAGTGCGAATATATAATTTCCTAAAGGCTCTACGCCTGTTATGTTGGAGTAAGAATTATACAGACTCCATGTGCCAATAGTGGCTGAAGAAACATATGTTGCTATGAATAGCAGCATTGCAAAAGATAAGAGTGTAGATTGAAAAAGTCTGTTCATTGTCTAGGTTGTTAACTTAATTGTTTACCTTTCCTCCAATTTGTTTCATTACGTCATGGTTCAGGTGTTTTCGTTCAGCATCGCGCCACCATCCCCATTTGTTGAAGTATTTGATAATGCTTATGATGTGTATAATCATAAGTCTGAATTCTTTTCGTGACCCTCTGGTGAAGGTGTGATAAATAGATACTTTCGGATAAAACAGCGTGTCATATTTTTCATGCATTCGCCTTGTGAAGTCGATATCTTCTGCATAAAGGAAGAAACGCTCGTCGAAAAGTCCGATTTCCTTTACAGCATTAACTCTCAGGAACATAAAACATCCAGATAGGAAAGCAACATTCAAGGTTTTTGTGAAGCCTGATTGAGTCAACTCGCATGTCTGATTTCTTCGACGTATCATCCATTCGGGGAGTGCAAACCGACCTATAATATCCATTGGGGTTGGTAACAACCTTGCCAATCTTTGAATCTGTCCGTTCGGATACATCACTTTGGGCATTATCTGTCCGACATTCGGATTTTCATCCATGAATTCCTTCAAGGCAGGTATTACTTCCGGTCCGAACCAAACGTCTGGATTGACTACAAGATGATAGTCTGCGCCAATCTCTATTGCTGCCTTTAATGCTACGTTGTGGCCACCACCATAGCCATTGTTCTTATGAGGAAGATACATCAACTGAAATCCCTTTGACACTTTCGTTGCCAGTTCTGGCTCACCTTTCAAGACTCGCTCGGCAAATTCCTGCAATTCAGATTTCAGTTCAAGCATATCTTCGCTGTGATCGATGACATATACAATGTCAACCGGAGAGGCAAAGAGACTCCTCAGTACAGGCTCAAAATCGAGTAAGTGATGGTTGTATGTTACTATAGATGCTGTAATCATCACTATAGTTAACGCACGCATGTGATTATTATTGTGCAATATGTTCAAAAGAGTAGAACAGAATAGACGTTTGGGTAAAAAATGTTAAAACAAACGAAAAAATACGTCTAGAATCAATTTCTATTGCGGAAATTTAGTAACTTTGCATCCGGAAACTGCACAAATAGCAAAGAGTTTTTAAAAATAAAGTTGCATAGAAATAATAGATTTGAGAATAAATGATGAAAAAGTTAATGACTTTTGTAGCCGTTGCGGCAATGCTTGTTTCTTGCGGTGGTGGCGGCGGTCGCCCTCAGTTTGGCGACAATGAATATCCAGTAGTGACTGTCGGAACTTCTCAGGCTGATATGCAATCTACCTATCCTGCTTCTATTAAGGGTATACAGGATGTGGAGATTCGTCCTAAAGCTCAAGGTTTCCTTGTAGAGATTCATGTCAAAGAAGGTCAGGCGGTGAGCGCTGGCCAGTTACTCTTTGTTATTGATAATGTGACGGCTCAGGCGCAGGTGCGTCAGGCTCAAGCCGCTGTTAATTCTGCACAGCAGCATGTGAATACAACCAGGCTGACTTATGATAATGCTCAAAAGTTGCATGCCAATAATGTGATCGGTGATTTTGAACTGCAGACCTCTCGAAATAACTATGAGGCTGCTCAGGCTCAACTTTCGCAAGCTCAGGCGGCATTAGCTGCAGCAAAGGAAGCGCTGACTTTCTGTTATGTGAAGAGCCCTGCTAATGGAGTCGTGGGAACATTACCTTATAAGAGGGGTGCTTTGGTTAGTGGCTCCAATGTGTTGACTGATGTTGCTAATATCTCGTCAATGGATGTGTATTTCTCTGTAACTGAAAAAGAGGCTATGGTCATATCCCAAAAGGGACTTAGTTCGCTGCCTGCCGTGAAGCTGCAGTTGGCTGATGGTAGCATGTATGGATATGACGGCGTTGTGAGTCGTATGAGTGGCGTCGTTGATGATGAAACTGGTTCTGTTCAGCTTATCGCTTCGTTCCCTAATCCGGATAAGGTGCTGAAGAGTGGCGCTACGGGTAAGATAATCATTCCCCGTCATAACAGTTCGGTTATCATGATTCCAATGTCCAGCGTATCAGAAGTGCAGAACAAAAAGTTTGTATATCTGCTGGGTAAAGACAATAAGGTAAAGTATTCTGAAATTGTTGTCGATCCTCAGAATGATGGTATGAATTATATTGTTACAGAAGGTCTGAAGACTGGTGATAAGTATGTTACAAATGGTATCACCAAACTGACTGATGGTATGGAAATCGTTCCAATTACTCCAGAACGCTATGAGCAGAAGATTCGGGAGCAGGCTAAGGCAATGACTGCTGGTGAAATCGTGGGAGCAATGAAGAAATAGGTTGTAGGATGCAAGAAGTAAAAATAATATGACTTTTACGAATTTTATCAAACGCCCGGTACTGTCGACAGTGATATCTGTTGTTATAGTGTTGCTGGGTTTTATCGGATTGGCTGCCCTGCCTATTGAGCAGTATCCGAATATTGCACCACCAAATATTATGGTGATTGCCAGTTATCCTGGTGCTGATGCTGAGACGGTGAAAAATGCTGTTGTTACACCACTTGAGGAGAGCATCAATGGTGTAGAAGGCATGGACTATATCACATCTACGTCATCTCCTGGTTCGGCAATGATTCAGGTTATGTTCCGTCAGGGAATAAACCCTGATATGTGTGCGGTAAACGTTCAGAACCGAGTGTCGCAGGCTACTGCGCTGTTGCCTTCAGAGGTGAACCAGATTGGTGTGCGCGTGGTTAAGCGTCAGTCATCTCAGGTGCTCATGTACTCTCTTACTTCAGACGGGCGCTATGATGATGAATTCCTGACCAACTATAATGCCATCAATTTGATACCGGCTTTGAAGCGTATAGAAGGTGTCGGTGATGCCTCCAGCTTCTCTGAGAAGGTGTATGCTATGCGTATTTGGTTAAATCCAAGTGCAATGCAGCAGCATGGACTTATTCCAAGTGATATCTCAGGTGTGCTGGCTGAACAGAATATAGAGGCTGCTCCTGGTAACTTTGGTCAGCAGTCGAATGATGTGGCTTATGAATATGCAATGCGCTATACTGGCCGCTTCAGGACGGCAGAGGAGTTCGGCGAAATAATCATCAGAAGTGATAATGATGGACAGACCTTAAAATTAAAGGATGTTGCCAAGATAGAACTGGGAGGTCAGGGATACTCTGTTTCGATGAAGAACAATGGTATTCCTTCGGTAATGACCATGATTCAGCAGGTAGCAGGATCCAATGCCAATCAGATAGCTAAGGATGTGAAGGCAGAACTTGAGGCTCAGAAGAAACTGATGCCTCCTGGCATGGAAATTAAGATTAACTATGATGTGACGGAATTCCTTTATGCATCTATTAAGGAGGTGGTGTTTACACTCTTTATGACGTTGGCACTTGTGTTCCTCGTGGTATATGTGTTCCTGCAGGACATGCGCTCAACGCTTATTCCGCTGATAGCAGTTCCTGTGTCATTGGTAGGTACCTTCTTCTTCCTTAATGTGATGGGCTTCTCCATCAACCTGCTGGTACTTTCAGCCTTGCTGCTGGCTATTGCCATAGTGGTGGATGATGCCATCGTGGTGGTTGAGGCTGTACATGCCAAGTTGGATCAGGGATATAAATCATCACTATCAGCATCCATTGATGCCATGAACGAGATATCGGGAGCTATCATATCAATTACGCTTGTGATGGCTGCTGTATTCGTGCCAGTATCATTCATCGGAGGTACGAGTGGAACGTTCTATCGTGAGTTTGGTGTGACGATGGCTGTGTCTATTATTATCTCGGCCATGAATGCCTTGACTCTGTCTCCGGCGCTGTGTGCTGTTTTCCTGAAACCTCATGATAAGAACGGCCATGAAAAGAAGATGTCACGTATCGACCGCTTCCATGAGTCGTTCAATGTTGCCTTTGAAACAACTATCGGCAAATACAAAAAAATCTTGGAGAAGCTGGTACGTAAGCCAAAGACAATCATTGCTATGGTAATCATTGGCATTGTCGTGCTCGGCGTTACTTTTGCTACGACGAAGACAGGTCTTGTGCCTGATGAGGATACAGGAACTATCTTCTGTACCGTTTCAATGCCTCCTGCTACGTCAGAGGCTCGCACAAAACAGGTTGTGGCACAGATTGACTCTATTTTGGCTGAGATTCCTGCCATCAAGAACCGTGAAATGGTGCAGGGATACAACTTCATTGCCGGCTCTGGTTCCGATCAGGGTACTTTTATCATAAAACTAAAGGACTTTGAAGAGCGCCAGAAGGGGTTGTGGTGGAAAATCAGCGGACTCTGGGAGGGGGACGGAATATATCGTTTCTTCCTGAATCCAAACGAATCAACAGGCGTTATTGCACAGATATTCCTGAAGACGGCACATATCAAAGATGCTCAGGTTTTGGCTTTCGGTCCTCCGATGATTCCGGGCTTCTCAGCCAATTCTGGTATCTCGCTGGTTATGCAGGACCGTACAGGTGGTGACCTCGGTAAGTTCTTCGGTATTGTACAGGATTATCTGCGGGAACTGAACAAACGTCCTGAATTCCAGATGGCGATGACATCATACAATCCGAACTATCCTCAGTATATGGTGATTGTAGATGTCGCCAAGTGTAAGAAGTCTGGTATCGCACCTACGAATGTGTTGACTACGCTGCAGGGCTACTACGGCGGACTCTATGCGTCAAACTTTAACAGCTATGGTAAGTTGTACCGTGTTATGATTCAGAGTTCTCCTGATGCACGTATGACACCAGAGTCTTTGAACAGTATTTATGTCCGTACCCCTGGTGGAATGTCTCCTATTCAGGAGTTCTGCCGCCTGGAGCGTGTATATGGACCTCTGAACATCAACCGTTTCAACCTGTTTACTTCTATCAATGTGACAGGTACTGTAGCTGATGGATACTCTACTGGTGAAGCATTGAAGGCATGTCAGGAGGTTGCGAAGCAGGTATTGCCTACAGGCTACTCTTATGACTACCAGGGCCTGACACGTGAAGAGGCCAAGGCTTCAAATACTACCGGCATCATCTTCTTACTGTGCTTCATATTCATCTATCTGATTCTGTCAGCACAGTATGAGTCGTATATTCTGCCTCTTGCCGTAGTGCTTTCTGTGCCTTTCGGACTGGCAGGCTGTTTCCTCTTTACGATGATGTTTGGCCATGCTAACGATATCTATATGCAGATATCATTGATTATGCTTATCGGTTTGTTGGCTAAGAATGCTATTTTGATAGTACAGTTCGCATTGGAGCGCCGTCAGACGGGTATGGCCATTTCATGGTCTGCCGTTCTTGGTGCTGCTGCTCGTCTGCGTCCTATTCTGATGACGTCGCTTGCAATGATCATTGGTCTGTTGCCTATGATGTTTGCCAGTGGTGTAGGTCGAAATGGTAACCAGACTCTTGGTGCTGCTGCCGTGGGCGGTATGTTAATAGGTACTATTCTCCAGATTTTCGTTGTGTCTTCTTTGTTTGTCATTTTCCAGTGGCTGCAGGAGAAGGTTAAGCCGATGAAGTTTGAGGATGATAATGCCGCAGTAAGTTCTGAGTTGCAGCAGTATGCAATTTCTGCCGGCGTTATAAATGAGAAAATCAATGAGGAAGATCCTAATTACGTAAAATAATAAGGGAGGTTGATTGATGAATAGAAATGAAAAAAATAAAATAGGTTTCAAACAAGTGACTTCTGCCGTTTGTTTCTTACTGCTCATAGTCTCCTTAATGTCATGTAGTCATGGAAAGAGTCTGTGGTCAAGGTATGAACGGCCGGAAAAGCTTCTTGATTCGGTGGCAACAAGTGCAACTTTGCGTGATGCTGCAGCTATAGAAGGTACTGATTCTACTGGGTTCGGTGATGTAAAGTGGCAGGAGGTATTCACAGACCCTCAGTTACGTGATTTGATACAGCTGGGTCTGGAACAGAATGTGGATATTTTTGCTGCATCTGCCAATATACAAAAAATGGAAATTGCCTTGAGGGCTGCTCGTCTGGCTTTCTTGCCGCAAGTAGTATTCTCTCCTTCTGGCACTTTGTCAAAGATAGTCTCAGGAAGCAATAGGGGAGATTGGAATAAGGCGTATGCCATGCCAATATCTGCATCATGGACGGTTGACGTGTTCGGAAGCATCCTTGCTACAAAGCGTGGAGCGGAGGTTAATCTTGAAATGATGAAGGATTACAAGCATGTAACCCGTTCAAAAGTTATATGTGGCATAGCAAATTGCTATTATACGCTCTTGATGCTTGACCGTCAGTTGGAGATTCTTGATGATATGGAGTCTTTGACAGCTGAGACATATCGCATGATGAAATTGCAGAAGGAACTTCGCAATGCCAAAGAGACGAGTGTTGCTTCTGCACAGGCTGCAAATCTTTCTGTTCAGGCACAGATTGTTGATATGAAGCGCCAGATACGAGAGGTGGAGAATACTCTTTGCAACCTCATCGGAATGCAGGCACAGAGCATTTCACGTGGCAAGCTTGCAGATCAGTCTCTTCCAGAGAACTTTTCTACTGGAATAGCAATAAACATTCTCTCTGCGCGTCCTGATGTCCATGCAGCAGAAATGGAACTTGCAAGCTGTTTCTATGATGTAAAGAAGGCACAGGCGGCTTTATATCCGACAATTACAATATCCGCCACAGGATCATATACTAATAGTCTTGGTGCGGCAATTTCCAATCCGGGAAGGTTCATGGCAAACTTTGTCGGAGGTCTTACGCAGCCGATATTTATGAATGGTCGCCTGAGAGGTCAGCTGAAAGTAGCGAAGTTGTCGTATGAAGTTGCGGAGAAAGAGTGGGTTCAGTCCATACTTGAAGCTGGTTCGGAGGTTTCGAATTGCCTTGTTGAATATAATAGCAGCAAGGAGAAGAGTGACCTTGAAAAACAGCAGGTTGAGGCTCTTACCAAGAGCGTTTCCTATACTATGATGCTTTATAAGATGGGGTCTTCAACATATCTTGAGGTGATTTCAGCACAGCGTGCGCTTTTGAATGCAGAGATATCACAGGTGACGGATGACTTTAATAAGATGCAGGCAGTAGTAAATCTTTATAGCGCCTTAGGAGGAGGCAAAGAGTAATATGAGCAATATTTCGGACAAGGCTGTTATCAGCCCTAAGGCAAAAATTGGTAATAATGTAACAATATACCCGTTTGTCTATATTGAGGATGACGTGGTGGTAGGCGATGACTGTATCCTTTACCCTAATGTGAATCTTATGAATGGTACACGTTTGGGAAAAGGTAACAAGATTCACCAGAATTCTGTTATCTCGGCTATCCCGCAGGATTTCCATTACTGTGGCGAGAAAACCATATGCGAAATAGGTGAAGGTAATATTATTCGCGAAAACGTTGTTATAAACCGTGCAACACATACAAGCGGAAAGACTTTAATCGGGGATAAAAACTTCCTGATGGAAGGCGTACATGTGTC
>JAEEGL012438681.1_pt1 | contig 20524 bp, 7 predicted proteins | sample 9134231 | NCBI WGS metagenome assembly JAEEGL01 (sample SAMN16246548, study PRJNA631951) | gut metagenome | biome: gut microbiome; feature: rumen; material: fiber-attached | host: Bos | place: Iran: Karaj | collected 2018-10
ATTATAGTGAAGATAAAGCAATGGAAGAAGCCACAAAAGCTTTATCTTCAAAAGAAAAAATTATTAATTTTTCTAATTTAAAAGATAAAAGTTTAGTTTGTTTTAATGAAGATACACAGGGAATTACTATAATTACTAATTCTTCAAAAGATTCTCAAGAATATATTAAATTAGAAAAGTTATTAAATATGTTTAATAAAAATAAAAAAGTTAAATTAATTGATTTTACTTCTAATATAGATGAAAATATTGAAAATGAAGAAGAAAAAGAAATCGCAAATGCAAAATTTTTAAGAATAATAAAACAATATTTATGTATTGATAATAAATCAATAAAAGAATTAAAGGAAAAAATAGGATCATATACTTTCACAGCAGATAATTTTTTTAAAATGATTCAAATATTAATTAGATTAAAATCAAATATATCAGTAATATTAATGGGAGAAACAGGATGTGGAAAAACAAGTTTAATAAATACTATATGTGAATTATCTGATTATAAATTGATAACAAAAAACATAAATGCCTCAATAACAGATAACGATTTAGTAGCATTTATAGTAAAAAATAATTTATTAGACAAAGATGAAAAAATAGGATATGATGAAATAGAAGATGATTTAGAACAAGATTCAAATTCAAGAACACAAACAATAAGTAATATAAATATTCCTAATAATGAAATTAAAAACGAAGAAAATGATAAATTTACTGTGGTGTTTTTTGATGAATTTAATACTTGTAATTCACAAGGTTTATTAACTGAAATTATGTGTGAACATAGAGTTCAAGGCAAAAAAATAAGAAAAAATGTTTCTTTTATTGGAGCTTGTAATCCTTATAGAAAAAAAATAATTAAACAAGATAATACTGCTTTAATTAAAACTACTTCTAAATTTTCTAATTTAGTTTATACTGTTAATCCATTAACTCATTCTCAATTATATTTAGTTTTAAATTTCGGAGTTTTAAGTCAAGAAGATGAAAAAAAATATATTGAAAGCATTGCAGAATATGAATTAAAAACAATAATTAAAAATGAAGATATATATAATAAAGTTCATCCTCTAATGGTAAAAGCATTTTTAAAATCACAAGAAATAATAAGAGAAAAAAATGGAAAAGAATCAGTTAGTTTAAGAGAAATAAGAAAATTTTTAATTATATATAAATTTATGTATAAAGATTTTAAAAAAAAACAAAATTTACAAATATCAAATGAAAATGAAAATGATGAATCTAAATTAAAATTAGATTTTACATTTTACCAAAAAACAAGAAAAGAAGAAATAATCCATAAATATGCAATATCAGTGGGAATATTTATATGTTTTTACATAAGATTACAATTACAAGATAAACCAAATTTCGAAAGTGAATTATTAGAAATATTAGATCTACAATTATTAGAATATCCTGAAAAATTACAAAATGAATTAGTTCAAAATATAGAATTTGAAAGAGGAATAGCAGCAAATAATATATTAAAATTAAATTTATTTATAACATTTATAGGAATTTTAACAAGAATTGCAGTTTTTCTTGTAGGTCCACCAGGTTGTTCAAAAACATTATGTATGAATTTAATAAAGAAATCAATGCAAGGAGTGAATTCACAAAATCAATTTTGGAAACAATATCCTCAATTAATAGTAACTTCATTTCAAGGTTCATTAACTTGTACTTCAAATGCAATTAAAAAATCCTTTGATCATGCTTTTACAACTTTAGAAAAATGGAAGAAAAAAAATCCAATTGATAATAATAATATTAATAATGGTAATGATATTATTTCATTAGTTTTTATTGATGAAATTGGATTATGTGAACTTTCACCTTCAAATCCTTTAAAAGTTCTTCATTCATTTTTAGAATTAGATTATAAAAATAAAAATGATAGAGATAAAATTGCTTTTGTTGGTATTTCTAATTGGAAATTAGATGCTTCTAAAATGAATAGAGGTATTTATTTAAATGTTTCTAGTCCAGAAAATAATGAAAATGATATGATTCAAACTGCAAAAGAATTATGTAGTGTTTATAATAAAAATTTCTATATTGATGATATTAATCAAAAATTAATCAATAGTTTAAGTAAGGTTGTTTATAGATATAAAAAAAAATTAAATGATATTTCTGATATAAATAGAAATTTCCATGGTACTAGAGATTTCTATAATTTAATTAAAAGTGTTGTTAGAAATATTATGAAAAAAAAAGAAAAAAATATTCAGGTTAATATTTTAGAAGAAGCTTTTTTTTCTATTGAATGCAATTATAATGGTTTAATTCAATATAATGAATCTTCATCTTCAAAAGCTATTGAAAAAGAAATGTTAAAAATATATTCTTCAGAAACAAATTTAAAAATAAATAAATTTAATATAATGGATTGTATTAAAAATAATATAAATGATTTTGAATGTAGATTTTTATTATTAATAACTCAATCTTCTTTAAGTCAATATTTAGTTATGAATATAATTCAAAATGAAGAAGAAGAAAGAGAATATTTTTATTATCTTGGAAGTTTATTTGAAGAAGATAAATTTAATGAAACTTACTGTGCAAAAGCAATAAATAAAATAAGATATTATTTAGAACAACCAATAATTTTAATATTAAAAAATTTATCAACCACATATGCATCTCTATATGATTTATTAAATCAAAGATATTCATATACTTTAGAAAAAAAATATGCAGAAATATCAATAAATGATATTAGAACTCAAACTTATGTAAATGATAATTTAAGAATAATAGTATTAATATCAAAAGAAGCTTTAGCTTATCAAGATCCTCCTTTTTTAAATAGATTTGAAAAATATGTTATTTCGTATGACTCTTTGTTAGACCAAAATCAAAAAGATATTGCTAAACAATTTATGAAATATAAGAATTTATTTAAAAAAATTGAAGGATTGAAAATTAATCCTGAATATGAATTAATTAATTTCTATGAAGAAGAAATTAAAGGTATGATTTTCGATGGCAAAAAATATGATGGAAAAATTACTAATTTTAATTATGAAGATTATATTTTTTCTCAATTATCTAAAACTTTTCCTCAAGAATTAATTGCTTTTTTAAATATATATAGATATCAAAATTATAAAGATTTAGTAGAAAAAATAAATTACTATTATAAAAAAGGAATTCATTCAAATTTAAAAAATTATCTTTCAAATACAAATAATTCAAAAAATGTGATTTATACTTACACTTCAATAATTAAACTAAAATTTAATTTTGAAATTGAACATAATATTTTTGGTTTACTTAAAGGAAATAATATTAAACATATTTTGATAAATGTTATTCAATCAGAAAGAGAATTAGAAATTATATTAGAAGATTTTTATTTATCAGAAGATCAAAATATTATAATGTTTCATTTTAATGGAAAAGAATTAGAAAACTTAGAATTTGTTTCAAGTTATATTGAAAGAATAGAAAAGGAAAAAGAAAAAGAATCAGAATCAGAAAAAGAAATTAAAAAACTTTTCTTAATAATTATTCATTTAAAAAGATCAAATACTGAACCATTTAATCAATCTTTTTTGTCAAATTTAAGTTCTTATTCTCAAATATTTATTGATAATCTTTTTGGAAGAAACGAAGAAATTTATGAATATTTAGGTAAAAATCAATTAGATTTATATAATTCTTCTTTAATTAATGTTGAAGAAGAATTTAGAAAAAATATTTATGCTGCTTTTATTACTATAAAATATACTTTTGATTTTAATATGCCTATTAATACCTATAGAGATAACATTATTACTTCAATATTAAATGATAATAATTTAATTAAAGAAATTTGTGATAAAATTGTAGAGAAAATAAATTTAAATGTAAATATATATGATATTATATTTAAAAATTATAATTTTGAACAAGAATCAGATTTTATATCAATGTTAATAAAAGAATTAAAATGGGAATTTTTAAAATTTTTATATAAATTTATCGTTAATTCAGAAAAAAAAGGAATATTACAATTTTATTCTAAAAATTTAAAAGGCTTTGTAAAAGATATTTGGGATAAATATTTAATTGAATTTGATTTCACAGAAGGTGAAATTCAATATAATCCAGAAGGAAATATAATAAATGTTAAATCATCATATAATTTACCTTCAATTAATACAATTAAAAATATAAGAAAAATTATAGAATTAAGAAAAAATGAATATAAAGATCAAGAAGATAAATTAAGAACTTTTCAAAGTCCTTCTGATTTATTATATGAAAAATATGATGAAGATGATGATGAAACTGATGAATTTATAGAAAAAAGAAATTTAATTAATGAATATTTTTCTCCTAATAAAGAAGATGATATTTTAAAATATGAATCAGTCAGAGATTTATTAGAAGAATATTTCCAATTTCCAAAAAATAATTTAATTAAAAGTTTATTAAATGTAATTAAACAAGAAGAAATATTCAAATTATTCCCTGATAATCAAGTTAATGAAGGTATTGTTTATTTGTTTGAAGATTATTATAGACAATATTCAAATGAATTAATTAATAAAGAAAAAAATGAATTTGTTGAATTTATTAAATTTTTCACTAAATTAAGATTTGAAAAAAGAGATCCTGATATTTTAATTGATCATATAAAAAGTATTTTATGGCTGGAAATATATAAAGAAGAAATGACTTATATATTAAATATTTTCTCAGATATAATTGATATAATTCCTGATATTATTGATTTAATGAAAGAAAAAATTGAAAATAAACAAGTAGAATATTTAATTTCTCAACATCATCCAAGTTTTAAAAAAGAAATAAATTATCCATTTTTAATATTTCTTGATTCAATTTGTTTAATTTTATTAGAATATATTTTAATTAAAGATGCTCAAGATTTAAATAAAAATATAACTCTATATTCAAATATAAATAAAAATGCTGAAATATTAAATTCTTCTTTGAAATTATTATCCAAAGAATTTTATAGATTTAAATTTACATATTTAATATGCAATATAGCAATAAAAAAAAATAATAAAAATAAAGAAGTAATAGAACATTATATTAATTCATTAATCCAAGAAAGAAAATATATAAGAGAAAATGATATAGATAAAGCAACTATTGAATTTAATAATCAACATAATTTATTACAACAATATTTTAGTAATGAAGAAGGATTTGAAAAAGTAGCAATATCATTAATTGTTTCTAAATATAAAGAAATAAATAATGAAAATTTCAGAGCAAATTTATGCAAAAAAATAAAAGAAAATGATTATTTACTTCAAAATTCAACTGAATTTTTTGTTCTTATTTTTAAAAAATATAATATCACTCCTGATTATTTAGAACTAAATAACGATGATGATAATAATCCTTTTAATTTTGAATTAAAAGATAATGTTTTATTAAAAGAAATTAATTGTGAAAATGAAATGCCATTACAATTAAAAAATATCTTAAAAACTATTTTTAAATTTAATGTTGATAAATATTTCCAATCTGAACTTCAAGATATTGATAGAAATAAATCAGAAGATGAAATAAAGAGAGATGAATTAGAAAAATTAATTGGAGAAGAGCCTTTTAATTATTTTAAATTAGCATATGAAACATTAAAAAATATAATATATCATAACGTTGATGAAATATATAATAAAAATATAAAAGAACAATATTGTATAGTTTATTGTAATTATTATTTAGAAAATTTAGTTAAATTTATTTTTACAGAAACAACTTATTCAAGCACAATGAAAACTAAATTTTTAGAATTTTTATCAAAAGATCCAACTGATTTAAAAGAAACAATAAGAATGGTATTTTTAAAATTAATAAAAATTAATTATATTAGAGATAATGTAGAATTTTTAAGTAATATAAAAAATTGGAGTTCAAAATATCATTTAGAACAACTTGTTGAAAATTATAAACCCGATACTCAAAAAAGTGTATTTAATTTATTTTTCAGTGGGAATGATAAAGAAAATTATTTTCAATTAGTTAATAATAAACTAAATATAGATACATCAAAAACACAAAATTTCAATTGTAATAAAGAACAATTATTTGAAATTTTAAATATTTTCTTCAATCAAAATATTAGTGATTTAAAAAAAGAAAACAATATAAAACATTTAAAAAAGCCATCAATTAAATCATTTAAAAATTTTACATCTGAATTAAATCAAAACACAAAAAATTTAATCAATTTATTTTTTGATGAATCAACTTATTCATCAAAAACAAAGAATATAATAAGTGATTATTCAACAGATGAATTAGAGATAATATTATATGGATATAAATTATCAATATCATGTTCATTATCAGATCCAAAATCAATATATTCACTAATGTCATCAAATAACATAATAAAAGAATTAAATAAATATTATATTCCAGGAGCAGAATTATATTCAGATTTACATGTAGAATCATATTATTCAATAAATAAATATATTCAAACATCAAATAAAGAAGGAATGGGAGAAGGATTTTATATATGTAATTGTGGTGAATGGTATTATAATACTTGGTGTGGAGTTCCTATTTCTGTTACTAATTGTATTAATTGTGGAAAAGAAACTGGAGGAAAAGATGAATATTTAACTAAAAGAGGAAAAACAGAATATTGTAAAGAAATTATTAGAGTCTATTATGATGAAAACAATAAAAATGCTGTTGAAAACAGAGCTGATTTAAAAAGAAGATATTTAGATAAATGGTATGATAGTATATTATTGAAAGATTTTAAAAATGAAACTGAAAAAAAAATGAACAAAGATTACAAAGGTTTTTTAAATGAAAATTATCTTTTATTTATTGATGAAAATAAAAAAATTAGGAATTTAACTCAATTATCTTATAGGATATTATCATTTATATTTTATTCTAATTTATTCTTTCAATATATTTTAGGAAATATTCAAGATAATGATTTAAAAGATAAAGTTCCTTTTGAAGAACAAAGTTATAATGGGACTTTTACTGGAAGTTCAAGTTCAAAAGATGAATCTTCTGGAAATTGGGAAATTTATAGGATTCCAATTTTAGAAAAAAGAAAAACACAAAAAAGAACTCTTCAAGATATATTTCATTTAATGAAAAAAAATTGGACATTTATAAAACATTCATTAGAAATTTCTCAAATCAATAATATTTATTGTTTTATGAATATTATATTTGAACAGTTGCATGCTTTAATTAAAACTTCTTCTTCAATGAAAACAACAAGTGAACGAATTTCATTTGAAAATTCAATAAATGATTTAACAAAAAATACAATTGATAATTTTAAAGAATCTTCAAAAAATTATTTAAAAATGAAAGATGAGTTAGTAGATGTTTATCAAGATCCAATAATAGGAGTTGATCCAAAAGAAAATCCTAAATATCCTTATTTTACAAATTTAATTTCAATAAAAACAATATCAATAGAAAGTTTAAAAGAAATATTAAATTCAAAAGAAAATTCATCTGAATTATATCCTGTTTTAATGACTTATTTAGATACTGATCAAAAAGAAATTGAATATTTACAAAATATAAATTTAATGAATGAATTTGTTTTATTTTCAGTTGAAAATTATTCATATCAAATTTCTAGAGAAATTGCAAACAATAGAAAAATGTCCTATGAAGTTAAAAATAATAAAATACCAAAAAAGCCATTTTTAAATTTTAAAAAGGCATTTAATGATCATGAAATATATAAAAATGCAACTCAATATGATTGTAAAGATTTAATAAAAAAAGGTTTAAAAATAAGAAAATTAGATGAACAATTATATGATGATTTATCTTTATCTTCATTTTTAATAGACAATGGAGCTTGTAATTATGGAATGCAAATTGCAGCTGCTTATCAAGATTTTATTGGAATACAAAATACCTTTTTAAATAATATTATCAGTAAAATTGAAAATATTGAAAAACTTAAAAATATAGTTTTAAAAATGAAACAAAAAATTCCTCCTCAAAAAGCCAAAAAATGTAATATTGTATCATTTAAAATTAATACTGAAAATTATACTTCATTTTTACAATTATTACTTTTATATTCATATAAAGATGATCAAGAAAACATTAAATATGATTTAAATTCAATTGAAAATGAATTAGAAAATATTTTATTACCTGAAAAAAAACTTTTAGATACAAATCAATTATATGTTATTTATCAATTTGAAGCTTTTAGAGCAAATAATTCTTCTATTATTCCTCAATTTTGTCAAAAATTTCCTCAGAAAGGATTTTTAACTGATGAAGAAAAACAAATATTATTTAATTTCAAAGAAGCTCAAGAATCAAATGAAAATTATAAAAAAATATTATTTTCTATTCAATTACTTATATTTTATTTAAATGAAAAAAATAAACAAGAATTTGAAGAAGATGTTAAAATAAGTAAATTAATAAAAGAAAAAATTTTACCTTCATATGTTCATTTAACAGAAGAAACAAAAGATTTTTTTAATAAAACAAATTTTACAATATATCATATATTTCCAGTTTATGAATATTTTGAATTATTATGTTATGAAGATTTTAAGAATAATACAGATGATGATTACAAGAAAAATTTATCTGAAGAAAAAGTCAAATCAATAAATAATTATTTTACTGAAAAAGAAAAAGAAAATGGATATTTAATAACAAAAATAGTTTTAAGTGGAGCAGTAAGAAAATTTATTTCTAGAATATTAACTGGAAAAAGAGATGATTTAGAAATAAATCCAGATTTTGAATTATTTAGTTATTTAGAATATAAAGAAGATATTTGGAATAGTGAAGTTTTCAATAATAATCATTTTTCTGATGAAATTTCCCAATTATCTTCTTTAGATATTCATGTTAATAATGCTATTAATTTCTATGATGTTCTTGGAGGTGATAAATGTTTACTTGGTGAAAAAATTGAGCAAGAAGTAATTAATAAGGAAATTAAAAATAAAGAAGAAAAAAATAAAATTAAAAATGATCAAAAGAAGAAAAAGAAAAAGAAAAATATTGAAGATACCATTTTTTAAATTATAATATATCTTTAATTTATTATTATTATTTAATACAAATTTTGAAAAATATTTATTTATTTATTATTTTTTTTTATTTTTTTGAAATATTTTTTAAAAAATTTACCCAAAAAAATTTAAGTAAAAAAATAAAACAAAACTTTTAAGTAAAAAAATGGACAATTTATTAGGTAAAAAAAGGAAAATGAATTTAAATGATTCTCAAACAACATTTTCATCAAATGAAGAAACACTTCAAGAGAAAATATCATTAATTTTAAATCAAACAACAATAACAGAAACTGATAAAAAAATAATAAATAATATAATAAAATCAATTCCAAAAGAAATCAATCCTAAAAATAAAAAAAAAATAAATTTAGTTTTAGATCTTGATTCAACATTAATTTATTCACAATTAATTCCAAATCTTCGAAAAAATTATTATATAGAAAAAGAATTATTTCAAAAATATTTTCATTCAAAAGAAATTGAAATTATTCGTCTTTCACCAAATGAAATTTATGTTGTTCAATTTAGAAAAGGATTAAAAGTATTTTTTGATAAAACTAAAAATTTCTGTAATTATTAGATTAGTACTTGTTCTTTTCAAGATTATGCTAATCAAATTATTTCTAAAATGAAAAAAAAATTCGAAATTAAATTTAGTGGATATATTGCTAATAAGGATTTAACTAAAGAAAAAAAATCAAAAAATTTAAAAGAATTAAATTTACTAGAAAATAATACTATTATTTTTGATGATAATCCTCATTATTGGACAAAAAATTTATCTAATTTAATTTTATCCAAATACTTTATAGATAATTATATTAATTTTTTCTTAAAGATACATTTTGATTTTAATTATTATCCTTTACTTTTACCTGAACAAGATGCTAATTGTAAATTAAAAGCTCACATTTCAATTTTTAAAGATTATAAAATAAAAAATTTTCAAAAACTTATGACAAAATTACCTTATTATGTTGAATCACCTTATTTAAATAAGAAAAAACAATTAGATTATATTTCTGATTATATTTTAAAAGTTTATTATTTATATTATTATTGTAATATTAATGTTCCTGATTCTATGAGTATTTTGAAAATGAATATTTTTTATAATATTAATTTTAGTGTTTCGAGTAGTTTACCAAATAATATAGAATTAATTCAAATTATTAAAATGTGTGGAGGTAATATTATAAATAATTGCACTATTGAAAAATCAATTAGTGAAATAATTTATATTGATAACGAAAAAAAAATGATTAATGAAAAGGAAACAATTAGTCAAGATTATATATATGATTGTTATTATATGAATCATAAATTTGATGAAAGTGATAAAGATTATCATTTCAATGACATTATTGACTTAACTAAAGAGGATAAATAATCTTTATTATTTAATTATTATATCAACTTTAATTAATTATATTTAATAAAATATAAAAAATTTAAAAAATTTCTTTATAAATACCTAGAGAAAAGTATTTTTGGGATAAAAAAATTTTATATTATGTAGTCCTATATTAAATGAATAATTTCTACAAGAAAAATTATTTATCTCCTTTATTTATTTCTTTATTTACTTTATTTATAAATTATTATTATAATAAATATTATATTATAAAATTTTTTTTTTTTTATATTTTAACATTCTTTTCATTTTATATATATTATTTCCTTTCCTATTTATTATTGTATCAATTGAATTTATACTATTATTTTTTGAGTTATTTTTTATTTTTTCTAAGTCTTTTAAATTAACTGTATCTTTATTTTTTATTATATTATTTTTTTCTTTTATAGTTTTTTCTAAAAAAGATTGTTTGAATAAAAAACCTATTTCATCTTCTTCTTCTCCAAATTGATTTTTAAATTGTAAATTTTGATAATTAACATTTTTTAAATAATTTAAGGACTGAGAAACTGTTCTTAAATAAGTATTTTCTTTTAAAAGTTCTGAAACTTTTTGTTTTATTTTTTTCTCATTTTCTATATTTAATGAATAATCTTCTTTTAAATAATATATAAGAGATAATGAAACTTGCTTTAAATTTTTATTTTCATTTATTAATAAATCAATTTGTTTATTTAATTCTTTATTTTTTTCAGAATCTATAAATTGAAAATATTTATTTGCATAAAAACTTATATTTTTAATAAAAACATTTTTTATAATTGAAATAAATTTTAAAAGAAAATCAATTAAATTATTTTTTTGATTCAATTCATTTTTTAAATTTTTTTCTTTTAAATATTTATTTTTACTCATAATAGAAAAACTAATTTGTTGAGAATGAATATATTTACTTTTATTTTTAATATCTATATTTCTTTTATTTTTTATATCAAAATTAATATTATTAATAAAACAATTTGTATTATTTCTTATATTATTCGATAAATTTCTTTTAATATTTTTATTCAATAAAAAAGATTTTTCTTTATCTTTTTTAATTTTAGATTTTTTTTTAATAAAAACCTTAAAATTTTTATTAACATTCAAATTAAAACTTTTATTCATATATTTATTATTATTACTATGAATAGTTTTCCTTTCTTTAGAATTTTTATTTCTAATTTTAGCAAACTCATTTTTTAATTTACTAATCATTTTATCATAACTTCTAGGAGAATCAATAGCAGAAGAAACTTTAGAACTTTTATCTTTACTTTTTTCTATTTTTTTATCAACATATTTTTTAACATTTAAAGAATTAAATGGTGAAATACTTCTTGACATTGGAGTATTTAATATACTTAATAATTCGCTTTTACTTTTATTATTCATTGTTAAGTTTCCAATTGAAATGTTCTTTGTTTTTTTCTTTGTTATATTTACTTTTAAATTATAATTATTTAACAAATTATCATCTTTCTTTTTTTTTCCTTCAATTATACTTTCAAGTGGAAAAAATTCTTTTGAAATATTATGTGTTTTACCTAAATCTAAATTAAAGATTTTGTTATTTTTTCTAAATTTTTTTTTTAAATTAAGATTAGTAAACATTTTTTTTATTGAAAATTTTTAAAATAATTTAAAAAGAAAAAATAATAATTTTGTTTTAATACTATATTCTATTATTTAATAATAAGTAAAATATAAAATATAAAAAAAAATAAATTTTAATTAATAATTTTTTATTTCATTTAATTCCATTTCAATTTCATTAGAATAAAAACTAAAAGAACTTTGAGTAGTAGAAATATTATCTTTAACTTTAAAAGTTTTATAACATTTACTTAAAAATTTACTACTAGAAAAGACTTTAGTTAATTTTTTTAAAGGAACTTCAACAAAAATAAAGAGAATTAATCCAATAAATAGAATAATAAAAATACATAAAGTAGAATAAAAAAGAATATTTTGGCTTTCTAATAAAATTTGACTATCATTTTGATACATAACATAATAACAAATTAATCCAGTACATAAAATAATAGTAAAATAAGGTCTTGAAATAGCACAAAAATAATGGTGTTTTAAAATTATAATAATTTTACTGTCTGGAGATAAAATAAAAGAAAAAACAGAAAGAAATATTAAAAATAATATTATTTCATTATCAAATAAATAAAATAAATTCACCAAAAAATTATCTAAAAAATCATTAGAATTTAAATTTTTATTAAATTTCGAATATAATAAATATAAAAAAAAATAACTAAAAGGAAAAAAAATAACATTAGAAATCAATGAACTGAAAATAAATAATTTTTTATGTTTTTGAGTAATAATAATTATTTTTGTTGGAATAGTAATAAAATTTTTTGAAGAATTTTGAATATAAGAATTTTGAAAAGAATAATTCATTAAACCAAATAAAACTCCAATAGAAAAATAAACAATATTATAAGGAAAACTAATTAATATATAATTATTTAAATATAACATAAAACTTTTTGAAGGAAAAAAACCCATATTTGTAAAAAAAAAGGAATAACAGAAAAAAAAAAATTTCAAAATCGAAGAAATTATAATAAAAACAATAAGAAATAAATCTAATCTAAAATTATTTTTATAAAAATAAAAAATAATAACAGTCCAAAAAATAAATCCATTAATTTCATTAATTGCAACTTGAAAAGGATTACAAGTTAAATAAAAAAATTTACTTTTTGTGCTTTGAAAAATTTCCATTCCAAACATAGTATCAAAAGAAAAAAAATGTAATATTTCTCTTTCAAAATAAGTCCAAAAAGGTCCTTGTTTAGAAAAAAAATTAATAAAAGGAAAGAAATTATATTTATAGAAAAATGCATAAAACCAAATTAAAATATATTTATAAAAATTTTTCAGAATGAAAAGCAAAAATGTATTATTCCAAGTAATTTTTTTTCTATAAATTTTATAATTATTATTATCATAAAGAACATTTAATGAATTATTATTATCAAAGCAATTATTATCATTTGAGTTATGTTCTATAAAATCTATTTTATTATCTAAATAACATAAAAATTTATATGATATTGTAAAACCACTTAAACAAAAACAAAATTTATTTCCAAATCTTTGACAAAAAGCCATAAAAGAAAATAAAGGATTTTCACATAAATTTTCATAATTATTCCTATCATTTGCAATAGGTGATCTAAAAAAAATTTCAAATATTGAACCTAATATAAATAAGAAGATTGATAATGCTCTTAATCCATTTATTATTGATAACCCACTTGAATTAAATAAATTACTATCATATAATGATATATTACTTCTAAATATTTCTTCTACGTTTTCTCCTAAATTAAAACAACTTTTTATTTTACTTAATAATAATGATGATTCATTAAAAAAATATTCATTAAAAAAAGAGAAACAAGTAAATAAAATTAAAATATAAAAAGGAATAAAATAAAGAAGATGTTTATAAAATTTTTCAAAAGTCCATTGAGAATCAATATTATAAGCAACTAAGCCAGGAAAAATATTTGTATCATTATACATAATCACCAAAGCATTATAAACTAAATACCTATAATCATTATCAGAACAACCTTTAGGAATACATAAACCAAAAATTGATTTTCTTGCAACATTAAAATTATCTTCATTAATATTTTTTGTAACATAACTAAAAATAATATACGTTAAATTATTTTTAATAAAAAGAGCATCAGATATATAATAATATGAATAATAATTATATAAACAATCTTTATATCCACTTATATCATTTGGAACTTTTGAACTATCTAAAATTAATTTTTCTAAAGCTATTTTTTTATAAATATTTAACACTGTTGATAAAATATTTATACATTTATTTGAAATTGAAAAATAACTTTTTTTTTCTTCAACTAATGTTAGAGTTATATTTAATACTTGAGAAATGTAATTTGATAACTCATTTAATAAAGGAGTTGAATCTGTTGTTAAAACTTTTTCAAATTTTATTAAATCTTGGCATAAAATTGTATTTAAATTTAATAAACAAAAAATGGAGAAAAATAGCATATTATTTATTTATTTAAAACAATCGAAGAATTCAGTTTAAATTTATTTATTTTTTTGTTTAAAAATGGAGAAAAAAATCACCTTTAAAATCAAATAAGAAAGATTAATTTTAATTAAATCTTTAACAATTATATATTTTTTAAATTGATAAATATAATTATATATATATAATTATATTATAAAAATAGTTTTAATATGAATAAAAATTTACAATAATAACTGAATTATATGAGAGATTACCATATATTTTTGTTATATATATTAAAAAATTAGACCCAGAATAAAATTTTTTTACTTATTTTCAATTTCAATAAACTCATTTTCAAAATCATTAAAATCTAAATATTTATTAATATTTCTTTGATTAATATCAAAATCATTTTTAATACCATTATTATTATTAATATTATTAATATTATTATTATTATTATTATTATTATTATTATTATTAATAGCAATATCAAAAGAATCATTGTTTTGTCTTTTCAAATATAATTTTTTCCCAGGATTATATAAAACATGAATATTTCTTGAATTTCTTAAACTCATATGTCTTTTAAGTTTTTGAGGGGGATTATTATCATTTAAATTAAAATTATTATTATTTTTTGAATTATTATTTTTTAAATCATCAAAAGAAATTTTTTCTTTTAATTTAAAAGTTTTTTTTGAAGTAGTATTACATTGAGTATACATTGGAATATCAATATTTCTTGCAGTTTGATTAATTAATATTTTTGGAGTATCTTTTTTAACTAATAAATTATTTTGAGTAAGAGTTTTTTTTCCTTTTCTAAAAGTATTTAATGTTTTAACAGAAATATTTGGATTTATAGAATTATTTATTGAACTATTTAATGAAATATGTGGCATTGGATTTTTATTTGAAATACAAAAATTATAATTATCTTGATTTATTGAATTTCTTAAATTTTGGTTTAATTTATTTTTATTTGAATAATCTATTATTTGGACTAAATTTATTCTATCATTTTTTTCTTTTTCTCTTTGTTCTTTCATACTTTGTTCAATTTCTTTTAATTTTTTTTCTTGTTCTATTTTATTTCTTCTTTTAATTTCTTCGTTTTTTTTTCTTAATTCTTCAATTTTTTTTAATTCTAATATTTTTTCATTTCTTTCTTTTTCTTTTAATTTTTCTTCTTCTTCTCTTTTTTTCCTTTCTCTTTCTTTTTTTTCAATTTCTCTTTTATTTTTTTTTTTTTCTTCTTCTTCTTTTCTAATTTTTTCTTCATTTAAAATGATATCAGCTTTTTCATAAGAAAAAAAATTACCATCTTTCATTTTAGGAATAAATTCTCTAACATCATGAACATCACTTAAAAATTCTAAATAAGGAATAATTTTAATTAATTCTCTATCATTCATATCATCTAACCAAGTTTTAATAGGAAAACCATTATCAATATTTAAATTATAAGAATTAGGATTATTATCAATAATAATAATATCATTCATTTCTCTATTTAATTTTTTTAAATCTTTTGTAAAATAATTATTCACAAAAGAACAATGTTGTCTAAATAATCTATAATTGCAAATATTTTTCTTGTCTAATTTATCTATTAAAGGAATTGCATATTGTGATAAACTTGCTGTAAAAATTACTATTTCATATAATTTACTCATTTTTTCTAAAAATTCTTCTACTCCAGGTCTTATTAAAACATTTACTTTCATTTTTTTATTATCTATATTTAAATCTAAATTTATATCACATTTTAAATTTGGATTTATAAAATTACTATGAATTAATGTTTCATCTAAATCCAATACTAAAGTTTTTTTAAATATAGATTTTTTATCAGGTAAATATTTCTCTATTGTTTCTATATTTTCTTTTATTTCATTTTTTTCTTCTTTTTCTCTTATTTCTACTTTTTCTTTATTATATATTTCTGGATTATTTAATGTTTGATAAATTGGACTATTTAATATATTTAAATTTTGATTTATATTATCTTCCAATATTCTTGGACATTGGAAATTTGATTTTTCATTTAAGACTTGCATCATAAATTTATTTATTATTATTAAAAAATAAAAAAAAGATTAAAAAAATTATTAAAAAAATTTAAAAAAAAATTTAAAAATTTAATCCTTTAATTTTTTTTCTCCAGTTATATATTGTAAAACAGTAGAATAAGGATTATTATCTCCTCTAACATATAATCTAATCATAGTATCTCTAATTTTTCTTAGAGCTTTTCTGACATCTTTAATTTTTTTAACTACAATTTCTTTTAAAACAGGAATTAAATTGAATAATATTTTATCATTTTTATCATCAATCCAAGTTTGAATGAAAATTCCATTGTCACTTTGTAATTGGAAATTATCACAAGCATTATCAATAATAATAGTTTTAGATAAATCTCTTCCTAATTTAGAAAGATCTTTTAAATAAGTACTTTTTAAAACAGTAGTATGAGCTCTATATAATCTATGACTAATCCACTTTTGATTTTTATCTATTAAATTTAATATAGTATCTGCATATTCTTTAACAGAAGCAGTAAATATTACAATTTCATAATATTTACTTAACTCACTTAAAAATTCTTTTGTTCCAGGTCTTATTAAAGGAGTAATTTCTTGTTGATCTATACAATGAATTATTGTTTCATCTAAATCTAATACTAAAGTATATTCATATTTATTATTTATTGGAGGTAAAAAAGGTCCTGGTAAATTTATATGTACAAATGATGTTGTTGTATTTTCTGATGAATAAGTTAACATATTTTTCAAATTAAATAAATTGTTTTTTACATTATCTAATGTTAATCGATAAGAATTATTTAATATGTCATTAAATAATGCAAATATTCTGTAATCATTTGGGTTTTTAAAATATATTTTTATAAAGTTTAATATTGAATTAAATAATAATCTATTGTTTTGTTCTATTACAAAATGTTCATCTCCATTCATTGATTCTGCTCTTTTTAATTTTACTAATTCTTTTAATTTCATTACCCATATATTATTTTGATATTCATTTGATATTTTTTTTAAAAGAAGTACAATTATCATTATTAAATTCTGATGAGAGTAAAATAATATATTTTTCAAATGTTCAACTGCTTTTTCAATAATATAATTTTTCAAATATAAAAAAACACTAAAAACAGCTGAAATAAATTCATATATTTGAGCATTATTAATATTTTCTCTATATGATTGTTCGAAAAAAATTTCAAAAGTTTGAATACTTGTTATATGACTGAATTCTAAATATTCTTCAGCTGAAAAATTAAAATTTACTTTAATTCTTATATTATCTAAAATTTTATATAATTTATCTTCTTGAATTAATAAGTCTTCAACATTTAAAGGTAATCTTGAATCTTTTGTAACTGCTAATATCATTTTACTATTATTTACATGTTCTGAATGATTTTTTGATAAATTTGAATTATTTAAATTTTCTTCTTGATTTTTTAAATCTTGTTCTTTTTCATTTGGTTTATTAAATGTATTTGCAAATATTTCACTTTGAGAATATCTTTTTATATTATTTTGAGGACGAACTGGTCTTTTTGAATTCATTAAATTTTATTAATGTTTATTATATAAGCATAATAAATCAATGTATAATAATTAAAATTATAACTTATTTTTATTATTTTAATTAATTTTCACAAAAATATATTATCAAAATTCCAATTAATATAGTTTAAAAATCAAATAATCTTAATAACTTCATAAAAGAATATAATTTGTTTTTTTAATATATAAATTTAATATTTTCAAGATTAAAAAAGAAAATAAAATATATATTACTCATTTTCAAAATGATATTAATTAACTTGAAAATGGAAAAAAAAAATCAAATTCCTTCAAATCCAATATTTTACATATTTAAAGGTAAAAAATTTTTAAAATAACAAATAATAGAAATCAAAATTAAAACAAATCCTTTATTAAAAAAGTACAAATGTCCATATATAAAATGTCAAAAATTATATAATCACAAAAATAAAATGATAGCACATTTAAGAACTCATTTTGGAATAAAACCTTTTGAATGTTCATATTGTAAAAAGCAATTCAATGAAAAAGGTAATTTAAAAACACATATCAGAATTCATACGGGAGAAAGACCCTTTCATTGTAATTTATGTTCAAAGTCTTTTAAAGCTTTTGGTCAATTAAAAGATCATTTAACTTCTCATACTGGAATTAAACCTTTTAAATGTCCTGTTTGTTTAAAATATTATAGAAGAAAGGGTATTTTAAAAAATCATATGTTAATTCATATTAAAGATAATAAAATTGAAAATGTATTTTATTTTCAAAATTTTGAAAAGGATAATAAAACTAATATTAACAACATTAATAGTAATTTATTTAGTAATAAAAATATTCAAAAGGACATTGAAAGAAAAATTAATATAAATAATAATTTCAATATTGAACGTTTATCTAATGACAATAACGAAATTATAAATCAAAATTTTAAAGGAAATGATAATTATTGTTGTTTATATAATAATTTAAATTATCAAATTAATCCGTTTTTTATTAATAATAATTATATGAATTTAAATAATTTTAACATTAGTTTTAATAATATCAATTTATTTCAATATTTAAATCAATTTCCTTTATTTCAAAATTTTTCCTATTATAATTACTACAATATTGGACAATAAAATTTATGTTTTAAGTAAAAAAACTTTATATGTACTTATTTTATGAAGTTAGTCTCAATAAAGAGACAAAAAAGAGTATAAATATTGGTTAAAAAATGTATTTGTAATTAAAATTAAAAGCTTTAAAGAATTATAAATAATGTTAGAAATTTTAAAATATTTATATAATAATTAATTTAAACAATATTTTCATTTTTTTTTGTTTCAACAATTAATAAAGAAATATTCTTATATTTATCTTGAGAATATTTTCCTTTAGCAGATTGATAATCAGTTTTAACAATATTATCAAAAAGAATACAAATATCAACAATACAATTTCTAATATTAACAGTAGAAATATTATTATTATTAAAATATTTATTATTATAACATTCAGATAAAGTAATATTATCTTTTTTTTTAAACCATTTCATACAAATATAAAGACAAGAACAAGCAATAATAGAAAAAGGATATTTAATTAAAGTATAATCAAGAAGGCAAATATTTAAAAGATATTTTCCTAATAAATCTTCTTTTTCATCTAAATTAAATTTATACGAAATAGAAAGAAAAAAATCCAATTGAGTAGGAATTAAAATTTCAAAATTAATACATTTTAAAATATCATATTCCATTTTATATAATTGTTCACTATTATAAGCATTTTCAGTAATAAAAAGAAAATCTTTTGGATTAGGTAAATTAACTTCTTCATGTTTACAAGCAATAAATAAAGCTGAAATTCCTAATAATTGATAATTTGATCTTTCTATAATTTTAATTGATAAATATCTATCTATTATATTTATACATACAAATAATGTTTGTTCATTATAATTAAATTTATCATGTACTTCTATTAACCAATTATTTAATATTGATCTCATTTCTGGATTTATTTCTTTTTGATTTTTCATATATTGATAATCTAATTCTTTTTTTTCTATATATTGTTTTTCTTCATTTAATAAGTTTTTATATATTTCTTTTGAATATTCTGTTACAAATTGAGGATTTATTATTATTTTTTTTTCTATTTCATTTTTATTCTCTAATTTTTTCTCTTCTTTTTTTGTTTCTGTTGTTTTATTTTTATTTTTTTCTAATATATTATAATTATTATTTATATTTGAATTTGGAATTGGAAGTTTTATTTTTTTTACTGAAGATGATACTTCTATTTTTTTTATAAAATCAATATTTTTTATTGTTAATAATTTAGAAAGTGAATTTTGATGTGATAAAGAATATTTTTTTATTTTTGTTGTTTTTTGCTTTTTACTTTCTTTATTATTATTATTTATTTTATTTTTATCTTTACTTGAATTTCTTATTGTTAAAATATTCAAACAATTATTTTTAAATATATTTGAATGACTTTTTCC
>JAEEGL013329118.1_pt1 | contig 20524 bp, 14 predicted proteins | sample 9134231 | NCBI WGS metagenome assembly JAEEGL01 (sample SAMN16246548, study PRJNA631951) | gut metagenome | biome: gut microbiome; feature: rumen; material: fiber-attached | host: Bos | place: Iran: Karaj | collected 2018-10
AAGGCCCTTTCGGGTCCGATGCAGCGTGCCATCTTCGCGGCTATCGACCTGAGCAACAACCGCCGCCGCTACGAGCAGATGAACGCCAATCCGCTCGAGACCAAGCGTTTTGAAGGTCCCAAACACGAAAAGACCATCCTGCCCGAATAGTGGAGCGCGCGCCCATCCAACTCTACACCGACGGGGCCTGCAGCGGCAATCCCGGCCCGGGTGGCTTTGCGGCCATCCTGCGCTGCGGTACCTATGAGAAAGTCATTTCGGCCGGCTACGCCAATACCACCAACAACCGGATGGAGTTGCTGGCCGTCATCACGGGCCTGGAAGCCATCCGCTGGGAGCAGGCCGATGTCACGGTCTGGAGCGACAGTTCCTATGTGGTGGACGCCGTCGAAAAAGGCTGGGTATTCAGCTGGGAACAGAAGGGATTTGCCAAGAAGGCCAATCCGGACCTGTGGCAGCGTTTCCTGGCGGTGTACCGGCGGCACCTTGTCCGGTTTGTCTGGGTGCGCGGGCACAATGGACACCCCGAAAACGAGCGCTGCGACCGTCTGGCGGTCGCAGCGTCACAGGAAAAGGACCTTCCTGTCGATTCAGGATACGCGCAGGAAGCGTAGTGCCTTGATCATCCAGCGCGGCAGGGCCTGATGGTCGTCGCGCTTCGCAAAATCGATATAAAATCCCATCTTTTTGACCACCGGGATCCGGAAGGTCTCGACGAACTCGATCAGCGTTCCGTCGGGGTCTTCGATATAAGTAAAATGGCCGTTCGCGTCGCCCATGTCGAAATCGACGCCGCTGTCGCAGACGAACGGATGTCCCATTGCTTCACACTCGGCCTGGACTGCGTCCATGTTGCGCACATCGAAGCACAGGTGGATGAACCCGGGATCGCCCCAGTATCGGCCTTCATAGATTTTAACTACGGGTGCGTCGAGGGCCTGGACCAGTTCCAGACGAGCGGGACCCATCAGTTCGCCCAGGGGGCCGGTGTAGGGCTGGCTCCGTTCCAGCAGCACACGACGCACTTTCCGCCCGCCGCCGGGCAGCGCTTGCAGGTCGTCGAACACGCCGGTCTGGTCGGCCACCACCCGGTCGAAGCCCTGGAGCCGGCCGTAGAAGGCAACGGAGCGGTCTATGTCGCTGACGCCCAGCACGGCACCACAGGAGCCGCCGGTGGCGAACTCTTTGGAACGGATCATTACATAGCTGTCTTCCACGATCTCCAGGATGTTGTCCCAGGGGTCCTGCATATAGAAATGCCGGATGCCGGCGAATTCAGCAGGCGTAGTGAGCAGGCGGAATCCTTTGCGGGAGAAAGTATCGTAGGTGGCCTGCAGGTCGCGGGTTTTGATCTTGGCGATGAAGATGCCGAGATCGCCCAGTTTGGGCTGTTCTTTGGGGTAGTTGAGCTCCCGGCCCCGGGGCTCCCAGATTTCCAGGCCGCCGCCGCTCTGGAGGCAGATGGCGAGGATGGCGAAACGGGGCTGGGGCTTGCCACCGGTATACGGAAGCATCCGTTCGGCGACGCCTTCATCGACGACGATCGGTATGTCGATGCCGAAATTCTCGCGATACCATTTCCATGTCTCGTTGGCATCCTTGACACCGATGCCCACCTGTTGCAGACCACAAATGACTTTCTCCTTCATGTTCAATTGTCGTTGATTGTACAAAGATATTTATTATATTTGTACGATTGGAAAAAAATCAAGAATATGGTAAAAATAGATCTTACAGGATGTGATTCCTTTGTCAAGAAAGAACAGTACAATGATTATTTGAAACAGGCGCTGGCAGCCCAGAAGGTGCTGCAGGAAGAGAGTGGCGCCGGCAACGATTTCCTCGGCTGGCAGCGTCTGCCGTCCTCCATTGGCCGGAAGGAGCTGGACGACTGCCTGAGCGTCGTGGACCGCTGGATCGAAAGGGAGATCGACCTGGTGGTGGTCATCGGCATCGGCGGTTCCTACCTCGGTGCAAAAGCCGCCATCGAGGCGCTCAGCCACAGTTTCGCCTGCCAGCTCGGCAGCCACGGCCCCAAGATCGTCTTCGCTGGCGAGAATCTCTCGGAAGACTACACGGCCGAATTGCTCGACCTGATCCATGTCCGCAACCCTGCCTGCGTGGTGATCTCCAAGAGCGGAACCACCACCGAGCCCGCCGTGGCCTTCCGCCTGGTAAAGAACTATCTCGAGCAGACTTACGGCAAGAAAGAGGCCTGCGAGCGCATCGTGGCCATCACCGACAAGGCACGTGGCGCCCTCAAGTCGCTCTCGAACCAGGAGGGCTACAAGACCTTTGTGATCGAAGACAACATCGGCGGCCGCTTCTCCGTGCTGACGCCCGTCGGCTTGGTGCCTATCGCCCTGGCCGGCTTCGACATCGAGGCCATGGTCCGTGGCGCCCAGGATGCCGAGAAGACGCTCATGGCCTGCGACGAGGCCAATCCGGCCGTCCGTTATGCAGCCATGCGCAACTTGCTGTACGATGGTGGCAAGAAAGTCGAACTTTTCGCCAGTTTCCACCCGAAACTCCAGTATCTGGGTGAATGGCTCAAACAACTTTTCGGCGAGAGCGAAGGAAAGGACGGCAAGGGAATCTTCCCGGCCTCGGTCATCTTTACGACAGACCTGCACTCGATGGGCCAGTACATCCAGGAAGGCGAGCGTATGCTCTTCGAGACCGTCATCACGGTCGACCACGCGCAGCGCGAAGTCACCATCCCTGCCGACGAACAGAATCTCGACGGGCTCAACTACCTGGCCGGCAAGCATGTGGAGCATTGCAACCGCATGGCGCAGCTGGGCACGAAGATGGCGCACATCGACGGCGGCGTGCCGAATATCGATATCCACATCGACAAGCTGGACGAGTACAATCTTGGCTGTCTCTTCTACTTCTTTGAGAAAGTATGTGGTGTCAGCGCCTACCAGCTGGGTGTCAACCCGTTCAACCAGCCGGGCGTCGAAGCCTACAAGAAGAACATGTTCAAACTCCTGGAGAAGCCGGGGTATTGATGAAATTTCTGGAAGCTGTAGCCGACAGGTACGCCTGGCGCAAGTCGCTGGAGCGTACTTGTTTTGTGTTCCCGAACCGGCGGTCCGCCACATTCTTCAAACGGTATTTGGGGAAGGCGGCCGGACGGCCGCTGTTCGTGCCGTCGATGTGCACCATCGACGAACTGTTCCAGCGCATCTCCGGCCTCGAGACCATCGACAAGGTTTCCGCCCTGGACCGCATCTATCGGATCTACAGGAGCATCCTGCAGGAGCAGGGCCGCACCGCGGAGTCCTTCGACGATTTCATCTACTGGGGTGACATCCTGCTGAGCGACTTCGACGACATCGACAAATATCGCGTCGACGCCGACAAAATGCTTGTCAACCTGCGTGACCTGAAAGAACTTACCAGCGACTACGACTTCCTCTCCGACACCCAGCGCGCCGCCATCTCCGAATTCTGCGGCAGCTATTTCGGGAAAGGGGAGGCCGGGAGCGGAAGCCGGCAGGACTTCGCGCAGCTCTGGAATATCCTCCACCCGCTCTACACCCGCTTCCGCAAAGACCTCCGGAACGCCGGACAGGGCTATCCCGGCATGATCTACCGCAGCGTGGCCGACGATATCCGTCCCGACAGCCAGTTGCTGCCTGCCTTCGACGAAGTCGTCTTCATCGGCCTCAATGCGCTGAACAACTGTGAAATCGCCCTGCTGACCGAATTGAAGAAGGAGGGGAAAGCCGACTTCTACTGGGACTTTGAAGGTACGCTGCTCCGGGACTCTGCCAACAAGGCGGGCCGCTTTATCCGTGAGAACATCGACCGCTTCCCTTCACGCGAACCGCTGTCGGGCATCGCGCCGGAAGGCCTGCCCGCCATCGAAGTCATCCGGGTCCCTTCCGCGGTGGGACAGACCCGCAAGGCGATGCAGATCATCGAGGAGCTCAACGCCGCCGGGCAGCTGGAGACACCGGAAGAAACGGCCGTGGTGCTGCCCGACGAAAGCCTGCTTTTCCCGATGCTGGGCGCGCTGCCCGCATCGGTGGAAAAAGTCAACGTCACGATGGGTTATCCGCTGTCCGCCGGACAGGTGGAGACCCTGCTCGCTTCAGCGGAACGACTGCAGGCCAACCGCCGGACCAAAGGCGGCGTCGCGCATTTCTATCACCGCGACGTCATGGACCTGTTGGAGCACCCTTATGTCCTGGCGGCCGATGCGGACAGCGTCGTGCCGGCCGTACGGACGGCGATCCGCGCGCAGAACCATATTTTCGTAGCGGCGGACTGGCTCGCTGCGCAGGGCCCGCTCTTCACCACGCTCTTCAAGCCCGTGGAACAGACGGACGGGCTGGCCGGATGGCTGCTGGAACTCATCCAGGCGCTGCAGGCACAGCAGCCCGCGCTGGAGCGCGAGTTCCTCTATCGTTACAGCGAGATCATCACTGCACTTTCGAAGGTGGCGCTCGACTACGACACCCTCGAGCAACGCACCTGGTTCCGGCTGCTGGCCCGGCTGGCGGCCCTGGTTTCCGTCCCTTTCGAAGGGGAGCCACTCAGCGGTCTGCAACTGATGGGCCCGCTCGAGACCCGCGCCCTCGACTTCCGTAACCTCATCATGCTCTCGGTAGGCGAGGGCATCTTTCCCTCCCGCACCGTCAGCAGCTCTTTCATCCCGTATAACCTGCGCGTGGGCTTCGGCCTGCCCACCTACGAGTTGCAGGATGCCATCTGGTCGTACTATTTCTACCGGAGCATCTGCCGCGCGGAACGCGTCTGGCTGCTCTACGATTCCCGCACCGAAGGACTGCAGAGCGGGGAGGAGAGCCGCTACATCAAGCAACTGAAATACCATTACGGCCTGCCGGTCGTCGAGAAGGTGGCCACCTACTCGCTGGACGTGAAGGCGGCCGACCGCACCATCGTGAAGGTCGAAAAGAACAAGGCGGTGCTGCAGGAGCTTCACGACCGTTTCGTGACGGGCAAAGGGGTCTTTTCGGCCTCTTCGCTCAACTGCTACCTCGACTGTCCCCTGAAATTCTACTACCAGTATGTCCGTCAGATCAAGGAACAGGACGAGGTGACGGAAGAGGTGGATGCGAGCCTTTTCGGCGATATCTTCCACCTGGTGATGCGGCATCTTTATACTCCCTTCAAGCAGCAGCTCATCACGCGCGAGACCATCGCGCAACTGCGGAGAGACAAGCGGCGGCTGGAACAGCTGACCGAGGCGGCTTTCCGGGAGAAGGGCGTCGAGGAGATCGAAGGGGAAAATGCGATCCTGAAAAACCTGGTGCTGCGTTTCGTCGACCGGACCCTGGAGGTCGACGGGGGCATGACGCCCTTTACCTTCCTCGGCGCCGAGGAAAGGCGCAGCAGCCCGCTGCAACTGGCTGACGGCCGCCAAGTACGCATCTTCGGCTATATCGACCGCCTGGACAGCAACCAGCCCGGCGTGATCCGTGTGGTGGACTACAAGACGGGCAGTGTGGAGCGGAAAGACGACTGCCGCAGCGTCGACAAGCTCTTTAACCGGAACCTCTCCCCGCGTCCCTATATCGGGTTCCAGTTGTATTTCTACGCCTTGCTGATGTCCCGGCAGCCCGATGCCGGGAATACGCAGTACCAACCCTGTGTCTACGCGCTCCGTGATATCTTCAAGGGGGCGCCGTCCGAGCCTGTTATCGAACCGGGGAATCTCTCCTGTTTCGCGAATCGGGTGCAGGCTCTGATTGAGGAGATTTTCAATCCCAATGAAAATTTCACCGGTGACTGCTCCGACGACAAGATTTGTGGTTATTGCCCCTTCAAACGCCTATGCAAGAGATAGAAAAACCCGTCAAAGTGGTGAAAGCCTCTGCCGGCAGCGGAAAAACCTACCGGCTGACCGAGGAGTATATCGACCTGCTGCTGGCGGGCGAAGAGCAGAGCTACAAGCATATCCTCGCCGTCACCTTCACCAACAAGGCGACCGACGAGATGAAGCAGCGGGTGATCGAGCGGCTCCATGAGCTCTCGAACAGTGACGATCCACGCGCAGGAGAGGCCCGCAAACGCCTGAGCCTCATCCTCCACGACTACTCGTGTTTCTCCATCAGTACCATCGACCGCTTCTTCCAGGGGGTGATGCGTGCCTTCGCGCGCGAAATCGGGCAATACGCTTCCTATCGGGTGGAACTCGATACCGGGGCGGTGCTGGAACAGGTGGTCGACCTGCTGATCGACGGGCTCGACGATCCGGCCAATGCGGCACTGCTGGCCTGGCTGCAGGACTACTCGTTCGAGTTGATCGAATCGGGGCGCAGCTGGAATGTCCGGGAACCGATCAAGGCGATGGCAGCGCTTTTCTTCCAGGAAGATTTCCGGCTGAAACTTCGTGCCCTGCCCGGACACATCCTGGGCGACAAAACCGCCATCAAGGGTTTCAGCAGCCTCTTGGAGACCATGCGCGGGGACTTCGAACGAGAAATGACAGAGTTGGGCCGCCGCGCGCTGGATGCCATGGCGGCGGACGGACACGCGCCGGAAGATTACAAAGGCAAGAGCCGCGGCCCCTTCATGGTGTTCAAGAAATGGGCATCCTGGCGCCGCGGGGATGCACTGATCGAACCCAAGGAGAGCCTCAAGGACAGTTACAACGGCTTCCGGAGCCCGGCGCTGGAGTGCTGCGTCGACGATGCGTTCTCCCTCTTCGACCAGCCGCTGGCCGAATACCGCAGTGTCTGTCTGGTGCAGGAAAACCTCTCGCTGCTGGGCGTCTATGCCGATATCTTTCGCTTCCTGACGGCCTATCTGCAGGAGAACAACGTGGTGTTGCTCAGTCAGTCGTCCGATCTGCTGAGCCGCATCATCAACGATGACGACACGCCTTTTGTCTATGAGAAGATCGGCAATCGCTATGATCACCTGATGCTCGACGAGGCGCAGGATACGAGCCTGCTCCAGTGGCGCAATTTCAAGCCGCTGTTCGCCAACAGCATCGCGCAGGGACAGGCCAATCTCATCGTGGGCGATGTGAAACAGTCCATTTACCGCTGGCGTGGTTCCGACTGGCATCTTCTGGGGGAACAGATCGTCGAAGACCTGGGCCGGGACAACGTTGCGGAAAAGAATCTGGAGGAAAACTGGCGCAGCGGCGAGTCCATCGTCAAGTTCAACAACGGCCTCTTTTTGCAGGTGGCTGACGCCATCGCGGCGGATGCGCCGGTGGGTGTGGCGGCACAGGTCAAAGCCCTCTATAAAGACTGTAAACAGGAAATTCCGGACAAGCGGAAAAATGAGCCGGCAGGTCGGGTGAAGCTCGGTTTCCTGGATCCCGACGGCTGGCGGGAGGAGGCGCTCGAGCGGATGTTGGCGGATATCAAGGAACTCTGCGAGGCAGGTTATCACCACCGCGACATCACGGTGCTGGTCCGGACCAACAATGATGGAGCAACCGTAGCCAATTGCCTGATCGCGCATCAGATCGGTGTCGTGACGGAAGATTCGCTGCTCATCGGCTCCGCGCCCTGCATCGCCGAAGTGGTCTCGCTCCTGCACGCTCTGGTCGATCCGGAAGATCCGGTCAACCAGCTTTTGGTGGAAGGAATGGATCTTCCGGCGGGACCCTTGCAGGGATCGCTTTACGAGACCTGCGAAGGCTTGCTGGCCGGTCGCACCCGGTCAGCATCGGATGTCCCGTTCATCCATGCCTTCCTTGACCAGGTGCTGGCCTTCCAGGATAAATACGGTTCTCATCTGCGCGGCTTCGTGAAGTGGTGGGACGATGTAGGCTGCAAGAAGAGCATCTGCGCCCCGGACGGGCAGGATGCCGTCCGCGTGATGACCATCCACAAGTCGAAGGGTCTCAGCCTGGAGGCGGTCATCCTTCCTTTCGTGGACGAAGCCTTCCTGAAGACTTCGCCCTGGCAGATTCCGACCCTCTGGTGTCCGACGGAAGGGAAGCTGGCACCCATCGGAATGGTTCCGATCAAGGCAACGAGCAAGATGGAAAACACCGTTTTCCAGGGTGAGCTCGACAAAGAGCGGATCAACCAGTATGTCGATGTGATCAACATGGCCTACGTCGCTTTCACCCGTGCCAAGTCGCAGCTCATCATTTATGCGCCGAAGCCCGAAGATCCCAATGATTATAAGGTCAATACGGTCGCTGCGCTGCTCTTCAGGCTCTATTCCCAGCAGTTGAAGGAAGATGAAGACAGTCTGGTCTTTGGAAAGCTGGAGCCGTTCCATCGAAAAGAGGAAACTTCCACCCTGACCGACGATCCGCAGACGGATTTCCAGACGGTCCGCATCGGCGACGAGCGCCTGAAGCTCGCGCTGAAGGCCGGCGACTATTTCGACGAAGAGCCTTCGTCCCGGTTGGTCGGCATCGAGAAGCACAAAAAGATGGCCCAGGTGCAGGCGGACGCGGAGCTGGAAGAGCAAAGTGGCCACCGTCACTGGTTCGACGGCACCTACAGTGTTTTCAACGAAGCTTCCATCGTGACGGGGGAGGGCGATACCTATCGGCCCGACCGCGTCCTCATCGCTCCCGACAGCGCTCGCGTGATCGTCATCGACTACAAATTCGGCCAGCCCCGGCCTTCACACCGCACCCAGGTCCGCAACTACTGTAATCTGATGCGCCAGATGGGCTATCCTTCGGTGGAAGGTTGGTTGTGGTACGTCGTGGCGGAAGAGGTGGTGAAGGTTTGCTGATCGGGTTGGCCACAGAATGGCCCTCCGTCCCGCCACGGTCATTCTGTGGCCGACCTCCGAGACTTTTTATCTTGACGCGTTTCGTTTTCTGTGAACCGGCTCCGCGTGCAGCACGTGGAAGACTATCTGCGCGACAATCCTTCGGCCACCGTTCAGGAAGCCGCCGAAGAGTCCGGCTTCAGTTCGCGCAAGGCCTATTATTCCGCAAAAGCGAAATTGCAAGCGTAGCAGGCGGGTGGTGTTGGGATGGGCGGGCTTTTTTTGCCCGCAAAGACCAACACCAGAGCCAGCGGAGCTTTGTCAGAAGGTCACGGTCAGCCCATCGTAAGCGGGCTGTAACGAGAAGGGAAGGGTGGAGAGCTCTTCCGTGAATGCGGCGTGGCGGGGAAGCATGTGCGACAGGTGCGTCAGGTAGCTCTCTTCCGCGCCGACGCGGCGACAGATTTCAATGGCCTCCTCCAGGGCGTAGTGAGAGATGTGCTTGCCGCGCTTGACAGTGTTCAATACAAAGATTTTCACTCCTTTGAGCTTCTCGAATTCACTCTCAGGAATATAATTGGCGTCGGTCACGTAGGCCAGGTCGCCGAAACGGAAACCCAGGATGGGCAGCTTGTAGTGCATGGCCCGGATGGGAACGACCTCGATGCCGTCGATGGAGAAGGGAAGACTGGTGATCAGGTGGATGTCCATCTCGGGAGCGCCGGGATAGGGCTTTTCGGTAAAGACGTAGTAGTATTCTTTCTTGAGGGATTCTAGCACGCCTGCCTCGCAGAAGATGGGGAAAGAGCGTTTCTCCAGGTAGTTGAACGAGCGCACGTCGTCGAGGCCGCCGGTGTGGTCCTTGTGGTGATGGGTCAGGAGGATGGCGTCGAGGTGATGGACGTTCTCCCGGAGCATCTGCTGACGGAAGTCGGGGCCGGCGTCGATGAGGAGGGCCTTGCCCTGGTAGTGGATGAGGGCCGAACACCGGAGCCGCTTGTCGTGCGGGTCGGGCGACGTACAGACTTCGCAGTCGCAGCCGATCATCGGGATGCCCTGCGATGTCCCTGTACCTAAAAACGTAATGCTGTTCATCTTTCGTCATGCCGGGCTTGACCCGGCATCTCCATTTCAACGATTTTACCGATCAAATCTTTATCATACGGCCGCTCAACGCGGAGGTAGTTCTCGGTGTAGCCGAACATCTTGCCGCCTTTCATCGTGCTCTCGAAAAGAACCTTCGTCCTGCGACCCTGATTGGCGGCCGTGAATTCGGCGTGCAGACGGTCGGAGAGCGCCTGAAGCCGGGCGGCCCGCTCGGTCTTGACGCTTTCCTGCACCTGGTCGGTCCGCTCCGCAGCAGGCGTCCCGGCCCGGCGGGAGTAGGGGAAGATGTGCAGGAAGGCAGGACGGACACGCGCGAGCAGTTGGTAGGTCTCCTCGAAATCTTCGTCCGTCTCCCCCGGGAATCCCACGATGACGTCGATGCCGAAGAAAACCTTAGTGCCGCGTTCCTCCGGCTTTTCGAGAATGTCGCGGATCAGCGCAATCTTGGCCTCGAACTGTTCCGCCGTGTAGCGGCGGCGCATCGCTTTCAGCGTGTGGTTGCAGCCCGACTGGATGGGGATGTGGAAATGCGGCAGGAACTTCGTCCCCGAAGCAATCCAGCGCAGGATCTCCTCGGTCAGCAGGTTGGGCTCGATGGAGGAGATGCGGTAGCGCTCGATGCCCGGTACGTCGTTGAGCGCCTTCAGCAGGTCGAGGAAGCTTTCGCCGGTGGTCTTGCCGAAATCGCCCGTGTTGACGCCGGTCAGCACGACCTCCACGATACCCTGTGCCGCCACCTGTCGGGCTTGCTCCACCAGCTCAGCGATGGGAAGGTTGCGGCTCTTGCCGCGGGCCAGGGGCACGGTGCAATAGGCGCAGTGGTAGTCGCAGCCGTCCTGTACCTTGAGGAAAGAACGGGTCCGCTCGCCCGACGACCAGGCCGGGAAGAAGCGCTCCACCTGGTCGATTTCGCAGGAATAGCCGAACGAGCCGTCCTGCCCTTCCAGGGCCAGCTGCACCAGGTCGCCCTTGCGCTCGGCGCCCACCACCAGGTCGACGCCCTCGATGGCGAGGATCTCTGCCGGCTTGAGCTGGGCATAGCAACCCGTGACCACGATGCGGGCACCGGGAGCGGTCTTGTGGAGTTTGCGGATGAGATTGCGGCACTTTTTGTCGGCGTGTTCGGTCACGGAGCAGGTGTTGACCACGAAGATGTCGGTGTCGGGGCCTGGAGCGGCTTCTTCGTAGCCCCGGGCCGCGAACTGCCGGGCAAAGGTCGAGCTCTCCGAGAAATTGAGCTTGCAGCCGAGGGTGATAAAGGCGACTTTACTCATAAACCAATGTGACGGATGTGCTTTCAATCTTTCCTTCGATGGGAGGATTGTATTTGGTGACCATCACTTCGGCGTATTCGATGCGCGGAAAGTGTTCGATGACGGCATCCAGGATGCGGGAGGCCAGGTGCTCCAGCAGGTTGGCCGGGATTTCCATCTCGGCGCGGATGAGGTCGTAGATTACGCTGTAGTCGATGGCTTCGCGCAGTTCGTCGGTACGCGTGGCCTTGCGCATGTCGTAGTCGTAGGCGAAATCCACCCGGAAGCGGTTGCCTTCCTGCCTTTCACGTTCGAGACAGCCGTGATAGGCGTAAAACTCCATATTGTTCAGTCGTACCATATGGCAGATAACTATCTGATAGTCATTGTTTTGTTTGAAATCGATTGCGTAAAAATGCGCAATCGATTTTGTCTAATTTGTTAACAATCAATACTTTGCGTGCCATGCTCATCCTGCCAAAACTACAAATACACACGGCCGTTTCCCGATGACGAAGCCCTTCTTGATCTCTTTTTGCCATTGTCCGATGGATTTTGTGCGGATCAATTCGTCTGGGCAAGTGATGTCGGCAGCGATGCACAAACGGGTGGCGGGGCGGCAGATGGCGGTGAGGTCGGCCAGCAGGGCGTCGTTGCGATAGGGGGTTTCGATCATGATCTGCGACTGGTTCAGCCGGGCGGACGTGCGCTCCAGCGCGGCGATGGCCTCGCGGCGTGCCGGCGTCTTCGCCGGCAGATAGCCCGTAAAGGCGAAGCACTGCCCGTTCAGGCCCGAGGCCATCAGCGCCAGCATCAGGGAGGACGGGCCCACCATCGGAACCACTTCCACCCCTTTGCCGTGGGCCAGTTCCACCAGCCGCGCCCCGGGATCGGCCACGGCAGGAAGCCCCGCTTCGGAGATCAGTCCCGCATCCTGGGTGCCCAGGCGTGCGGCGTACGCCTCGATTTGCTCCTGCGGAGTATGTTCGTTGAGCTCCAGCAGCTCCAGTTCCTCGATATGCCCTTTCCATCCTGCGGCGGAAAGGAAACGGCGGGCCGTCCGCAGCTCTTCCACGAAGAAGAGCCGCAGCGAGCGGACCTGTGCCAGCACGGGGGCTGGCAGCACGTCACTCGGTGTGTATGCGCCGAGGGGCGTCGGGATGAGATAGAGTTTGCTCGCTGTCATTGTTCTGCTTGATATGGAAGATCTTGCGCCAGAGGTCCTTGAAGGAATTGAAATCCTCCTGGTAGACGATACCCGCGCCGTTGCGCTGGCTCTGGTCGAGGTAGTTGCTGTATTGGTCGGCGGAGTGCGAGAAGAGCGTCAGGCGCAGCTGCCCCTGCCGGTTGAGCTTGATTTCAATGTCGATGTCGCCCACGATGTCGCTGTGGGCCGATGACATGTACTGCCGGTTGCCGATGTTGCCGTTGATGATCACGCGGTTGTTGAACAACTGTGTGGACACGGCTACGTCAAAGAGGTCCCGTCCGCTTTCGGTGGGCTGGTAGTTGAAGCCCAGGTCGATCGGGATATCGAGTTGTCGGAAGATATTGTTGAGCTGGCTCGACATCATTTCGCTCGCGTTCGAGAAGAGCAGGGTGGTGCTGTTGACGATGCCCGACTGCTCATCCGGCACGAATCCGCCCGAGATGAGGAGGGCGAGCGTCTGTTTCATCCGCTTGTCTTCGGTATTGAGGGCGCTTTCTACGCGGCCCTGGGTGGTCGGGTCGAGATCGGGAATGTCAATGTAGAACCGGATCTGGGGATTTTCGAGTTTTCCGGTCACGACGATGCCGCAGTCTACGGTACGACGCGAGCTGACGGACGTGGAGTCGGCGATCAGCGGGCTGATGGAGGCCTTGGTGCGGTAGGTGGCCGTCAGGTCGAGATCCGATTGCATCACGTCGCCGTTGAAGCCGATGGTGCCGCCCGGATTGATCGAGAAGTCGCGCGAAGTGATGCCGAGCATGCCGAAGTGATAGCTGCCTCTGTCCACCCGGTAGTCGCCCTTGATGTCGAAGGTGCCGGGGTCGGCGGTGATGTTGATCTGTCCGTTGCCGCGGGCCTTGAGGATGTCGCCGGTATTCTTGTCGACCTCGAGCTGGATCTCCGCATCGGGGGTGGCATTGAGCCGCAGGTTGACGCTGATGTCGGCTTCCTTCGACTGGGCTGTCTGCGCAGGAGTCTGCCGGGCCAGGATCAACGAATCGATGAGGCTCACTTTCTTCTCGTTGTTGATGAAGGTCAGCAGCGACTTGCTCTGCCGGGCCGATTCGCCGAGCGGGATATGGATGGTCGTATTGGCGGTCGGCGTGAGGTTGAGGTTAAGCCGGATCTTTTGCAGGTCGCCCGACACGCGCACCGTGCCGTCGGCGAAGGCACGGCCATAGAAATCCGGATTGTCGTGGCTTGTGGTGTTGAGCCCCATCATGCCATTGAGGTCGATGCGCAGGTTGAGGCGGATGTCGTTGAAATGGTCGTAAGGTACGCCGCCGCCCAGCCTGCCCTGGTGACCGAAACGGTCGCGGAGGGAGACGGCGTCGAAGCTGATGCCGTTTTCTGTCACGGTGAAGGGACCGTCGGCCGTATAGGCAACCCGCGTGTAGTCGAAAGTGAACTGGAAGTCGTTCAGGCGGGTTCCTTCGCTGGCGATGGTGAGTTTGTCGAGCGGGCCGTCGGCACGGATATGTCCGGACACGGAGCCGTCCAGATCGGAGGCCAGGCCTACGATGAGCGGTTCCACGATGCCAACGGCCAGGGAATCGAGCTGGACGTCGAGGTGCAGGTCTTTGTCGGAAGGCCGCAGCGAGGCGGTGGCCATAATGGGGTGGCGGTCCTGCATCTTGTTGTCGATGAAGAACAGAAACTGCTTGGCGGGATCGTCCCAGCGGCTTTGCAGGTCGAAATTGCCGAGTTCGATATCGGCGGCAGAGACATGGCGGGCACGCATGTCGAAAAGGATGCCTTTTTCGGGCCCCAGCAGGGCAAAGGCTTCGCCCTGACCGGTCAGAAGGCCTTGCAGGTTGAGGTCGCTGGAAAGGAAGGAATTGGCGATGCCCAGGTCGAAATCGTTGAGCAGCATGCGGATGGTATCGGTGGGTGCGGTGCCGATGAGGCCGTGGGCTAGCAGGCTCTGCTCTCCGTTGCTGATGGAGAAATCGTCGATGCGGATCTGTCTTTCATTGTCGCGGTAGCGCACGACGGCGGGCGAGAGATCCCAGGCATGGTCGGCGATGGCAAGGTCCGATGGCAGCAAGTCGACGCGGAGCTGGTAGCTGCTGTCTTGTTCCGGTGTCGGGAAAGAGACCAGGGTATGGAGGTTGGCGCGGTTGCCCGAACCATCTTCGTTGTGGAAACGGAAACGCAGGTCGATGACCGTATCGGCGGTTGCATCGATGTCAAGGTTGTCGGCCAGGAATCCGAAAGCCCGCAGGCGTTCGGCGTCAACTGTGGCATGGATGCGTTCGTTTTCGGTCAGGCAGCGGAACTGCAGGTCATGCAGCAGCACGTTGTCGTAGGCAGCCAGTTCGGACGAGAGGCCACTGCTGAAATCGTCGTCCTGCAAATTGGCGTAGAAGGTGCTCTCCGGCGCAATGAACAGGGCCGGCATGAAGAATTCGGTGACAGGCTGCAGGTCGAGGAACTTGACATAGAGGTTGCCGAACTGTCCGGGATGCTGCTCGTCTTCTCCCCGGACGTGCCGGCTGCCGAACAGGTGCTCCAGGTTGTCCTGATACACCAGATGGATGGATTCTTCGATGAAATCGCTGAGGAAGAGACTGCCTTCGTAATCGGCCCGGATGCGTTCGCTGTCGAGGGAAAGCAGGTATCGCTCGTCATCCTTCCAGGAATTGAGGGCGATGTCGCCGATGAGGAAAGTCCGCTCCGGCAGGGTGGCCTGGATCGACCGGAAGTTGGCTTGCCCGAGAATGGCACCGTCTGCTGTCTGGAGGAGGTCGGCGTTCACGGCCAACGAGATGGCAGCACTGTCGCGCTGGTCGAAGTGGATGGCGTTGAGGTCGATATGCTCCACATCGAGGTTGAGCTGGATGTGGTTGCCCGTAGACTTGTCGCCCAGGGCGATGTCGCCGTGTCCTACGAACTGGACGTTCGGGTCGTCGCTCACCAGGTCGATTTCGATCAGCTGGTCTTTCATCTGGCCGGAGGCCACGATGCCGTGATAGTCATATCCGTTGAAACTGAAATTGTCGATGGTCAGGGGAAGGATGCCGACCGACAGTCCTTTCGGAGAAGTGGCAAAGGTCAGGTCGGAATGGCAGGTGAGGGAACCGAGCGAGGGTTCACCCAGAATGCTGCCCAGTTGGAGAGAGTTGGTGGCGACGTTGCCTTCGGCCGAGAACCGGTTGCCGTGCAGATGGAGGTCGGCATTGAAGCCGGCGCTGCCCATGGTGGAGAGTTGCAGTTGCCCCGTTGTCTGCAGGTTGCTCAGGGGACCGTCGGCCTGGGCGGTGAGCGAAAGGGTCTCTCCGGGAGCGAGCGAACGGATGGACGATGGATCGAAGCCCGGAATGACACCCGCAAGGAGGTTGGCCAGGTCTGCCGAAGTGGTTTCGCCTCGGACCACTTCTGCGTGAACCTGGGCACGGTTGGTATCGGGCAGGCCGCGCGTCCTGAATTTCAGGTCGAGCCGGGTTTTTCCCGAATCCGAGGCGATGCGCAGCCGGTCGCTCCTGAGGTTCGATACCGTGCCGTTCACCTGTCCGTCGACCACCAGGGCCAGTTTCCGCCCCTCCAGGTCGAGGAACGGTTCCACGGTATGCAGGTCCAGCCGGGAGCCGCGCAGCGACGCGTCAATGGTGACACTGTCGGTGAAATGGGAGAAGGCACTGAAATCGCTGAACCCCAGCGCGAGTTTGTCGGCCGTGATATTGGAATAGCCGTCATCGTAGACGAAGTCATGAAGGACCACGCCCGTGCTGTCGTAGCGGGCATCGGTGCCGAAGCGGCGGACTTCCAGCTCGTCGCCCTTCTTCAGGGTCAGGTTCTCGATCCGGGCGCCGGCACCGTCGGCGGCATAATAGATCTTCCGGACCGACAGGTTGATGTCCTGCAGAGCCAGGGAATCGTAGGAAAAGTCGATATGCTTGAGCGTCAGCCGGTCGAGTTGGATGCGGTCCCAGGGCAGGGAAGCGGATTCATTGTTGCCCTGGAGCAACGGGGCGAGGAGCCGTGAAAGGTTGGTGGTGCTGTCTTCGAGGGTCCGGATGCCGACATGCCCGTCTTCCACGCTGACGCGCCGGATGACCGCTTCCTTCGACAGGAGCAGCGAGGTGGTCTTGACCTTCAGCAGCAACTTGCCCACGTGCGCCACCGTGTCGTCGGCTCCCTGGATGAGGTTGACATCCTTCAGGATAAGGTTGTTGGGGAAGGAAAGATAGACCTTTCCCACCTGGACCGTACCGTCCAGGTTGGTGGTGAGCCGTTCGGAGACCTTGCCGACCGCCCAGGTCTGCACCGCCGGAATCTGAATGGCAATCAACGCGGCGACCGGGATGAGGATCACCACCAGCAGGACGAGACGGACTATTTTTTTCCAGGTCTTCATACGGGCGTATAACTTACAAATGTACGAAATTATTGCTACTTTTGCGAAAAATTCAGACAACGAATGGCGCTTACCATCTTGGGCATCGAATCGTCTTGTGACGACACTTCAGCGGCCGTCCTGCGTGACACTTATCTGCTGTCGAACGTCATGGCTTCGCAGGAAGTCCATCGCCGTTACGGCGGTGTCATTCCTGAGCTGGCCTCCCGTGCCCACCAGCAGAATATCCTGCCGGTGGTCTCCGAGGCCCTGAAGATGGCCGGTATCGGGATGGATGCCGTCGATGCCATCGCCTTCACCCGCGGACCCGGCCTGCTGGGTTCGCTGTTGGTGGGGACCTCGTTTACCAAGGGTCTGGCACTGGCAACCGGGAAGCCCATCATCGAAGTCAATCACCTTCAGGGACATATACTCTCGCACTTCGTGAAAGTGGAGGGGCGTGACAACCGTTGCCCCGCCTTTCCTTTCCTCTGCCTGCTGGTGTCGGGCGGCCATACCCAGATCGTCCGGGTCGATGACCCGCTGCACTTCGAGATCCTGGGCCATACCATCGACGACGCAGTAGGCGAGGCCTTCGACAAATGCGCCAAGCTGATGGGCCTGGGCTATCCCGGCGGACCCGTGGTGGACCGCCTGGCCAGGGAAGGCGACGAGAAGCGTTTCCGTTTCGCCAAGCCCAACATTCCCGGCCTGAACTACAGCTTCAGCGGCATCAAGACCTCGCTCCTGTATTTCCTGCGCGACCGCATCCAGGAAGACCCCGATTTCCTCGAGAAGAACAAGGCCGATCTGTGCGCTTCGTTCCAGAAGGACCTGATTGACATTCTGCTCAAGAAGCTCATCCTGGCCGCGAAAGAGACCGGCATCCGGCAGGTGGCCATCGCCGGCGGCGTGTCGGCCAACAGCGGCCTTCGCAACCGCATCGAGGAGGAGGGCCGCAAGCGCGGCTGGACCACCTTTCTCCCGGAACTCCGCTTTACCACCGACAATGCGGCGATGATCGCCATCACCGGCCATTACAAATATCTGGCAGGGCAATTCGCTACGCTCGACGTCGCACCGCTCTCCCGTGCCGCAGAATACGGCGACTTACCATGAAGGAGTTCGACATCGCCTTTCCCATCCGGCGCGAGCCGTCGGACGCCGAGCTGCGGCAGGCGGCGGGCCGGGCCCTGGGCGTCAAGCCCGAACGGGTGGCTGAGCTGCGCATCGTCCGCCGCTCGCTGGACGCCCGCGGCGAGATCCTCTACCGATACCGCGTGCAGGCCGTTGCGCAAGGCGAAGCATTGGAGAAATATCAACTTCCTGCATATCAAAATGTTTCCCGGGCCGAACCCGTGATTGTGGTGGGCAGCGGGCCCGCCGGTATGTTCGCGGCGCTGCGGCTGCTGATGGAAGGGCGCAGGCCGGTGGTACTGGAGCGTGGCAAGGACGTGCATCGGCGCAAGACCGACATCGCCGCCGCCAATCAGCAGCAGCGCATCGACCCCGAATCGAACTACTGTTTCGGGGAGGGCGGTGCCGGCACCTTCTCCGACGGCAAGCTCTACACGCGTTCCACCAAGCGCGGCGACATCCGCGAAGTGCTGCACCAGCTGGTGGCTTTCGGCGCGAAGGAGAGCATTCTGGTCGACGCGCATCCGCACATCGGCAGTGACGCACTCCCGCGCATCGTGGAGGGCATCCGCCACTGCATCGAGGATCACGGCGGGGAATATCATTTCGACGAAAAGGTGGTCGACCTGCAGCCCGTTTCGGACGGGCGACGGCATGGCTGGAAGGTGCTGTGTGCGGGAGGTGCGGTCTACGAAGCCCCGCAGGTCATCCTGGCCACGGGCCACTCGTCGCACGACATCTACCGGCTTTTCGCCAGCAAGGGCTGGCCGCTGGAAGCCAAGGGCTTTGCCCTGGGTGTCCGGGCGGAGCACCCGCAGTCGCTCATCAACCGGATCCAATACCACGGCAAGTTCCAGCCCGGTATGCCGGCGGCGGAATACGCGCTGGTGGAGCAGGTCGAAGGCCGCGGGGTTTTCTCGTTCTGCATGTGTCCGGGCGGCATCCTAGTCCCGTCTGCCACGGAAGCGGGGGAGGTGGTGCTCAACGGCATGTCCAATTCGATGCGCAACTCGCCCTGGGCGAATGCGGGCATCGTCTGCGCGGTGGAGCCGGGCGATGTGCCGGACTTCGACCGCTACGGGGTGTTCGCGCTGCTGGAGTTCCAGCATGCGGTGGAGCGGGCCATGTACGATTTTTCGGGTTCTTTGCAGGCGCCGGCCCAGCGGCTGGTGGATTTCTGCCGCAAAAAGGAATCCCAGGGACTGCCGCGCAGTTCCTATCAGCCGGGTGCGTTGAATGCGCCTTTATTCGAGTTGCTTCCGGCGTTCGTGTATGAGCGCCTGAGGGTGGCTTTTGCGGCTTTCGACCGCAAGATGAAAGGGTATTATACGAACGATGCCCTGGTTCTGGGCACCGAATCGCGGACTTCGTCGCCGGTGCGCATCGTGCGCGATCCGGAAACGATGTCCGTGCCCGGTCTCCCGGGTCTTTATCCTTGCGGCGAGGGCGCCGGCTATGCCGGCGGCATCGTCTCCAGCGCCCTCGACGGCATTCTAGTTGCTACAGCCGCCGCTGCACGATGAGCAGTCGTGGCTGCAGGCGCGCTCGCCGTGCAGTCCTTCGGTCAATTCCTTCTCGGTCGCATCGCGGATACCGACGACTTTGCCGGTGAAGTGCAGTTCCTTGCCGGCCAGGTCGTGGTTGAAGTCCATTTTGACGCTGTCGTCCGATACTTCGAGCACCTTGCCGGGGATCACGCCGCCGGCCTGGTTCATCATCGGGATGACGCTGCCCGGGAAGAGCAGCTGCTCCTGGATTTTGCCGTCGACTTCGAAAATGTGTTTCGGCAGTTCGACCACGGCCTGTTCGTCGTATACGCCGTAGCCTTCTTTGGGGCTGAGGTCGAATTCGAACGTGTCGCCGACCTGCTTGCCTTTGAGGTATTCTTCAAATTTGGGCAGCAGGTAGCCGAGTCCGTAAATGAATTCGAGGGGATTCTCTTCGTTGGCCTGGTCTTTCACTTCGCCGTCTACTGTCAGGGTGTAGGTCAGCGAGACCACTTTTTCGTCTTGGATTGTCATAGGGATGCTAAAGGGTTTTCTATATTCATGATTTGTTCGTACAACTTTTTGTTGTGGATCGTCGGTTCCGCGTCATAGGCCTTTTGCCATTCGGCGATCCAGTTGGCTTCCGTGGCGCTGTTGTCGATCAGCACCCAGCTGTCACAGAGCGGCATGTAGATTTCCCGCAGGTTGTTCATCCCCTGCCAGTAGCGGCGGATGATGGTATCGTGGGGGATGCCGTGTCCGCCCGAAGCCACGCGGATGGCCACGCGCCGGACGGCCAGTTCCGGACTTTTGATCCAGAAATAGTAGAGGCCGACCTTGTAGCCAAGTTCCTGGGCGCGGACGATGATACCGGCCAGACTCTTGGTGGCAAGGGTTGTCTCCACGGCGAAATCCTCTCCCAGCACGATCAGCTGTTCCACCCGCTCGAGCATCAGGCGCGAAGCGCGGATCTGTTCTTTCTCCGGCTCCTGGGGCGACAGTTCGTCAGCGATCTCGTCGGCATTGACGAAGGTGTGCAGGTTCAGCAGCCCGGGCAGCAGCGTATAGGAAGCAGTGGTTTTTCCAGCTCCGTTGCAACCCGATATGATGTACATGCGCGGCATATCTGCAAAGGTAGCAAAAAAGGTGACTGATTCCAGCCACCTTTTTCTTTTCCTTTGCAAAGAAGCGCTTATTTCTTCTTCTGACCGTATCTTGAGTAGAATTTGTCCACGCGGCCGGCGGTGTCGACGAGTTTCATCTTACCGGTGTAGAACGGGTGCGAGGTGTTCGAGATCTCGACCTTCACCAGCGGGAACTCCAC
>JAEEGL011482989.1_pt1 | contig 20523 bp, 16 predicted proteins | sample 9134231 | NCBI WGS metagenome assembly JAEEGL01 (sample SAMN16246548, study PRJNA631951) | gut metagenome | biome: gut microbiome; feature: rumen; material: fiber-attached | host: Bos | place: Iran: Karaj | collected 2018-10
AATGTTGACCTGATCCGCAAAGGGCCGAAGGAACCCGTTTTCATCCGAGGCAGCCTCCAGCGTCCTGCAGGAGGTGGTCCCCACACTGACGATGCGCCGCCCTTCCCTTTTGGCGGCGTTCAGGCGAAGGGCCGTCTCTTCAGGGATCACGCAAAATTCGGAGTGCATCTTGTGGTCCGTGATCTCATCTTCCTTCACCGGGCGGAAGGTCCCCAAGCCGACGTGGAGCGTCACATACAGGAGCTCAACGCCCTTATCCTTCAGGGCATTCAAGAGCTCCGGCGTGAAGTGCAACCCCGCCGTGGGAGCCGCCGCCGAGCCCGGGCTTTTGGCATAAACGGTCTGATACCGCTCCGGATCCTTCAGCTCCGCTTTGATATAGGGCGGGAGCGGCATTCTCCCCAGCTTTTCCAATACCTCCAGAAAGATCCCCTCGAAATAAAACCGGACGAGCTTATTGCCATCGGCGGCGGCCTCCACCACTTCCCCGCTCAGCATTCCGTTCCCAAAGCTCAGAACGGTTCCCGGCGGCGTTTTTCTCCCGGGACGGGTCAGGCACTCCCACACGCCGCCGCCCAGGTCCCGGAGCAGCAGCACCTCGACGGCGCCTCCGGTGGCTCGGCGTCCCAAAAGCCGGGCGGGCAGGACTCTGGAATCGTTCATCACCAGACAGTCCCCCGGCCGAAGGTATTCCGGCAGCCGGGAGAATACGCTGTGCCTCACCTCTCCGCTCGCCTTATCCAGGAGCATCAGCCGGGAGGCGTCCCGGCGTTCAAGCGGCGTCTGCGCGATGAGCTCCTCCGGAAGCTCAAAATGAAAATCGCTGGTTTTCACCCCACATCCACCCCGCTGAAATAGAATTTCAAAATATCCTCATATGTAAAGCCAAGCAATGCCATTGCCCTGGCGCCGTGCTGACTCATCCCCACGTTGTGCCCCCAGCCGGAGCCGGAAACACGGTAGCGTGCGGCGTAGATGGCTCCCTCGCCGGAGCTTCGGTTTACGGTCCTGCTTCCATCGGAGGTCAGCATCGTAAGCTTTCCCGCCTCTCCCAGCTGATGGACCTGACCGCTGCCATCCACCGCCCAAAGACGCTGCGTTTCAGACAGCGGCTCTTCATTCTCGTTGATATAGAGACTTTGACTTTCGATATCCGCATCGGTGACAGTGAATCTCTGGCTGTGGGTATACTTTCCCAGGGTCTTGCTGTAGAGGATACTGCCCGCGCGGCTTCTGGAGAAGGTCCAGTTGACGCCATTCGAATCTGTGAATCTCAGGGAATAGATGTTCCCCAGCTCCGTATAAGTGGGCGTAACACTGACGATCGTTCCGCAGTTATACCCTTTCGCCCGCAGGAGCCAGGTGATGTCATCCCGTGTGTAGACATAGGACCAGTTTTCGTAACCTGTGGTCACCTGACTCTCATAGGGGTCTTTGACGCCTCTCAGATAAGGGATCTTCTCATAAAAAACATTCTCAGAGTCCTCCGTGGCGCCGCCGTCGCAGGAGTGATAATAGGTGGAGGCCAGTTCGCCCTCATAGGTTATATAGACGCCGCTGGTGCTGAATACGGCCTCTTCACAGTCCGGCGCGTCCACATCCACTCCAAGATAGGCCTGGCAGCAGGTGGAGTTGCAGAGATCGAAGCCGTATCCCCCATGCTTCCCAAGCTGGGAAGCGCCGTAGGTCCGGGCGGAAACCGCCTGCGCCTTCAGAGCTTCCAGAGGCCAGCCGGGGCTCATCTCATAGGGGACCACGCCGCATACGTACTCGTCCATTCCGAGAATGTTTACAACAGTCAGATTTCCCCCATTCAATCGGGTATAGCGGAATCCCCCATAGTATTTCCGTCCCCGGAACCAGGTGACAGCCCGCTCTCCCTCTTTCTCCGGTCGGGGCATGACGCCCAGGCTCTGCTGCTCACCCCCGTCAAACTGGAACAGGATCCGGTCTGTCCCGGTAGCGACCACCGTTACACAGCGGGAGGAGCCGGTCACGGCCGTTCCGTAGATGCCGCGGGAGGAGATCGCGGACTCTGCGGAGGCCTGGCTCGTATAGCTGCCGCAGAGGGCGCACCAGCTCCCATCCAGCATCGCAACATAACCGTCCTCGAAACCTGAAGCCAGAGCAGCCGCTTCTTCCAGGCTGTCGCAGACACCCAATCTGATGTGATAGCACCCTACGCGGAACCCGCCGGAGGAGGGCTGGTCGGAGGTGTACTGGCCTCCGTCATAATAAAGGCTCCAGTCCTTCAGCATACTGATCGCCCGTTCCTCTGTATAATACAGAGGGACAAATTGCAGCGCATCGTCGAAGAATCCGAACTCATAGCCGCTGCCGATATAATTCAGCAGGTTAGCCCCTTCCAGCGCGTCTTCGCCCCAGAAAAGCCCGATCCGCAGCATTCTATCCCCGTCGGAAGGTTCGTTCTCCGTCGGAGCGCCGGGATCCGCAAACTCAGGAGCAGTACCCGGATTGATCTCCTCCTCGGGGAAAATAAAGGGAGACCCAAGCTCTTCTTGTTCTTCCTCTTCTTCCTCCGGATCGGGCGCAGAAGGCGCTTCTGTTTCTCCGGATCCCTTCAGTTCACCGTTCTCCGAATTCACCGTATCACCTTCTGTGACGACAAGCTCTGCCGGTTCTGCGGCATAGCGGGCAGCCAGAAGAATGCTCAGGATCAAAAGCAGCACCAGAATCTGCAATTTTCTTTTGTATCGTCTCATAAAAACCCTCGCTCAAGCCGATCTATTTCTTGACTTCTGCGGCAAGATAGTGCTATGATTCCCTATATCATTTTTCGCTGCCTCCAACAGATCCCGAAAGCGGAAGGCAGCCATAACGCAGGATGTCATTATACAGGATTTCTCTTTTCTCGACAAGGGAAAAAACACCTGATTGCAAAAGGAGTGTCATGATAATGAAGAAGTACAAAGTAGGCGTCATCGGCGCCACGGGCATGGTGGGCCAGCGTTTCGTCACGCTGATGCAGGGCCATCCCTGGTTTACCCTGACCGTAGTTGCTGCAAGCCCCCGGAGCGCAGGCAAACGCTACGCGGATGTGATGGAGGGCCGCTGGCAGCTGGAGACTCCCCTGCCTGACTGTGCCAAAGACCTCACGGTGATGGACGCCACTGCCGACGCGGAAAAGATTGCCGGGATGGTGGATTTTGTTTTTTCGGCTGTGGATATGAAAAAAGAGGAGATCCAGGCTCTGGAAGAACGCTATGCCAAGCTGGAGTGCCCCGTGATCTCCAACAACAGCGCCCATCGCTGGACCCCGGACGTACCTATGGTGGTACCGGAGATCAATCCGGAGCATATTCTTGTGATAGAGAGTCAGCGCAAACGTCTGGGCACGAAGCGCGGCTTTATCGCCGTGAAATCCAACTGCTCTCTTCAGAGCTATGTCCCCGCGCTGCATCCTCTGATGGGCTTCGGCGTGGAGAAGGTCCTGGTCTGCACATACCAGGCTATTTCCGGCGCCGGCAAGACTTTCGAGACCTGGCCCGAAATGGTGGACAATGTGATCCCCTACATCGGCGGCGAGGAGGAAAAGTCCGAGCGGGAGCCCATGAAGCTCTGGGGGCATATTGAGGACGGAAAGATCGTGGAGGCCGCTTCTCCGCTCATCACCGCCCAGTGCCTGCGCGTGCCCGTCTCCAATGGCCACATGGCTGCGGTTTTCGCCTCCTTCCGCAACAAGCCCAGCAAGGAGGAGATCCTGCAGCGTTGGGCGGAATTCAGCGGAAAGCCCCAGGAGCTCCAGCTCCCCAGCGCGCCCAAACAGTTCCTCCACTATTTCGCCGAGGACAATATGCCGCAGACCAAGCTGCATCGCAACCTGGAGAACGGGATGGCGGTCTCCATCGGACGCCTGCGGGAGGACACGCAGTACGACTATAAATTCGTCTGCCTGAGTCACAATACGCTCCGGGGCGCTGCCGGCGGCGGCGTACTTCTGGCGGAGCTGCTCTGCGCCGAAAACTATATCTGATCTCTTTCGCTTACCTGAGACACCCAATGGCCGGGACGTGCTTGCACGTCCCGGTTTATTATTTTCAGGAAAGGCGGTCCTGCCATGAAACAAACCATTTTTACAGGCTGTGCTACTGCCCTGGTAACGCCGTTTCTGAACGGTTTGCCGGACGAGGAGGCCCTGCGCCGCTTGATCGACCTGCAGATCGCCGGTGGATGCCGTGCGCTGGTCGTCGCCGGAACGACCGGCGAGAGCGCAGTCCTGTCCTATACTGAGCACAAAGCGCTGATCGGGGCTGCCGTCCGCCTCGCAGACGGACGGATCCCGGTCATCGCTGGGGCGGGAAGCAACAACACCGCCAACGCGATGACGCTCATCCGTCAGGCAGAAGATGCGGGCGCCGACGCACTGCTGCTGGTGACCCCGTATTACAACAAAACCTCACAGTCCGGTCTGCTTCGGCATTACAGCTACTTGGCGGACCGTACGGAAAAACCGATCCTCCTTTACGATGTACCGAGCCGTACCGGTGTGCACATCCAGCCGGAGACCCTGGCCGAGCTGAGCCGTCACCCCAGGATCGTGGGGCTCAAAGCGGCAGGAACGGATCTGGACGACGTCTCCAGGGCGATCCGCCTATGTCCGAAGGATTTCAGCTTTTACAGCGGTAATGACAGTCTGACGCTTCCCATGATGGCGCTGGGAGCCAAAGGCACGATCTCTGTCGCCTCCAATCTAGTGCCGGAGGCGATCAGCGAACTAACCAGGCTTTGCCTGATCGGAGATTATCGAAACGCGGCCGCCATCCACTATGAATATTTGCCTCTGATGGACGCTCTGTTCACGGACGTCAACCCGATCCCGATCAAGACCGCTATGGCTGCGTTGGGGCTGATCTCCGGTGAGCTGCGGCTGCCGCTGACCGAGCTCGAAGCCGGAAAAAAAGCCGCTCTGATGCAGGTGCTCCTGCAGAGCGGACTGCTTCCGGCAGATTGAAAAACGGCCCGCTGGATCACAGCGGGCCGAACCTGTCTGAAAGCAAGCGTATTATTCCGCTTCCGCGTTAGCTTTGGCTTCCTCGATGACCTTCTGCTGAACGAGGGCAGGCGCTTCCTCATAGCGGGCAAACTTCAGGGTAAAGGAACCGCGTCCCTGGGTCATGCTCCGAAGGTCGATGGTATAGGAGGACATTTCTGCCATGGGAACCTCCGCCTCCACGATCTGCATCCCGTCGTGGGCGTTCATGCCCAGCACGGTGCCGCGGCGCTTGGAGCTGATATCGCTCATGATATCGCCCAGGTAGTTGTCCGGGATGGTGACGGTGAGGGTGCCGATGGGCTCCAGCAGCACGGGGCTGGCATTCACCAGTTCCTTATAGGCGAGGCCGGCCGCGGTCTTGAACGCCATCTCGGAGGAGTCCACAGGATGGAAGTCGCCGTCGTAGAGAACGGCCTTCAGGTAGACCATGGGATAACCGGCGAGAACGCCCTTGGTGCAGTTCTCCCGTAGGCCCTTTTCCACGGCGGGGAAGAAGTTCTTGGGAACGCTGCCGCCGAAGACTTCCTCGGCAAAGATCATATCCTCCTGCTCCTCCTGGGGCTCGAAACGGATCTTGACGTCGGCGAACTGGCCGTGACCGCCGGTCTGCTTCTTGTGGCGGCCGTGGGCCTCGTACTTTTTGCGGATCTTCTCCCGGTAGGGAACGCGGGCGGGGCTGAGAACGACCTCTACGCCGAACTTGTTCTTCAGCTTGCTGCAGAGCACGTCCAGGTGGATGTCGCCGGCGCCGGAAATGACCATCTGCTTGGTTTCGGCATTGTTCAGGACCGTGAAGGTGGGATCCTCCTCGCCCAGGCGGCTTAGGCCCTGGGCGACCTTGTCGTCCTGCCCCTTGGTCTTGGGAGCGATGGCCATGGAATAGCAGGGCTCCGCGAACTCAATGCCGGGCGCCGCTTCCACCTTCTTGGGATCGCAGAGGGTGTCGCCGGTCTTGGTGTCGCTGAGCTTCGCCGCGGCGCCGAAGTCGCCGCAGGGGATCTCCTGGACCTCGGTGTTCTTTTTGCCCTGCATCATATAAATGTGACCCAGCTTCTCATTGGAGCCGGAGCGGGCGTTCACCAAGGTCATATCCGGGGTGACCTTGCCGGAAATGACTTTAAAGAGGGAGAACTTTCCGAACTGGTCGGAAATGGTCTTATAAACGATGACCTTGGCAGGCTCGTCGGGTTTCACAGGCTCGCCCTGCTCCATGGGATCTGGGAACAGATTGACGATGGCGTCCAGCAGGACCGTCGTACCCAGTCCGGTCATAGCGCAGCCGCAGAACACAGGGCAGATATCACCTTCGGCAACACCGGCGGATAGGGCTCCGTAAACCTCCTCCTGGCTCAGCTCCATCGTCTCCAGGTACTTGTCCATCAGCTCCTCACTGGTGGAAGCGGCGTTCTCCACGACCTCCTGGTAGAGCTCCTCCAACCGGTCCGCCGCAGCGGACGGAATGCCGATCTCTTCCCGCTTGCCGTTCACCACATGGAAGGCTTTCTTGGCGATAACGTCGATAATGCCGGTCACTTTCTCGTTTTCGATAACCGGCATGGTGAAGGCGGAGACCGTATTGCCGAACTTCTCCCGCAGGGCATTGAAGGTCCGGTCAAAGTCCGCATGCTCCTCATCCGTCTTGGAAATATAGATGGCACGGGGCTTTCCTGCATCCCGAAGATACTTCCAGGACTTTTCGGCTCCCACGTTCAGTCCGTCCTTCGCAGAGACGCAGATGATGCCGGCGTCGGCCACGCGCAGCGCCTCCTGGACCTCTCCGGCAAAATCAAAGAAGCCGGGCGTATCCAGAATGTTGATCTTAGTGCCCTTGTATTTCGCATAGACCGTGGCGGTAGAGATGCTGATCTGGCGTTTGATCTCCTCAGCATCGAAGTCACAGGTAGAGTTGCCCTCTACCACCTTGCCGAGACGATCGGTCATCCCGGTCACGTTCAGAATGCTTTCTGCGAGGCTGGTTTTTCCGGTGCTGCCATGACCCAGAAGGCATATATTGCGGATCTTATCTGCCATAGTATTCCTCTCCTTATTGATATTCTGCACAGAATGAAATTATACACGAAAAGAGGGTAAATTACAAGTTTTTTCTCCGACAAAACACACGTCACCCCGCAGGGCAGAAGCGAAGCCGCGCCGCCGTCTCAATCGCCGTCCGCGGAATCCGCGATCATAAGCGTTGCAAAGGCCCACAGAAGCATGGAGATCAGCAGTTTCCCCGGCGCCACAGAGGAAAACGCTCCCCTTGCGCAGGCGATAAAGGTGATGGCTATGCCGAGCACCGCGCCGATCAGCGTCATCAGAAGGGCCCGTCGGGTGGTCCGCCACAGGCGCCGCCCACCCCTGGCGGCTTCAGAATAATGCCAAAGCCCTTCCCGGCTCAGAAGCGCGGCAGGCTGACCCTCCTCAGGCTCGACGCTCAAACGGTAACGGTCCTCGGGAGCCAGGAAAGTGACGCTCCCCTCCTCCAGGCGGAATTTCTGTTCCAGCATTGCAGGATTGAGGTTGAAGTCCCGCAGGGCGAGCAGGGGGCGGAGCTTCCCTTCTTCCAGGCGGAGAAGTGCATTCTGAACCAGCTCCAGAGGCGAATAGCCGACGATGAAGACGCCGCACAGCTCGTGATCAATGGCAGTATACACAGCGCCGCTGACGTCCACATTGCCGGGAACTCGAATGCCCATCAGATTCATATAGGCGGCCGTACCTATGAGCACCTGCTCCGTCCCCACAAAAGCGCTGACGCCGCCCTCGATCCCACAGTCAAAATCCTCTACGCGATAGAGCGGAGCCGCGTACTGCCGCATGAGCTCGCCAAAGACGCGCCGCAAGCCGGAGCCGGTCGCCAGGACCACACTGCCGGTAAAAGCCACGACCTTTTCCACGTGGGCGCCGGAGAGGACCTTCATTCCGCTGAGGACCACCGTATTCTCCGGGAAAACGTCCAGGTCCCGAATGATGATCCCGACAGCACGGTTCATATCTTCCGCGCCGCTCCAGCCGGCCAGAGAAGCGCCGTTCCCGCTCAGCTTCCTGGCGATCAGCGCAAAGGGGCGGGAAAAGACCAGCGTTGAGGTCAGCGCGGCGGAAGCGCAGCAGAGCGCGGCCAGGCAATGCAGGACCGCGCCGGTCCCGGAGAGATAAGCCGCCGCCAGGGCAAGGATCAGCAGCATCAGGAGAAGCGCCGGCGTGATCCTGCGGTAAACCTGTTCCGACAGATCGGGAACCAGGCAGCGGCGCAAAAAGCCGCGGGCAGAGCCCAGGCGCTTGTTCAGGACCGCGCCTTCCTCGGCCAGCTTATCCTCCGCAGAAACAACGGTCGGAACGCTGGCAAGGCGCATGGATCGAATGGTGTCCCGAAACGCGCTTCTTCGGCAAACGCTCCCCCACATGGCAAAGGCCAGAGAAACCGCCGCTGTGACACAGTACGGCAGGCCGATCTCCGCAGGATGTCCGGCAATGATCCAGACGGCGTCTACCTCCGAAGCCAGATTTGCGATCAGAACGATGCTTTCACGGCTTGGCTTGGCAGAGAAGAGATCGGTGATCCCCTTGGTAAGTATATCCAGTCCCAGCAGCATCACAACAAGCTGCAGCGCCGCAAGAACGATGGGAAACGCGTTTCCGCTGCGAAGGAAGGCCGGCAGAATCCCTCTGGAGTGGAGAAACATCGCAAGGGCCATCAGGGCGCAGATCGCAAAGGCGGAAAGGCGTCGACTCCGCAGAGAAGCGATCCCGGAAGCGTACATCCGAAGCGCCTCCTCCGGAGACGGCTCCGGTTGCTCTTTCCTGGCTTCTTCCCGCTTCTCCTTCGCAAGACGGGCCTGTTCTTCCCGCTGCTGCTTTCTCCGTCGGGCCTTTTCCAGGCGATCCGATCGTCTTTGCGCCCGTTTCTCCCATTTTTCCGCTTTTCTTGCAGCGGCCCTCTCCGCGGCATCCATCGCCTCGGCCTCCGAGGCACCTTCCTCCACGGTTCCGGCAGCTGCTGCTTGCGCCGCGGTCGAATTCAGTTCACCATTCTCCTCCGACTTCGGAACAGAGGGCGTTTCCGTTCTCTGCCGATCCGGATCGTCTGCAGCTCCCGGGTGACTTTCAGGCTCAGCCCAGGTCTCCCGCTCAGGTTCATTTTTCCGTGAAGGAGCTTCTTGCTGAAGGGGAGCATTCTTTTGAGGAGGCGCTTCTTGCCCGGCGGGTCCTTCCGGAAGAGTCTGCGGATCGGATCCATCAGGCTCTGCCGGTTCGGTAACCGGTCCTTCCGAGACCGCGGGCGCAGCAGGGATCGTCTCCGGTTCCCGGACAGGGATCGGTTCCTCGGCTTCGGCGAGTGCTTCGGTCTCGGAAGTCGGCTCCGTATCCGGGCCGGGTCCTTCCGGAGCGGCATTCTCCGCTTCCGGAATGGGTCCCTCTTCTGCAGACAGTTCAGCTTCCACGCTGCGCTTCATTTCCCGGATGATCTCGTCCGCCCGTTTTTCCAGTTCAACCTTACTGTAACGCCGCTCATTGCGGATGAACGCCTCCGATTTATACTCCGACAGGATAGAGGCCAGAGAAAACGTCTCGGCAGGCGCTTCCGAAGTATTCACTTTTTCAGGGCTCTGCTCTGACATCTGCTTACCTTCTACCTACTTGTTTTTCTCTGACGTACCGCCTCATAGAGCACCACAGCCGCCGCTGCGGAGGCATTCAGGGAGGAGACCTTGCCCAAAAGAGGGATGGACAGAAGAAAGTCACATTTCTCTCTTGTGATCCGGGACATCCCTTTTCCTTCAGAGCCGATCACCAGCGCGATCCCCGTTTGGAGATCCGCTTCCCAAAGGCTCCGATCCCCGTCGGCGGCGGTACCGCAGACCCAGATCCCGGCTGCCTTCAACGTTTCCAGCGCATTGGACAGATTGGTCACACGGGCTACAGCCATATGCTCGACAGCGCCGGCGGAGGTTTTCTCCACCACGGCGGTGATACCCGCGCTGCGATGCTTTGGAATGACGACCCCGTGGGCCCCGGCGCACTCGGCGCTGCGGATGATCGCCCCCAAATTGTGCGGATCGGTAATCTCATCACAAACCACCACCAGGGGCGGTTCCCCCTTTTCCCTTGCAATAGACAGGATATCCTCTACCGAAGCGTACTCCCGGAGGGCGGCAACCGCAATGATGCCCTGATGGGCATGGGTCACGCTCATGGCGTCCAGCTTGCGGCGGTCAACCTCGGAGATGACGGCGCCGGCAGCTTTCCCTTTTTGAATGAGGAAGCGAAGGGTCTTGTCCTGTTCCCCTTTGGCGACGTATATTTTATCCAGCGGACGGCCGGCTTTCAAGGCTTCCAGCACTGCGTTCTTTCCTTCGACCCGATCCTCCGCTTCAATTCTATTCTCAGGCATACAATACTCCACTTTATTTAGTTCATGTATTATAACACAGGAGCGCTTTAGAGGAAAGTGTAAATTTTCTGTTTCCTGGGCCGCAGCGGGTTTTCTTTCGTGGACAAGGCGGGCAAAATCGTGTAGAATACACTTCGGAGGCAGAAAAAATGAATGTACTTCAAAAATTCAACCGCAGCGTTTATCGTTTTCTGAACAAGCATCCTCGATTCGGCGTCCCTCGCCTGATGCTTTACATCATTATCGGCAACGCATTGGTATTCCTTTTCTCCCAGATGGACAGAACGGGGATGCTGGCCTGGTACCTGTGCTTTCTCCCGGACCGGCTTCTGAAGGGAGAGGTCTGGCGGCTCGTCACCTTTGTTTTTGTTCCGGGAACAAATCGTCTCCTGACGCTTGCGCTGGAGCTTTATTTCTTTTATCTGATCGGTTCCACTCTGGAGAAGGCCTGGGGTCCGGGCAAATTTACGGTATACTATCTGTTTGGCATGGCGCTCAGCATCCTGTACGGCATTCTGGCCCGTCTGATCGCAGGGGCCGGTCTTCCGGTCACCGGGACCTACATCAGTCTCTCCATGTTTTTCGTTTACGCGACCCTATGGCCGGACAATCGCATTCTCCTGTTTTTCATCATTCCCATCAAGGTGAAATGGCTGGCTTGGTTTGAAGCCGCGCTCTTCCTCTGCAGCATGATCCTGTCCCGCACGCTGCTGCCCCTGGTGGGCATCGCAAACTATTTCCTCTTCTGCGGCGACAGTCTCCTGGCTTCCCTGAAGCTGTTCAAGCTCCGTCACTCCGGCTCTGCCGCCCGTTTTCAGCGGGATGTACGCCAGGCGCAAAAAAAGCAGGAGAACAGGATCTACACACAAAAATGCGCGGTCTGCGGAAGGACCGATACGGAGCATCCTGAGCTGGAATTCCGCTACTGCTCCAAATGCGCGGGTTATCACTGCTTCTGTTCCGACCATATTTACAGCCACGTTCATTTCACCGAGCCCTGACCTTTGGCAGCAATTCGTCCGCAGGCCTTCTGTGCCTGCGGACGAATCATTATCAGTCATTGCTTTCCGCCGGTTCATCTCCGGGGCCTTCCGGCGCTTCACGGTAGCTTTCGGCTTTGGAGCCTTCGCCCATCTCCGGCAATTCCGTAATGGCCGGAGCACCTTCCGGCTCTTCCTCTATTTCGCCGGTTTCCGCCGCAGTGGAACGCTCCATCAGGTTGCAGATGATCGTGCACATTTCCGCCCTCGTCGCAGTGCCCTGCGGATCGAAGCTGCCGTCCTCCCGCCCGTTTACCAGGCCCCAGCGGCGTGCCTGACGGACGGCGTCCAGCGCCCAAAAGCTGATCTTCTCTTCATCCGAAAAGAGCTTTTCCTCCGTGTTTTCCGGAAGCTGAAGCGCAAACGCGCTACAGCAGCGGACCAGGATCAATGCCATCTGTTCTCTGGTGATCTCCTGATCGGGGCAGAAAGACCCATCGTCGTAGCCTTGGACCAATCCGCTCTGAGCTCCCCAGCAGACATAAGGAGCAAACCAATCTCCCTCGTTCACATCCGGAAACGAGACTTCAGCCGAATACTCGGCCGAAACACCGCTGTACCTTGCCAACACCGTCACGAACATGGCCCTGGTGACCTTTCGGTTCGGCTCAAAACGGTGGGTCTCCATTCCGTTGACCAGACCCGCCTCTGTCATGGCAAGGATCTTATCCCGGCCCCAGTGGCTGCCTATATCCAGGAACTGTTCCGACGCCGGGAAAGAGCCGTCGGCCTGAAACAGGTGATCTCCCTCTGTGAATCCGGAAGATGGAGCATAGGCCCGGATCAACGCCTCCGATCCCTCTGCGGCAAAATAGCGATGACCGTAGAGAAGCATCTCTCCCTCCTCGCAGATCCTCCCATCGGAGAGATCCAGAACTTCACCCGCAGCGACATGAAGCATTGCAGACCCCTCTGTGAACAAATAACTGGCAAAGGGGGCCAGTCTGAGGCTTCCGCCGTCCTGCATTTCCATCGCGGTATAGCCGGACGCATGGGACCAGGGGGAGCCCTCCTGCTGATCCAGCCGATCCAGCCGCATATCGTAATCCTCCGAGAGCTTCCTGAAATGCGATTCCGATTCGCCGGAAAAGAATTCCTGCAGCTTGGGAAGATAGGAGTTGTACAGATAGCTCACCGAGAGAAGGGGATCCTCCGCTCCTGCCGTGGCCGTCACAGTCACGATCCCGAGAAGAACGAGCAGGCCAAGCAGCAGGAACGCCCGCTTTTTTCTCATTCATTTCCCTCCCATCTGCCCTTGTTTCGACGGTATGATTCCTTTTCAGGCTTTTGATTCTAGCATATCGCATCCCGGATTGCAACCGCTCTTCTTTTTCCAAAAGCAGGGAAAGCGGAGGGCAGCCCTTTTCCCCGGGAAAAGCGCCCTTCCCTCTTTCTGTCCTGTCACTCCCTTCCATTCCTTCGCATATTTCTGGAATAGAATCTGATTTGGGGAGTGCGTCATGGATCAGCAGACTATTTTTCTGGGAGCCAACAGCTGTCACGGCTTCATTTCTCTTTATGAGGAATATATCGCCTCGCTTTCACTGAGCTGTATCTACGTTCTGAAGGGCGGCGCGGGCTGCGGAAAATCGACCTTTATGCGCCGTGTCGCCGCAAGAGCCGAGGAAGCCGGCAAAAAAGTGATCTATATCCTCTGCTCCGGCGACCCTGATTCTCTGGACGGGATCATCCTGCCTGAGCTGGGCACTGCCTTTTTCGACGGGACGGCGCCCCATGTCCTGGAACCGCCCATGGTCGGCTACCGGGGCTTTTATATCGACCTGAGCCGGTATTATCGGTCTCCCTCCCCGGAGCTGGAGCCCTGGGACACCGGATATCGGGAGCACTACCGCAAGGCATACCTTTATCTGTCCGCAGCCGGGAGCGTGGAGTCGACGGAAACGCTTTCCGAAAAGACGGCGGCAGCGATCCGGGCCCGCGCAGGCTCCCTGGGAAAACGGAAGCTGCGGCGGCTTCGGAATGCTTCGGGCAGCGTCACCCGGTTTTTTACGGACGCTTTTACCTGCCAGGGCAGCATCTCCCTTCCGGAGACCAGGCGTGCGCTGGCGCCGCATCTGATCGCGCTGACCGGAGGAAGCGTTCGGAGCGATCTGTTTCTGAAGACAGTTCATGCGATCGCAGCAGATAAGGGGTATTCCACCGTTCTCTGTCCCGATCCTCTGCGGCCGGAGCGGATCGCCCATCTGCTGATCCCGGAATTGGGGTTCGGCATCACCACAGGGGAGGGCGATCGGCGCATTCATCTGGAAAGGCTCGGGGAGCCTTCCGAGGGTGGGAAAACCGCGGCGAAAGAAACGGACGGCATGCGGCAGTCCCTTCTGCACAAGGCAAAAAAGGAACTGAGTCTGGCAAAGCACGACCACGACCGTCTGGAGGCCGCCGTCCATTCCCGCGTGGACTTTTCGGCAGTGGAAGCGGCGGCGCAGGAGATGGCAGAACGCATTCTGCGGGAATGAAAACTCAACGCGGCAAATTGCCGCCCCGTGCCGACTAAGGCACGGGGCGGCCGGTAAGACTCTATCCTTCCCGGTGGTGGCGATGGTGGATGCGCAGACGGTTGATGGCCCTTGCCAGATCGATCCTGGCGGCCTCGTATTCCTGCTGGGAACGCTGCTCGCTGAGGATCCGCTTTGCCTCATCGGCGTCCCGCTGCGCCCGCTTAACGTCGATCTCCTCCAGATGCTCGGCAGAGTCCACAAGGACCAGCGCATCGCCCTTCTCCACCTTGATGATGCCATAGGAGACGGTGGCGATCCTTTTCTCGCCGCCGGGAAGCTGATAAGTCAGCATTCCGGGAATGATCCCGCCCATAAGGTTTGTATGATGCGCCATGATCCCGAACTGACCGTCCTCCATGGGGACCGACAAAGCCTCACAGGGGCCCTCGTACAGCGGTTCGTCCGCCGCCAGGATGGAGACGTGGAACTCCGTCATGCCATACCTTCCTTTCGGAGGCTTTCGGCCTTGCGGCGGATATCCTCCAGCGTCCCCACATTGTAGAAAGCCGCCTCCGGGTATTCGTCCATATCTCCCCGAAGAATGGCCTGAAAAGCCCGGAGCGTATCCCGCAAGGGGACGTAGATGCCCGGAACGCCGGTAAACTTTTCCGCGACGTGGAAGGGTTGGGCAAAGAAGCGCTGGATCCTGCGGGCCCGGTGGACGACCAGCTTATCCTCGTCGCCCAGCTCTTCGATCCCCAGAATGGCGATCACGTCCTGCAGCTCCTGGTACTTCTCCAGGATCTCCTGGACCTGGCGGGTGATGTCATAATGCCGCTTCCCCACGAATTCCGGCTCCAGGATCCGGGATGAGGACTCCAGCGGATCTACCGCCGGATAAATGCCCTGCTCGGCGATTTTACGGCTGAGGACCGTAGTGGCGTCAAGGTGCGTAAAGGTGGTAGCCGGCGCGGGATCCGTCAGGTCGTCCGCCGGGACGTAGACCGCCTGAACCGAAGTGACGGAGCCGTTCTTCGTGGTGGTGATCCGCTCCTCCAGAGCGCCCATCTCCTCGGCCAGGGTGGGCTGATAGCCCACGGCGGAGGGCATCCGGCCCAGAAGCGCCGAGACCTCGCTTCCGGCCTGAACAAAGCGGAAAATGTTGTCAATGAAGAGAAGCACGTCCTTGTGCTCCCGATCCCGGAAATACTCCGCCATCGTCAGTCCGCTGAGGGCCGCCCGCATCCTGACGCCGGGAGACTCGTTCATTTGTCCGAAAAGCAGGGCGGTCTTGCTCAATACGCCGCTCTCTTTCATTTCGAAGTAAAGATCGTTTCCCTCCCGGCTCCGTTCTCCCACGCCGGTGAAAACGCTGTAACCGCCGTGCTGCATGGCGATGTTGTGGATGAGCTCCTGGATCAAAACCGTCTTTCCCACCCCGGCGCCGCCGAAGAGGCCGATCTTGCCGCCTCTGGGATAAGGCTCCAGGAGATCGATGACCTTGATCCCCGTCTCAAATACTTCCGATGAGGTCTGCTGATCCACAAAGGGCGGCGGATCCCGGTGGATCTCCCAGCGTTCCTCCCAATCGGGGATAGGGTCTCCCCCGTCGATGGGATCGCCCAGGACGTTGAACATCCGTCCCAGGGTACAAGCCCCCACAGGGACGCTGAGCCCATGCCCGTCCCCGGTCACATCCATACCGCGGACAAGAGCGTTCCCTTCCGAGAGCAGGATGCAGCGAACCGTGTTGCCGCCGATATGCTGCATGACCTCCATGGTGCGGATCTCATCCCCTACCTGGACCTTCAGGGCCTCCCGGATCCTGGGCAGCCTGCCCTTGGGGAAAACCACATCCACCACGGGACCGGATACTTCTTTCAGCTTGCCGGTATTCATATCCGCTCCTCCTCTTCCCGCTTTTGTCTCTGCGCCCTGGCGCCGGCGGAGACCTCGGTGATCTCACGGGTGATCCGTTCCTGACGGGCTCGGTTGTATTGCAGCGCCAGATCCTGCAGCAGCTGCTCCGCGTTCTCGTTGGCGGCCTGCATGGATAGCATACGGGCGTTTTGCTCGCTGCAATAGCTGTCGATCAGGGCGCTGTATATATACCCCACCAGATAACAGGGGACTACCGCATCCACCACCGCTTCGGCAGAGGGGACAAACTCGATGGGCTCCGTTACCGGCGGCTCATAATCCGGGGTAATAAAGCGGTCGTGATGGAAGGGAAGCAAGCGTTCTGAACGGACCACCTGCGTCAGGCTGTTTTTCAGATCCGTGTATACGATGAAGATGCGCTTCAGCTTCTCCTCACGGAAGGGCGGGAGCAGATGCGCACAGATCTCTCTTGCGAGCTGAAGGGTGGGTCGCTGATCGCTGTAGTGAAAGCTCTCCTCGTATTCGATCCCATGCTCGGAAAAGAAATGACGGCCCACTTCCCCTACCACATACAGGCAAAGCGGTTTTTCCGACTCCTTCAGGCGAAGCGCCTCCTGGATCACCTTGCTGTTGTAGTCCCCGGCAAGGCCCTTGTCCGCTGTGATGACCAGACAGGCGGCGTCTCCCTCGGGAAGAGGGCTGCCGTCTTCCGGGAAGAAATACACGCTCTCGATCTTGTCCAATGTCCGAAAGACACGCTTGATCTCAAGCTTCAGAGCGTCAAAGAACGGACGGGTGGTATCCAGCTCCCAGCGGGCCCGACGCAGCTTGGTAGAGGAGATGAAATACATGGCGTTTGTGATCTTCTGTGTATCACGGACACTGCGGATATGGTTTTTCAGCTCCTGGATCTCAGCCATGGTTTTCCTCTCTTTCCTTCTTCAGAGAGGAGATCAGCTCACTCAGTTCCTCCGGAAGGCTGCCCGCTTCATCCACCTCCCGGCATAGGTCCGGCCTGAGCTCTTCCACCTGCTTCACGATCCGCCTTGCCTCCGACGGGATCCGCTCCGGCTTCATATCGTCGAAGAAATGCCGCATGGCGCAGAGAAGATAAACGACCTGCGCATGGCGGGAAAGGGGGCTGTGCAGAGGCTGCCGGAGAAGGTGCATCAGGCTGTTCCCGTATTGCAGCTGCCTTCTTGTCGCCTCGTCCAGATCGCCGGAAAACTGGGTGAACACCGCCATTTCCCGGTATTGGGCCAGATCCAGCCGCAGGGTCCCCACGGCCTTTTTGATCGCCGGAGCCTGGGCGGCGCTGCCCACACGGGAGACAGAAATGCCTACGTTCACTGCGGGCCGCTGGCCGGAGAAAAACAGCTCGCTTTCCAGGAAAAGCTGGCCGTCCGTAATGGAGATCACATTGGTGGGGATATAGGCGGAGACGTCCCCCGCCTGGGTCTCGATGATGGGCAGCGCGGTCATGCTGCCGCCGCCCTTCTCTCCGGAAAGCTGGGCCGCCCGTTCCAGAAGCCTGGAATGGATATAAAAGACGTCGCCGGGATAGGCCTCGCGCCCCGGCGAGCGCTCCAGAAGGAGGCTCAGGGAACGATAGGCCGTGGCGTGCTTGCTCAGGTCGTCATAGACGATCAGCACATCCTTGCCCTGATACATAAAGTGTTCCCCGATGGCGCAGCCGGAATAGGGGGCGATGAACTGCATCGGCGCGCTCATGCCCGCCGTCGCAGCAACGACCACGGTTTTTTCCAGGACGCCGCGCTCCCGCAGGGTCTCCACCAACCTTGCCACGCTGCTGGACTTCTGGCCGATGGCGACATAGATGCAAAGCACATCCTTCCCCTTCTGATTCAGGATCGCATCCAGGGCGATGGAGGTCTTCCCGGTCTGCCGATCTCCGATGATCAGCTCGCGCTGACCTCTGCCGATGGGAAACATGGCGTCAATGGTAAGGATACCGGTCTCCAGGGGACGGTTCACAGACTGCCGGTCCAGGATCCCCGGCGCGGGCATCTCCGCCGGCCGGTACCCCTCCGCCTGGATAGGACCGAGGCCGTCTATGGGCTCTCCCAGCGGGTCCACCACCCGGCCAAGAAAAGCGTTTCCCACCGGGATCCCCGCGGTGCGTCCCGTGCCGCGAACACTGCAGCCCTGGGTCACCTCCCGCTCGTCGCCGAAGAGGATGCAGTCGATCCGATTGGGCTTCAGACCCTGGACCATGCCCTTGACGCCGTTCTCAAAAAGCAGGATCTCCCCGTAGGCGGCATGGTCCAACCCCCGTATCGAAGCGATGCCGTCTCCGGTCCGCAGGACGGTCCCCAGTTCCTCCGGATGCACCTCGGGCTGCCAGGAGCGGATATCCGTCGCCAAAGGGATGACACCCTTATGATGCTCCGTCGCCAGCTCATGCCAGCGCTGCTCCAGCTGCTTCAGCCGGGCCTCCTCCGTCCAGTCGTAGGTGTCGTCCCCCACGACGATGCGGAATCCGCTGTAGATGCTCTTATCCTCCCGCCAGAGGATGTTGAGCTTGGGGCCGTATTTTTCCCGAAGAAGCTCCAGCACCTTTTGACGCTGCTCCGGGGACGGTTCCACCGGACTGTAAAGGATAGCCTCCGAAGCTCTCCTTTTCTGTTGATTACTCATTGTCATTACCGTCTTTGAAGGAGGCGGCAAAGGAATCGTAGGCCTCCTCCTGCTCCACCAGCAGCTTCCGCACCGCGTCGGAAGCCAGCTGGATGACCTCGTGCTGGGCGTCGTCCAGGAGTTCCTTGCGTTCTTCCTCCGCCTTCCGCCTCGTTTCTGCCAGCAGCTGCTCCGCCATATGCTTGGCTTCCTCCATGGTCTCTCTGGCGGCGTCGTCGGCGGCCTTGGCGCTCTCGGAAAGCTTCAGCTTTGCTTCCTTCTCAGCGGAAGCAAGCCTTTCTTCGTAGCTTTTCCGGAGTTCCTCCGCCTCGGAGACTTTTTTCTCCGCTTCCGCCTCCCGTTCCTCGTACTGCCGGGCCCGGTCATCCATAAACGCCTTGACCGGCTTATACAGGAGCAGCCAGAGTCCGCCCGCCAGGATACCGAAATTGAAGAGATGAAGAAGGATCTGCCTCCAGTCGATATTCAGTGGGATGTTCATGGCGTTCGCCTCTAAAGGACAAAGATGATCAGAATGGCCACGATCAGAGCATAAATTATGGCAGTTTCCAGGAAGACCAGTCCCAGCATCAGGCTGCTCCGGATGCTGCCGGCAGCTTCCGGCTGACGGGCGGTGCTTTCAGCGGACTTGCCGATGGAGATCGCCATGCTGACTGCGCCGGCGCCGGCTGCGACGGCGATGAGTCCGCCGGCCGCCAGGGCCTTCACGGACTTCACGTCCAGCGTGGAGGCCTGCTCCGGCTGCGCGGACTCCCCCTCTTCCGCCGCCAGGGCGGGCAAGGTAAAGGCCGAGGCAAGGACCGTGACCAGAAGCAGGAGCAAAAGAACTTTACACATCGTTTTCATGATAAATCATCCTTTCCCATTCAGACAGAAGCCTGTTTCTTTCTCTTTTTTCTTTTTTCTTTTTTCACGGGAGGCTCCGTAACTTCACCGAAAAAGATACTGGTAAGGGTCGTGAGCACATAGGTCTGAATGACCGCATGGAGCAGCGTGAAGAGCACCCCCACGGCCACCGGCAGAAGAAAGCTGAGCCGGATGCTGTAATACACCAGTTCCGTTACCAGCAGGCCGCTGAGCAGGGCCCCGAAGAGCCGGAAGCTCATGGAGATGGGCAGAGAGAATTCCTTCAGTCCGCTCATTGCCCCCCGGAGCTTGTTGACCCCGATACCGCCCAGAAGGATCACCAGATAGCTGAGGCAGCCCAGCGCGATGGCCCCGTTGATGTCGGAAAGCGGAGCGGGCAGGGAAATGCTGTGTCCTGCCGTTGTGACGGCCTGGAGGCCGAAGAGCTCAAAGACCGTCCCGAAAAAGATGTAGCTGCCGGCAGCGAAGAGATATACCCCCAGGAAGGCGTTGTGGTGGGGGCTGTTGGTCCTGGCCATATCTGTGAAAAAGCTAACCCAGGTCTCCAGCAGCAGTTGGAGCTTGCCGGGTACTCTGCGAAACCGCGGAACCGCAAAAATGCGCAGCAAAGCGGCCAGAAGCAGCAAAGCTCCCGTCACCGCAAAAGCGGAAATGAGACCCGGATTCACCTCCAGCACCCCGAAAAGAGAGATCCGCCCGCTTTCATGCAGAACGGCGTCCCGCATCACCTCCTGGATGCTCTCCGTTTTCGGGCGCTCCCCTACCAGAAAGCTTCCCACCAGACAGAGCAGAAGGAAGCAGCCCACGATCAGATAAAACCATTTCAGTTTTTGCTTCGGCATAGAAACACCACTCTCCTTCCGAAGCCATTCCCCTTATGAAACGAAAGGCAGGCCAAAGACCAGGCCTGCCTATCAGCTCGTATAAGGGACTGCGAATCAGCTTTCAAACTCCTTGAAGTTCGTTTCGATCAGCTTTTCCAGCGCCAGGACCGCCTGTTCCTCATCGTTTCCTTCCGCACCGATCACGATGTCAGTACCCTTGATGATGCCCAAGGAAAGGACGCCAAGCAAGCTCTTGGCGTTGACCTTTCGCTCTTCCCGCTCGATCCAGATGGAGCTCTTGAATTCGTTGGCCTTCTGAATAAAAAACGTAGCAGGCCTGGCATGGAGTCCGACTTGATTATTCACGGTGATAGTCTTGCTGTACATA
>JAEEGL015131967.1_pt1 | contig 20523 bp, 12 predicted proteins | sample 9134231 | NCBI WGS metagenome assembly JAEEGL01 (sample SAMN16246548, study PRJNA631951) | gut metagenome | biome: gut microbiome; feature: rumen; material: fiber-attached | host: Bos | place: Iran: Karaj | collected 2018-10
CATCTGAGGCGGAACTTCAAGATGAGAACTCTGGTCTGGATGAACAGGATATCCGGACTTATAGTATTGATAATAGGATCGGTCCTTCTCATCAGGGGCCTCGTCCAGATACTGTCCCAGTAGCGGTGCTGCTGGCCAAAGGAATTGAATATGGAAACAAAGGAAAACAGGAAAGCTGAAGGAACCGGCAAGGGATCAAAGGGAGATGTCCCTTTCATCAACTGGCTTGCGAAGAATCTTGTCGCTGCCATAGTCGCGGTTCTTCTTCTTGTGGTCTGTTCCAGCCTTCTTCTCAAGGTGGGGACACGCCATGGTAAAGAAATAACTGTACCGGATTTCACGAACATGACAGTGAAGGAGGCGCACAAGGCCGCCAACCATGCCGGGGTCAGGGTGGAAGTGACGGACTCGGTCTATGTCCGCAGAATGGCCAGAGGTGTCGTCTACCGCCAGAACCCTTCTCCCGGAAGCAATGTCAAGAACGGAAGACGAATCCTTCTTACCATCAATTCGGTGACACCCAAGAAGGTGCAGATGCCCAACTTGGTAGGTCTGTCCATGAGGCAGGCCAAGGCTGAGTTGCTTTCCCGCGGAATAAACCTCGGCAAGCTCATCTATGTGAGTGACATCGCCACCAACAACGTCTTGAGACAGTTCCAAGGCAACCGTGAGATCAAGCCCGGCACTATGGTTGAGAGCGGTTCGGAGATAAATCTTGAAGTCGGACTCAACAGCGAGGACAACAGGACATATGTACCGGATTTCAAGGGCATGAAGTACATGAGGGCTGTGGACGCGGTCCATGACAATTCCCTTAATGTCGCCCGTCTGGTGTTCGACTCCGACATAAAGACTTACGGTGACACTCTTGACGCTGTCGTTTACAAGCAGGCTCCCGCCGCTTCACGCAACCCCATCGTCATGGGATCGGACGTCACTCTTTATTTCTCAAAGGACCCCGGCAAATCCGAATAACGGTACTCTAGAGGGTGGACCAGGATAAGGACATATACGGAGAGGAACTCGAAGAAGGGAAAGTAGGTTCCGGAGTAATCATCGAGAGCGGTGCGGAAGGCGCCTCCGAGGATGATGAACAGGGGATGTTCGAACATTTCCGGATGAATGTCGATCCCGGACAGGAACCCCTCAGGGTGGACAAGTACATGGCCAGTCACCTTGAGAACACCTCCCGTCACAGGGTCCAGATGGCCATAAAGAGCGGCTATGTCAAAGTCAATGACAAGCCCGCTAAAGCGAATCTTATCGTAAGGCCCGGAGATGTCATCCGTTTCATGATGCCTTATGAAAGGCGCGGTTTCGAAATCCTCCCCGAAAACATACCTCTTGATATAGTATATGAGGACGATGACCTTCTCATCGTGAACAAACCCGCCGGAATGGTGGTCCATCCGGGTCACGGGCATTTCACGGGGACTCTGGTGAACGCCCTTGCTTTCCATCTCGGGATTTCCCAGGGCGCTGACGCCGAGGATGAGAGGATGGGTGTGCTGGTCCATAGGATTGACATGGACACTTCTGGTCTTCTTGTCGTGGCCAAAAACGACGCCAGCCAGCTCAATCTCGCCAAACAGTTCTTCGTACATTCCATAGAGAGGAAATATGTCGCCATCGTATGGGGCAACATACGTGAGGACAGCGGTACGATTACCGGCAATATCGGACGTGACCCCAATGACCGCCTGCGGTTCAAACTATATCCGGAAGGTGACAAGGGCAAACATGCGGTGACCCATTACAGGGTTCTTGAAAGGTTGGGGTTCGTGACCGTCGTGGAGTGCATACTTGAGACAGGAAGGACCCACCAGATAAGGGTTCACATGTCATCGATAGGGCATCCGCTTTTCAATGACGCGAGATACGGCGGCTCGGAAATCCGTTCCGGGACCATATATGCCCGTTACCGCCAGTTCATAAACAACTGTTTCGAGATCTGTCCACGCCAGGCTCTTCATGCCAGGACTTTGGGATTCGATCATCCCGGGACGGGGGAGAGGGTGCATTTCGAGGTGCCCCTGCCGCAAGACATGACCCTCCTTCTTGAGAAATGGCGCAAATACGCCGGCAACATGCCCGAAGAACCTTAGGGACAGGGCATAAAAGAAAGGGACAAACTAGTTGTCCAGTTTGTCCCCATTCTCATTGTAGATTTCATTCTGCAGGACTGAGAAATCACTGATTTCAGTCAGTCTTATCTTACATTTGTACTTCTTCTTCCATTTGTTGACATAGGAATTGAAGACACCTCTCGACAAGTATGCTCCCAAAATGGGACTCACCTTGATGTTGAAAGACTTGATGCCCTTGTCCTGTACGTAGTACGCAAGCCTTCTTTCTATCCTCTCGTCAATGACGACGCTTGAAGAGATCTTGCCTGTTCCGTGGCACACCGGACACACCTCCATGGTGTTGATCTCGGTCGCCGGGCGGACCCTTTGGCGAGTAATCTGCATCAACCCGAACTTGGTCAGCGGCAGCACGTTGTGCTTTGCCCTGTCCGTGCTCATAAGGTCCGTCATGTACTTGAAGAGGTTGTTCTTGTGCTCTTGGGACTCCATGTCAATGAAGTCTATGATCACGATGCCTCCCATATCGCGGAGCCTGAGCTGCCGGGCGATTTCCTCGGCCGCGTACTTGTTCACCTCGTAAGTGTTCTCTTCCTGTTCCTTGGTCTTGGCCCTTATACCGCTGTTGACGTCAACCACGTTGAGGGCTTCAGTGGACTCGATGACCAGATACGCTCCCTGTCGCAGCGGCACCACCTTTCCGAAAGAACTCTTGATTTGCCTTGTGATCTCGTAATGGTCGAAGATCGGCTCTTTCCCTTCGTATAGTTTAACTATCTTCTCCTGCTCGGGAGAAATGAGGGAGATATATCTCTTGATTTCCTCATACTCGTGCTCGTCGTTCACGTAAATGTTCGTGAAGGAGTCGTTGAGGAGATCCCTCAGGATGGTGGTTGTCTTGCTGTACTCGCTGAACAGCGGCTGTATGGTCTTTGACTTTGAGAGTTTGTCCCAGGAATCCTCCCATTTCGCGATCAGGGATTTGAGCTCGGCCACCAGTATGGCTGCGTTCTTTCCTTCTGCCGCAGTGCGGATTATCGCACCATAGTTTTTCGGGAGAATACTCTTTACGAGAGTCTCAAGTCTTCTTTTCTCCTCCTTCGAGGAGATTTTCTGGGATATGCTCACCTTCTCGGCGAAGGGGAGCAGTACAATGTTTCGTCCTGCTAATGAAATTTCCGCAGTCAGTCTTGAACCTTTTGTGGATATCGGCTCTTTGACGATCTGGACTATGATCATCTGCCCGGGTTTGAGCACATTCTCAATCCTTCCTTCCTTTTCGAGTATCGGTCCCAGTTTTATCCGGGAGTACTCGTCGCCTGGATTCTTGTTGGGGTTGGTCTCACGTACGAACTGGTCGAACGCTCCGAAATACAGTCCCAGATCCAGGTAATGGATGAAGGCTTCCTTTTCATCACCGATGTCCACGAAGGCAGCGTTAAGGGCGGGCATTACTTTCTTCACTTTCCCGAGATATGCATCTCCGACAGTGAACTTCCGTCCCGAGCTGGACTCTTTGTTGAGTTCAATCAGCCTGTTGTTCTCCAACAGCGCGATGTGAACTTCAGTTGAACTTACGTCAACTACCAGGTCTTTTACAGACTCCTTCTCAGACTCCATGTGGAATGTTCCGATTTCAGCGGACGGGAAGAATTTCTTCTTCCTTCACTTTAAATCAAGAAGGGCTGTCCGGATCTCCCGTTCAGCCCTCATCTTCTAGCAGACTGCTAAAATGGCAGACGCAGGAATTATTTCTTCTTATGCCTGTTCTTGCGCAAACGTTTTTTACGTTTGTGCGTTGCCATTTTATGCCTTTTTCTCTTTTTTCCGCTTGGCATATTACTAAATTTTTAAAAAATGATTATTTCACAGAGGCAACGAAAACCTTCGCAGGCTTGAATGCGGGAATGTTGTGAGCGGGAATAGTCATCGTGGTGTTCTTGGTGATATTCCTAGCTGCCTTCTCAGCCCTGTGCTTGATGATGAAGCTACCAAAGCCACGAAGATAAACAGGCTCACCCTTGATGATAGAACCCTTAACACTTTCCATGAAAGCCTCAACTACAGTCTGCACTGTGAGTTTCTCAATGCCAGTAGCTTTTGCTACCTCATTTACAATCTCTGCCTTTGTCATAATTGTTAAATATTATGTGTTTGTATAGATTTTTTCGGCCTAAAAAACCGCACGGAGTTCCGAAAAAGGCTTCCGGATCCGTACGTCCTTCATTTCTAGGCTGCAAATTTAGACATAGTTTTACAAAAAACAAATGATTATTAGGTATTTTTCCCTTTTAAAGCCCTTTCTCAGACCTATGTATGGAGGTTTTTTAAGGGATTTGTCGGCATGTCTCACCATTGGCATGGAGATTGACGATAATATATCTCGCATTCAGTAGTACGGCTCCCCGTCCGCCTTCCATGACAATTTGGCAGGGAATGGGTTCTGCGTATGCTGAGTTGCTCATTTTGATGACTTTTCAAATCATGCCGATTACAATTCGGCCATAGACCAGTGCAATGAATAACGGATTCAATAAGTTTGAAGAATTCTCGGCCCCAGGTGCCGAGGTCAATATCATACCTGTAGTGACGGGTGACAACCATCTCCAGGTCGATGACAAGGATCTCCCTCAGGAGATTCCTATCCTCGCCTTGAGGAACGCCGTCATCTTTCCCGGTACCATTTTCCCCATCACCATCGGACGTGAGAAATCCATCCGATTGGTCGATGACGCCCAGAAGACCAACAACTTCATAGCCGCAATACCGCAGGCTGTCATCTCTGTTGAAGATCCTACAACCATCCAGGACTTCAATGAGTACGGTACTGTATGTAAGGTCATGAAGACCTTTGAGATGCCGGACGGAACGATTTCCGCTCTGCTTCAGGCGTTCAAGAGACTTCATCTCGATGCTCTTGTCGAGACTGAGCCCTATCATTGGGGAAAGGTCACCTACCTGGGTGATACGGAACCGGACATGTCCGATCCCAAGATCGCGATAATAGGGGACACCTTGAAGGACAAGGCTTCCACTATCATAAGGTCATCGTCTTATGCTCCCAAGGAGGCTGTTACAGCACTCCGTGCCATAGATGACTTCTCCTTCCTTGTGAACTTCATAGCCACAACGGTTGAAGTGGACGATTTCAATGACAAGGTCGCCCTTCTGGCCTATCCTGATATCAAGGAAAGGGCTATGAACCTTCTCACCGTCCTTGACAAGCAGGTTGAACTGATCAAGATCAAGCAGGAGATAAACTCCAAGGTCAAGACAGAGATCGACCAGCAGCAGAGGGAGTATTACCTCAACAGCCAGCTTCGTACGATCCAGGAAGAACTCGGAATGGACGAGGACGCTGACGTGAGCAAACTTCGTGAGAAAGCCTCCCAGAAGAAATGGTCCGAGGCGATAGCTGAACAGTTCGAAAAGGAACTTGTGAAGCTCCAGAGGTTCAATCCTTCTTCTCCTGAGTACAGTATCCAGCTGAATTATCTCCAGTTCATGCTCGACCTTCCTTGGGATGAGATGACCGAGGACAATCTTGACCTGGCCAACGCACAGAAAGTGTTGGACGAGGACCATTTCGGTCTGGAGAAAGTGAAGGACAGAATCATCGAGTATCTCGCCGTCCTCAAGCTGAAGGGCAATATGAAATCCCCCATCCTCTGCCTTTACGGCCCTCCCGGAGTGGGCAAGACATCATTGGGCAAGTCCGTAGCAAGGGCTCTGGGAAGGAAGTATCTCCGCATCTCTTTGGGTGGACTTCATGATGAGGCTGAGATAAGGGGACACCGAAAGACTTACGTCGGCGCCCTTCCCGGTCGTATACTTAATGGTATAGCGCGTGCCGGCTCTTCCAACCCTGTCATTGTCCTCGATGAGATCGACAAGGTAGGAAGCGATTTCAAGGGAGACCCTTCATCGGCTCTTCTGGAAGTTCTCGACCCTGAGCAGAACACGGCATTCCACGACAATTACCTTGACTTGGATTACGACCTGTCCAACGTCCTTTTCATAACGACGGCCAACAACATTTCCACAATCCAGCCTGCCCTTATCGACAGGATGGAACTCATCAACGTCACCGGCTACCTCGCCGAGGAAAAAGCCGAGATCGCCAAGAAGTTCCTTGTCCCCAAACAGCTGGTTGAGCACGGAATCTCCAAGAAGGCCCTGAAGATTGACAAGGCATGCATCGGGGAGATAATCGACAAGTATACCCACGAGTCAGGTGTCCGTGGACTTGAGAAACAGATCGCCAAGATCGCCAGGGTGACCGCCAAGAAGATCGCTCTCGGGGAGGATTACCCCAAGACTATAAAGAAGGAACACCTGAAGGAGTATCTGGGACTTCCGATTTCATTCCATGACAAGCAGGAAGGGAATGAGGCCCCCGGTGTAGTGACCGGTCTTGCATGGACATCCATGGGCGGAGAAATCCTGTTCGTGGAGAGTTCCGTCAGCGAAGGAAAAGGCCAGATGACCATGACCGGTAACCTTGGTGACGTGATGAAAGAATCCGCCACCATAGCATACCAGTTCATCAAAGCCCATCCGGACCTTGCCAAGATCACTCATGACGAGTTCATGAAAAGGGACATCCATGTCCATGTTCCTGAAGGAGCGACTCCCAAGGACGGACCGTCAGCAGGTATAACCATGGTGAGCTCCATGGTGTCCGCTCTTCGCGGACAGAGCCTTAAGAAGGGCATCGCCATGACAGGTGAAATGACCCTTAGGGGAAGGGTCCTTCCCGTGGGAGGCATCAAGGAGAAGATCCTCGCCGCCAAGAGGGCGGGAGTCAAAACCATCGTCATAAGCGAAGACAACCGCAAAGATGTGGAGGATATCAAGGAAATCTACGTAAAAGGTCTTACCTTTGTCTACGTCAAGGATATCTTTGATGTGATCTCCTACATCTTTGAATAGGCATGGAAGTCAAGATAGAACAAAGCTGGAAGAACGCACTCGCGGGAGAGTTCGACAAGGACTACTTCGTCTCGCTGGTGCGTTTTCTTCATTCCGAAAAGGCTGCCGGAAAGAGGATATTCCCTCCCGGCAAGTTGATTTTCAGGGCATTCGAACTCACTCCCGTCGACAAGGTGAAAGTTGTCATCCTAGGTCAGGATCCCTATCATGGGCCGGGACAGGCGATGGGGCTCTCATTCTCTGTTCCCCAAGGAGTCAAGGCGCCGCCTTCCCTTGTGAACATCTTCAAGGAGATAGAGTCCGACCTCGGAATAAGGATGAGCGGAAGTCCGGACCTTGAACCTTGGGCCAGGCAAGGGGTCCTTCTTCTCAATACCGCACTTACTGTCCAGGAAGGCATAGCCACTTCGCACAGCAGAATAGGCTGGCAGTATTTCACGGATGCTGTCATAAAGTACATTTCCGACAACTGTGACGGCGTCGTTTTCCTTCTTTGGGGAAGGCACGCCCAGGAGAAGAAAGAACTTATCGACCAGACAAAGCATCATGTGCTTGAAGCCGCACATCCTTCTCCCCTTGCAGGAGGAAGATTCTTTGGCTGCAGGCATTTTTCTAAGACAAACAAGATACTGATGGAAGAAGGCAAGACTCCCATCAATTGGCAATTATAAAGACATGGAAAGAAAGGCATTGTTTCCGGGATCCTTCGATCCCTTCACCGCAGGTCACCTCAATATTCTCAAGCGTGCTCTCACGATGTTCGACAAGGTAGTCGTGGCGGTCGGTATCAACCAGGACAAGAGGGGATTCTTCTCGATGGACCAGAGGATTGACATAATCCGTCAGATAACTGAGGGACTCGAAGGTGTTGAAATAATCAAATACGACACCCTTACTATCGACAAGTGCCGTGAACTCGGTATCAAGCATATAGTGAGAGGCGTACGCAATATGCTGGATTTCGAGAATGAGAGGGCGATAGCCGACGCCAACAGGCGCCTCGCTCCGGACATTGAGACGATCATCATCCCTACTGCACAGGAGTTCGCACATATCTCCTCTTCGGCTGTAAGGGACATCATCAAACATCATGGGGACACGTCGCTCTTCCTTCCGGACGGCATAATCCTTCCCGAACACAATGCTTAAGATTCCATTCAAGAAAGTCCTCCTCGCTTGGGTGAGCTTCGCCCTTCTCTTTCTTCTGAAGGGCCTCACTTCATATGCGCAGGCTCCACAGGATTCCGCGATGGCGGCTCTGGACGCCAAACTGGACGAGTATTTCTCTGCTCTGACAAGGGAAAGCACGAAGGTGAAGATAGAGGAAAGCGACTTCCTTATTTCGTCGTGCACCACGGCTCCGGTGAGGAACCATGTGGCCATCAGGGTTTATGACCATTTCCTGCAGTCAAAGATAATGGGTGATGAGGCTGTCGTCGTTCATCTTGTCGACAAGTGGTTCGAACCGGGCAAGGCTTCGTTCAATTCGGACGATGACCTTATGAACGCCAAGATATTCGCGATGTTCAACCGTCAGTCACTCATCGGGAACAAGGCCCCTTCTCTTCTTCTTAAGACCATTGACGGGATGAAGGTCGAGGCGTTGGGACTGTCCGAAGGTGGTTTCGCCGCTCCGTCTGAGCGTTATAGGATACTCTATTTCTACGCCCCTGACTGTGCGACCTGCAAGATTGAATCCGCCCTTATGACGAAGATGCTCTCTGAAGAGGCTCTTCCGGTCGATCTTATAGCTGTCAATACCAAGGACAATGAAGAGGAATGGCGCCAGTATCGTGAGGAAAGGCTTATGGTAAGGTCTTCCGTGACCAGGGTCATGCACTACTGGGATCCTGAAGTCGACTCCGACTTCCAGATGAAATACGGTGTCCTCCAGACCCCGAAGCTTCTCCTGATTGATCCTTCCGGTACAATCATCGGCAGGGGACTGGACACTGAGGCTCTTAAGACCCTGCTTCTGACCTATGTCAAGCAAGAGTCTCTGCAGTACGGTACCGACGAGTCCTCCATCTTCTATGACAATGTCTTTGAACCTTTGGGCTCGGACATTACCGGTGAGGATGTCATAAGCACTGCCAAATATATCGAGTCCAGTACCCTCGGAGCAGGCCAGCCAAGGCTCTTCCGCCAGATGTGCGGAGACCTTCTTTATTACTTGACCCTTAAGAGAGAAGAAGCTTATAAGGAAGGTCTTGAGTACGTGGTGGACTCTTTGGTTCTGGCGCGTCCTGATGTCTGGAACACTCCTGATGATACCATGAAAGTGGTCACCATGGCTACCATAGAAAAGAACATGCTTTCCAGGACTCCTGTCGGAAAACGGCTCCCTTCGCTCAAGGTCCATGGCGACATGAGGACATGGAAAGGAAAGAAGTACGGGCAGTATGACATATCCAAGATCGGCTCACCTTATTCATATATCCTTATTTACACTGAAGGCTGCGGGCACTGCGAGGAAGAATTGGCTGGAGTGGATGCCATACTGACTTCATTCAACTCGCCCGACCGCCAGGTGAAGAAAGTGGCGAAGAAGACAAAAGTCCTTGTCATCAATCTGGATACATTGATGTCGAACTTCCCGGATGAGGCTTATTCACTGCTGGATACATTCGATCTGACGGCACTGCCCTACGCCGTGGCGCTTTCCAAAGACGGTACTGTGCTTCACAAGTACATGTCGTTCATGGAGTGACCGGAAACTTTATCGGCGATGCCGCTTATAAGCTGAATGGAATTCAGTTTGTTCGCTTGGAAAAAATGTTTACCTTTGCAGTCCGTTCCTTCTGAAGGACGGAAAAACGGTACTGAGGTATGGTGTAATGGCAGCACTAGGGATTTTGGTTCCCTCAGTTCAGGTTCGAATCCTGATACCTCAACTTCGGGATGGTCACCTCAACAGGTGGCCATTTCCGTTATTCTCGCTTACCGTGAAGACAATGGACAGGGTCTGACCTTTCTGGTCCGTCACCGAAAGTGTGTGTCTTCCCGGCTCCGGATTCACAGTCAGTTCATGTATGTGGCGGGTTTGGCCTATATACCTGTCGTCAAGGTACCAGTATACGGTAGTGGAAGGATCCCTGTGAGCGAGATTGAGGACTATTCCTCTTACTGAACCGTCCATCTGGCGAGGGATGACTACCGTGCTCCCGTTTTCCGGATAGATGAACTCCATCGCTTTCAGATTCCCTTTCACCCCGGATGATGGAACATATTCGGGATGATACTGCCTGTAGTACCACTCCATGGCCGGGGGAAGCAGGAACCTGACTTCACCTTCGACCGTCTTGTGGTAAGGGCAAGGGTCGGTTCCTGACGCTGAAGAAGGCAACAGCATGGTCATCGTCCCTTCGGATGAGTCTTTGCAGTCCGGACCGGCCAGATGGCCTGACATGGTGCAGACTTCTTCCGTTATCCCGTCTTCTGCAGGCGGCGCCAGAAACCATCCGTCTTCTCGGTAGATCCCTTTTTCTTGTGAAGGCTTCAGAAGACTGAAAATGTCGAACATCACAGGTCCGGCCGTCCTTGCTCCGGTGAGTCCGGGTACACCATGTCCGTCGGCATTTCCCGCCCATACACCGACAGCGTAATCTGGAGTCACTCCCACTGCCCAGGCGTCCCTGTAACCGTAACTGGTACCGGTCTTCCATGAGACTTTACGGACAGAGGAGACCATCCTCATGTCGAGTTCATCCGGGCGGTTCACTTCGCTGAGCGCATCCAGAGTGTACCACAGGGCGACTTTGTCATTGAGAGGGAAACTCCCTTCCTTGCCTTTGCCGTTCTTCTCCTCTTTCAGATATTCAGCGCTCAATGCGGCGTACATGCCGGTTATCTCGAGAAGATTGCCTTCAGCTCCTCCCAGGATGAGGGAGAGACCGTAGTCGGAGGCGTCCCTTGTAAGAGTAGTCATTCCTGCTTCCTTCAATATTCCGAGGAGTTTCTGGACACCGAACTGCCTCAACATGTGGACGGCAGGGACGTTCAGTGATCTCGCTAGAGCCTGGTCCGCCTGGACCGCTCCCGCATATTGCATGTTGAAATTCTGGGGCGTGAAACCGCCTATGTTGAGAGGAGTGTCGGGGATGAGGGTCTTGGGGAGTATTTCCCCGTCCTGAAGCAGGGCACAGTATAGGATTGGCTTCAGGATACTGCCCGTGCTTCGTGGCGATTTGGCTATGTCCACCTGGAATCCCTCTCTTTTCCTTTGAGCAGATGCGTTGCCCACATATGAGATGACTTCTCCCGTGTGTACATCAATCACTACTGCAGACAGGTCATCAGTCCCTGTCCTTGAAAGTTCCCTGTTCCATCTGTCGGTGATGTTCTCCACAGAGCGTTGCAGGGAAAGGTCTATGGTCGTTGATACCGTTTTCCCTTTGTCAGACAGATAATACCCGTCCACAAGATGAGAGGCGTAGGAGGGCAGTGGATGGGGTTCTGCGGTGAGCGGTTCACTGATAGCCAGCACCATGTCCAGGGAGTCGAGTTTGCCTTTCTTGTAGAGCGCTTCAATGAGACGGTTCCTTTTTTCAAGGAGTTTCTCCCTGTTCTTTCCCGGATGTATCCCTGAAGGGGAGTTCGGAAGTACGGCAAGGGTCGCGGCTTCAGCCCATGAAAGGTCTTCCGGTGGTCTGGAGAAATATCTCCATGACGCGGCTTCCAGCCCTACGACATTTCCACCGAAGGGGGCGTGTGAAGCGTAAAGTGCCAGAATCCTGTTCTTGGAGTATCGGAGTTCAAGTCTTGTGGCCAGAATCGCCTCTATGATCTTCTGACGGATATTGCGTTCCTTGCCCCTGGACATTCTGACCACCTGCATGGTTATGGTGCTTCCGCCGCTTTCTATATGCCCCGCTTTCAGGTTCTGGACAAGAGCCCTTCCAATGGCTATGGGATTTACTCCCGGATGCAGTTTGAAGTACTTGTCCTCGAACTGGATAAGTGCTGTCTTGTATTTGTGCGGAACCGAATCGCACGGAGGGAATCTCCACTGCCCGTCATCGGCTATCCTGGCTCCAAGAAGGTCACCTCTGCGGTCATTGACCACTGTCGAATAGCTGGTCCCTTCAAAAAGGTCGGAAGGGAGGCAGAAAAGGTACCAGATGAAAAGGCCTGCGGCAGCGCCCAAGCATATCTTCCATACAAGTGACAGGCCTGCTATGCGTCTCCATAGCCCTGAAAGGGCACGCCCGGCTGTTGACCGGGCGGCTCTTGCGGATTCTTCTATGGAAGTCCTTTTCACTTGGGCTATTTCGTTACCGCGGCAGTGCCTGAAGCGGTCCTCGCGTAGAAGTCAGGCCTGTACATCGCTTCGCATATTACCGAAGGCAGGGTGAACTCACCTTCATAGGCGGCTCTCAGCCTCAAGGTGAAAGTCTTGGATGTCCCCCTGTCAAGGGAGAAGTACCATATCGCCCTGTCATCCCTTATGTCGAGATAATCGTAAGCGTCTGCTGCCGCTACTGCGGCTCCTGTCATCCTGTCGTTGTAGATTTCCCAACCCGAGGGGATGATTTCAGTGAGAGCGATGTTCTGGAGGTCATCTCCGAGGCTCGTATTCTGGATCTTCACCACAGCCTTGAAATCGGTTCCCTGACGGATGGATGAAGGAGAAACCGCATTGCCCTTGGAGTCGGAATAGCTTACCGAGATCCTGAGACCCTTTGATGAAGCGGCCACAGGACCGTTCTCTTTCATTACGGAAGTGAGGCTCACATGAACCGGACCGGAGGAACTGTTTTTGACGCTTATCTTCTTGTCCCCGCTTCCGAGGTCCTTGGTGAATACGGCCTTGGCTGTTCCCACATGCTCGGCTTTCCCGTCAATCGTCAGGTCGGCTTCGAGAGCTCCGGTGTTCGTCTTGGTTGCAAGACGTGACATCGCGACTGAGGCGAACGCCAGCTCCTGCGTTGAGTAAGAATCCCTGAATGCGGGAGCTATCTCACCGGCGAGGCTGAGGGCGCCTTCTATGTCTCCGGAAAGCGTCAGCGCTTCAAGGCGTATTGCCTTGTCCCTCAGACTTGAACCGAACGTCTCCCTGGAGGAAACGCTTGAATTGAAGTCTTCTTCGGTACCCTTCAGAAGTTCAGAGGCGATATTGCTCTTGCCGCAGAGCGAGTATGCGGAAGACAGCATGCATCTTGTGATGTAGTTGAGTCCGCCCGCTTCCCTCATCCTGTTCATGGAAGCGTTGTCGGGCTTTCCTGCCAAAGCCAGAGTATACAGGCGGTATGCCTGTTGCAGGTCGGCGCCTGAAGCATCCTTTGTGCCGGGACGGTAAAGCCTTACTCCGGCACTTTGGTATCTCTCCCATGCTGACAGGACTGCAGCGCTCACATCGAATCCGTAGGAAGCTGCTTCTGTCATGAACTGTCCTGCCATCGAACTTGCCCATGGATCCGAAGCGGATGCTCCCGGCCAGTACCCGAATCCTCCGTCAGGAAGCTGCCTTGAGTAGAGTTCCTTCAGGATCTGAGGAATCATCTTTTCAGCACCTTCCTTGTTCTGATCCGACAGAAGCCCTATGGTGTAAATGAGGTTCATGCCCCTTGCCGAAAGCTGCTCCGTGCAGGAGTATGAATAGTCAGATGTGAATGCGTAGGCCGCATTGAAGTCTATGGCGGGGAAGCTGGAAAGTTCAATGGACGCTTTGAGGGCGTTTCCTGTGGAGAATGAAGACTCTTTGCCGTTCCCGAGAAGAAGTGATGTCACCTTCCTTGTCACAGGTGAAGGATCGCGGACCTCGATCGCTACGGTCTCGCTTGAGGAGAATCCTCCTCCGGTCGCTGAAACCGTAACCCTTGCTGTGCCTTCGCCCTGAGTGGTCAGATTGAAGTAAGCCATCTTGTCCTCTTCTCCGTTGAAAGAGAGTTCCTTGGAAGACACTCCCTCAATCTTCAGAGGACCTTCTGCCTTGACAGTGACGTTCGCATTGCGCAGGCTCTCGTCAGTGGCGAAGACATTGACGGGAAGTGATACCTTTTCGTTAGGGCTTAGTACCCTTGGCAATGTCGGCAGCACCATAAGAGGAGCTTTCACCGGGACGGTCTTTTCAGCATTGCCGAAGGCGTCTCCCTGTCCTGCGATGACCATTACCCTTACACTTCCTATATACATCGGGAGAGTGATGTCGTGTGAGGCCGTACCTCCCTTCAAGGTGAAGGGCCCCAAGAACTTGACAACAGGGTTGAAACGGTTGTCACGCCTGTTGTTGATGATTATGGACTGGTCACCTCCGATACTCAGCATCGGTGAGAGAGATCCTCCGAAGGCCCCTATCACCTCGTCAAACATGTCCCATGTCTTGACGCCCAGGGCCTCTCTAGCGTACATCTCGTTCCATGGATCAGGCGTCTTGAAGGCGGTGAGGTCCAGAAGACCTTCATCCACGATGGCGAGGGTGTAGGTCATAGGCCTTGAATTCTTCTCCTTGACTTTTACCGTGAACTTCTCTTCAGGGCGGATGACGGAAGCCATGTCAATCACCGGCTCGAGATGAGAATCGGGGTTGACTACATTCACGTTCTGGACTCCGTACATCCTCAAGGGAAGATCATTCCCCGTATTGTCGTGAGGCTGCACAAGGGTCATGTGGACGTAGAAGTTGGGAGCCATCTGCTCAGTTATCTTGAACTTCAGGGGAGTGTCACCCTCAGCAGCGGTTTTCACCCATTCTCTGCGGATCACTCCGCTGGCGTTCTCGAATGAGACCAGTGCATGCCCACCCTTTGAGGAAGGGACGTAGACTGTCGCGGTTTCACCGATAGTGTACTCGCTCTTGTCGGTGGAGAAGGTGATCATTGTGACAGCGCTGGGGTCGCTCTTCTGGGAGCGTCCTCTATATGAAGGCCAGTCAATGAGAACGGTGCCTCCTGAAGCATGGCCGCTGTCAAGGTCTTTGACGTAGACAAGGTATCTTCCCCAGTCGGGATAGTCGACCCTCAGAGGAATGCTGCTGTCCTGGTTTCCGGATACGATCCTTCCCGAAGAAAGCAGTTCGGCTCCGGTTCCGTTCATATAAGAACTTATGTCATAGGGGCTGTTGTCCCACCACCATGACCATCTGAGTTTGTAGATCCTGTACTCGAGATCATCTCCTGCGACCCTCTTTCCTGAAGGATCGACCACAGCGACTTTCACGGAATGGTCCGTATCGGTCTCAAGATACCCTTCGTCACCCACATCGGGGAACTTCACTCCCACATATGAACTGAAGGGAGAGAAGGGGACGGTGAGGGTGGAGAAGCTGGCGTCTCCTCCCTGCTCTTCGACAGAACACAGAATATTGGCCGACAACATTCCGGGTGCGTCTGATGCAGTAGGCATCTGAACGTGGAGAGCGGCTTTTCCGCTGCCGTCAAGAGTCGTATCGAAAAGGTCTGTTTCGTAAGACGAGAAAGATGAAGTCGGGTCAACGAAGGTGTACCCCTTGAATCCCTCGAAGTAGGTGCCTGCGCTTGAAAGGGTCATGCTGGCCTTCGTCTTCAGGCCGGAAGCCGCCGGTCCGGTGAGCCAGTTGGAGGAAACGTTCACTCCTGTCCTCTGACCGGCAAGCAGAGGAGTGGCTCCCATGTCCAGATTCACTTTGAGCCTGTTGGGCTTCACGGTCTCTATCCTGAGGCTCTTATGGAATGAGCTTCCGCCGACTTTCAGGTAAGCGTTCCAGATACCGGTCGGGTCATCCTGAAGCGTGGGTACGTTGAAGACATAGAACCCTCCGGGAGCATCGGCGCATACTATCTTCGAGTGGAACTGTCCCTCAGGGGTGTAGAGCTCCATTGTCGCGGGCATGGCCTGTGGAAGTTCCTCACCCTTCTGGTGGAGGATCATCGTGACATGGAGGGTGTCACCGGGACGCCATACGCCCCGTTCTCCGTAAACGTAAGCCTTCATGCCGTTCTCGACTTTCCGTCCTCCGGTGTCGAACCGGCTCAAGGACTTCTCATCACCGTCAGTCACCCTCAGGTAAGTCGTTTCTTTTCCGCGTCTTGCAACAACGGCGAAGGGCTTGCCCGTCAGGGTGATCTCCTCAAGGCCTTCGGAATCCGTACGGCCTCTTCCGATGAGCCTCAACTGGTATGAGTATACTTCGAAGTCGACTCCGTACAGAGGCTTGGAAGATATGATGTCACTTGCGCTTAGCCATATCTTGTCCCCACCGGAGTATTTGGCGACCACACCTATGTCTGATGACATGAGGTTGGTGTAAGGGAACCTCTCCGACTGGTAGTAGTAGGTAGGCTTCAGAGGATTGTCCCTGTCGTTCCAGTCATACTCATCCCAATCCATCTCGTCATAGCCGTTGTCCCAATAGTAGGACTGAGGACGGTCCCATTCAGCGAGTTCCTCAGCGGTGGCGTTTCCGGCGGACAGATCCAGCATCTGGTCCACGTTCTCCATTCCTCCCAGTCCCTTGTCCTGACCGTAAAGGGAATATTCCTGGCGGAAAGAGAGCCTTACCCTGTAGATGGCGCCCGGTTCTTTCTTGAACAGGTTGGAGAGGTCAACGCTGAAAGTCTGCCAGCCGTGAAGATCCTTGGACGGGTCAGTATCGAGCCTTATGCATCTTTTGTAGACGAGCCGTCCGGAGCGTCTCAGTTCACTTCCGCCGCCAAGACGGTTATCCTGCAGGAACATAAGGACGTTGTCCTGATATATCTTGATGATCTTCAGATCAACCGCCTTCAGGTTGACAGCCCGGAAGGGGAGTATGAGATTCTTTGAATCCGGGAGGATGTTTCCTTTCAGAGGGATGACTACGGCAGGTTTTTCTTCCTTCTGGGAGAATGAAGCCTGGTAGTCTTCGCCGAGGGCTGTCCCGTTAGCGCTCTTCAATGAAGAGGCGAGGAAAAGGTTCAGCGGATAGGAGTTCACGGCATCGTAGTAAACGTTGAGGTGATTGTCCTTGACTTCGACATACTGTCTGGTGACGCCCTGCAAGGAGACTATCCCCGAGAAGTCGTCAGCCTTTGCAATGGGCTGAGAGAACTGGACTTTCACGTACGGGTCCTTTGCATCCACCATTCTGGAGGACAATACTTTGAACCCTTCAGCGGCAGGGATGCTTATCGAGGATTCCTTGGACTCACGGAACCCTTCTCCGCTTTTTATCCTGATCTTGAATTCGCTGTCGGTCTTTCCGCGGGGAATTCCGCTCACCGAATAAGAGAAATGCCTCAGGTCACTGCCTGGAGTGATGGCAAGAGTGCAGCTGTCAGCTGAAGGGCATTTGAAGGACACCATGCTCTTCAATACTTCAACATCAAGAGGAGAACTGAGGAGTATCTCTCCCGATACTGCAGCTTTGGAAGGATCTGCCGAACTTGTCAAAACCTCGTCAGAAGTGATGACCCCTTCTTTTGTGGCTATCATGAAAGAGAAGGGGAAACGGCCCAGTTTCCTGTCCGATATCTTCATTATCTTGTCAAGCCTGAACACGCATTTGTATGTCTGTCCCGGCTTGAACGCTCCCTGGTCGGGTATGAACTCAATCATTCGTGGAGTCACCCAACGGGCGTTGCCCTTGACTGAAGGAGTGAAGCTGAAAAGCTCCTCTCCGACAGGCATTCCTGTCTGGACATCCGTCGACAGCGGAATGTCCTGGGCGAATTCGATTCTGATGGGATTGTCGCCTGTCAGCACTCCTCCCGAATAGGCTTTTATGAATGTGGCGAATTCGGTGCTGGGGGCTTTCTGGATGGAGCCTCTTCCGCAGGAATAGGTGGTCAGGATAAGGCACGACCACAGGAGCAGCATGACTGCAGTGTTGAAGAATGAGCGTTTCATGATGGCCATTTTTGGTATTATACCACGAAGATACCGAAAAATCACATATAAAATGCTCAATTGTGCTTATTCGGACCGGGAAAATGGTCCGTTGTGACATTTTGTCATAGAGCGGGAGTGGCATTTGATTTGATTCTAGAGGGGATGCCCGGGAAAGCCCCAGGAAGGCCTCTTCCCGAAGGAAAGGAAACATAAACATTCAAAATCATGATAAAACCATTGGCAGACAGAGTGGTCATTGAGCCCAAGGAGGCTGAGACCAAAACGGCTTCGGGACTTTATATCCCTGACACAGCGAAAGAAAAACCCCAGCAGGGAATCATCGTAGCAGCAGGCCCTGGCAAGAAGGATGAACCCATGGAAGTTAAGGTGGGTGACGAGGTCCTCTACGGAAAATATGCAGGTACGGAAGTGACGGTAGACGACAAGAAGCTTCTCATCGTCCGCCAGTCGGACATTTTGGCAATCCTGTAATTCGGGATCGCCTGGACAATATTATATCATAAGGAGACAAAATCATGGCAAAAGAAATAAAATTCAACGTTGATGTCCGCTCCAAGATGAAAGAAGGAGCAGACGCTTTGGCTGATGCAGTAAAGGTGACCCTCGGCCCTAAGGGACGCAATGTGGTTATCGACAAGAAATTCGGAGCTCCCCAGGTCACAAAGGACGGAGTTACCGTAGCAAAGGAAGTCGAACTTGAGGACAGGTTCGCCAACATGGGCGCCCAGATGGTAAAGGAAGTCGCTTCCAAGACCAATGAGCTCGCCGGTGACGGTACTACCACCGCAACCGTTCTCGCCCAGGCCATCATCAACGTAGGAATCAAGAACGTTACCGCAGGTGCGAACCCCATGGACCTCAAGAAGGGTATCGACAAGGCAGTCGCCGCAGTCGTCGCTTCATTGAAGGAGAACAGCCAGGAAGTCGGTGACGACTACTCCAAGATCGAGCAGGTCGGTACCGTTTCCGCAAACAACGACAACTACATCGGAAAACTCATCGCCGATGCCATGTCCAAGGTCAAGAAGGACGGTGTCATCACTGTAGAAGAGGCCAAGGGTACTGATACTGAGGTCAAGGTCGTTGAGGGTATGCAGTTCGACCGCGGATACATTTCCCCTTACTTCATGACCAACTCCGACAAGATGGAGGCTGTCCTCGATGAGCCTTATGTCCTTATCACCGACAAGAAGATTTCCACGATGAAGGACCTTCTTCCTGTTCTCGAGCCTATCGCTCGTGAGGGAAGGTCACTCCTTATCATCGCCGAGGATGTCGACGGTGAAGCTCTCACCACCCTCGTTGTGAACCGTCTCCGCGGTACCATCAAGGTCGCTGCCGTCAAGGCTCCCGGCTTCGGTGACAGAAGGAAAGAGATGCTGCAGGATATCGCTATCCTGACCGGCGGCGTCGTGATTTCAGAGGAGAGGGGATACACCCTTGAGAACGCTGAACTCGGTATGCTCGGAAAGGCTGAGAAAGTCACCATCACAAAGGAGAATACCGTCATCGTCGGCGGAGCCGGCAGCAAGGAGGATATCAAGGACCGTGCTGACCTCATCCGCAAGCAGATCTCTACGACCACTTCCGACTACGACCGCGAGAAACTCCAGGAAAGACTCGGAAAACTCGCAGGCGGCGTAGCAGTTCTCTATGTCGGTGCTACCACCGAGGTTGAGATGAAGGAGAAGAAGGACAGGGTAGAGGACGCTCTCAACGCTACCCGTGCAGCTGTCGAAGAGGGATATCTCCCTGGTGGCGGTGTCGCATACATCCGTGCAGCTGAAGCGCTGAAGAACCTTCCTGGTGAGAATGAGGATGAGACCACCGGTATCCGTATCGTAGCACGTGCTATCGAGGAGCCGCTCCGTCAGATCGCCGAGAATGCAGGTGTAGAGGGAAGCGTCATCATCCAGAAGATCCGTGAAGGAAAGGGTGACTTCGGTTACAACGCAAGGACCGGAGAATTCGTGAACCTCTTCGAGGCAGGTATCATCGATCCTACCAAGGTCGCAAGGGTCGCTCTTGAGAACGCAGCTTCCGTTGCTGGAATGTTCCTCACCACCGAGTGCGGCATCGTTGACATCCCTGAGAAAGAACCCGCTCCCGCAATGCCTGCAGGCGGCATGATGTAGGACTTTCCCTACGGGATACATATTATATAATATAGGGGTGGCTTCCGGGATCGGAGGCCATCTCTTTTTCAAAGCTTCATCGGCTGTTCAGGGGGAGTTTGCATAATAAAACGTTTTCAGTATCTGAGGGCTCTCAGAGGCCGATTTTTGTAAAAAATTTTTATTTTGGTTGAACCCTTGACCCCTCAATGACTTATAACGTTTAATGGTGTTTTTCGGGCAAAAAATCTTTGAAAAATTTCCTTGAAATAATTTGCAAGAAAGAAAAAGATGCCTACCTTTGCAGTCCCGTTTGAACAAAGGGTGTCTGAGAGGGCACAAATGAGGGAAAACGGACCAAGAGAGATCATTGAAAAGACTGAGGAAAGTACAAGTAGCAAGTACCGAAATTCAAATAGATCGAGAGCGTCAATTTCTGCGGCCCCGTGACGGGGTGCGCGAACATGCCGGGGGACTCAAGCTAGAAGAATAGAAATATAGCAAGAAGAGTTTGATCCTGGCTCAGGATGAACGCTAGCGGCAGGCTTAACACATGCAAGTCGCGGGGCAGCGCGCTGTAGCAATAC
>JAEEGL016019863.1_pt1 | contig 20522 bp, 14 predicted proteins | sample 9134231 | NCBI WGS metagenome assembly JAEEGL01 (sample SAMN16246548, study PRJNA631951) | gut metagenome | biome: gut microbiome; feature: rumen; material: fiber-attached | host: Bos | place: Iran: Karaj | collected 2018-10
ACTGTTCCATAAGCTTCATGACCATTTCTATCGACTAATACAATATCACCAACTTCTATGTCATCAATCGTAGTTTTATATGAATAAAAACTACCAGAAAAATCGTCATTATAACTTACCTGAACATATTTATATTTTTTAACTGATTTATTGTTTTCCTCAGGGTTTTCTTCACTCATTATTTTATCAACAATTGTATTTGTATTTTCATTTAAATTTATTGATACATTATAAGCTATCTTGTTAACTAATTCAAGCATATTAGGTATTGGACAATCTTTAGATAACTGATTCCTAACATAATTACATGAAATACAATAATTATTATTTTTGATTTTAATTATTTCATCAAAGAATTCAGTATAACACTTTGCTCTTCTTTTTCCAAGAAAATAAAATGGTTCAAAAAATATATTAATACAGTTAATATTTTTTTCTAATGCTTTTTTTGTAATATATAATTCTAGTGGGTATATTTCTTCTACTATTTCATCAATCATAATTATATTTTTAGTATTATTTAAAACATTGTCTATTTGCTTTCTAATATTTTTTTCATCTTTAATTACTTCATACCATGCATATGAGTTTTCAATTAATCCTTCAAAATCTGTTTTTAACTCAATTATTTCATCCGCTTTACTTCTGCTAATATAATTACCATGATAAAGGTGAATAATCCTTGTTTTAGGATTATTCTCTTTTATTAATTTTGATATATCTAGACCTGAATCTTCAAAAACAATATATGTATATTTATTCATAATTATTCACCATACTTTTTATTAAACTTATCTATTTTCTCTTCATAACCAAGTGCTAAAGCTATTAAATAATCTCTTTTAATTAATGTATTTAACCATTCTTCTGGAATAGCATTATAACCATATATAATACCTGCCATAGAACCAGTAATAGCACCTATAGTATCAGTATCATTACCAATGTTAGTTGAGGCTATAATAGCTTCACGATAATTATTAGCATGTAATAATATCCATAGGGCACATTCTAAAGAAGAAACCACATAACCAGATGAATCTATTTCATCAATAGAATAATTCATAATATTATTATTTAATATTCTAGAATATGCTTTAATAGATTCACTACTATAACTAGAATAATCTAATTCTTGTATTTTTTTATAAGCTTCTTCTTTAGTTAATCCACTTAATAAATAAATTACATATTTAACATAAATGAAACATGCTAATTTACTAATTTCATGACCATGTGTTAAAGAGCACATTTCATTAGTTAGTTTAATTATTTCTTTATCATTTAATTTTTTAGAATAAGAATATAATGCAACAGGTAATATTCTCATTAATGATCCATTACCATTAGTATTTATATTATTAAGACCACATTCTATTGGATTAATACCATCTTCTTTAAATCTTCTTATTGCACCTAAACATGTCCTTCCAACATCAAATACACGGTCATTAGCTGTATATTTAGCCTTATCTATCCAATCAACCCATCTAGACATAATATCATGATAATCAAAGTATCCCTTATCAATAAATGAATCTATAGTAGCTATTTCCATTGAAGTATCATCAGACCAAGTACCAGCTGGTTCACCTACTATATCTGAACTAATCATTTTCGTAACTGGTTTTTCTAATAACTTTTCTCTTAAACAAAATTCTGTTGGTACACCCATAGCATCACCTATAGCATGACCTATAATAGCATCTACATATTTAGACATATTATCACCAAATTATTTCTTAAAAATTAATTCATCCGAAATCTTATTCCAATATCTTGTTGGAATATCAGTTTCTAATGATTCTTTAGATCTTTCAACATCAAGGATATATATTCCAAAAAATTCATATCCCTTTGGTTGTTTTAAAAAGACATATCTCTTTTCATTTGGATTTTTTAGTACTGCTAAAACAAACTCTTTTTGATTATATTCTCGTATTTCTTTAATGTAATTTTGATAAAACTCATCAATATAACCGTTTTCAAACTCAACACTTTCTTTTACAAGCCATATACTTTCTTCGTCATTCAATTTATAAAATGATTGTTCTTGATAACCTCGTTTTACTGCTTTTATTCCAAACAAATCACATACATCTTGTTTACTTTTAAAAACAATATCCCTATCATCTGGAAAAACTAATTTTCCTTTTGCCAATATTTCCTTTAAATCCATTACTTATCACCTATATATAATTATAACATAAAAATCTTTTACTTTTAGGCTCAATAGTTTATTAGTTAAGTTAGATTATTACAAGATAGATAATTATGAATTATAGTTAGTGGATTGGTGTATGAAATAAATTAAGTAGTGGTGAGATAGTGAGGTAATGAAAAAGACTAGTGTCAACTAGTTCTTTACTTATTATATATTTCGTCGTAACTATATTTTTTTAACAATATAACAACTCTAACAGCAGCTTTATTTTGTTTTTTAACTATTTCAGGTGTATTCAACGATTCAAACAGGTCAATTGCTTCTTTAGCCTGGTTGTCCAAATATTCCTTATCTTTATTATCACTAAATATGTGATTATATCTATCTATATCATCCTGTTTTAATTTGCTTTCAAATTCCGTCGCTGGATATGCAATCAATTTATTTGACACAAGCAATAAATAATTAGATAGTTCTATTAATTCTGGATTAATAGTTGTTGATGTAATTAAAATATGAATCACCGTTGAAAAAATACACATTTGATTTGTTTTTACAAATGTCTTTGACCTCTTATTCTTTGAAATATCATTAATTAATAGTTTCAATGATGTTTCATGTGTCATTTTTGACAAATAATTATAAATACTATCAAAGAAAATTTCTTCATATAAATCACCAAATATTTTTTCTCTATTATCTGTTACAATTTTTCTGATTCTTTTTGCACTAGTTCTCATTGTTAGTCGAAAAGAAGGATTTATAATTAGCGCCAAATCATACATTATTTCTTCAAACAATTGCCTTATAAGACAATATGATTCCGTAACATAACTCTTTCTTATTAATTCATTAATTAATTTAATTGTCCTTATATAATGACTATCAATATTATTTTTCTTTAATATATCTAAAAAAACTAAGTAATTTTTTTCAGCTAATTTATATTCCATTTGTACCTCCAAAAAAAGATATAGTATCACTATATCTTTCCAATCTCACTATATCATAAATAATTATCACAGAATTTAATATTACATCAATTTTGACATTAAATTATTCTTGATAATCACCTTTATAAAAAAATCCCATATCATTATTCCTTACTTCATTACCTAAAAAAAACATCAAGCTAATAAATAGCTATTAAATAATTAAATAAATCATCTTTCATAATTACACTTCCCGAAAAAAATATATCATATGTTTTTATTTTTCGTATTTTTCATTGCCTTTTTTGTCATTGCTTTAAATTGATCTACTGTATAAATTACTCCCGCTTGAGCTGCACAAGCACAGCAAGTAACACTTTCAGATATCCAAAAACTCTTATCCTTAAAATCAACTACAAATGGAAAACTATTGTTAATAAATCTTCTTTTAAAGAATGGATAATGCTTTTCTAATTTATATGTATTCATTATATACTCATAAAAAGCTTTTCTCTCCTCTTTACCTGCTGTTTTTACAATAAATTGTGTTCTTTTCATAAATACTTTTCCTCCTTTCTACATCTTATTAGAAAAAAGAAAAAAGACTTAAGATACCTTAAGTCTAAGTTATCTTATTGATCTAGCTTTACCACCTAACTTAATAGGTTGGTGTGACTTCTCTGGGCTAGTCCCTCCATCACTCGTAATAAGATGTGGTTATATTATAACATATGATTTTTCTAAATATACTGTTTTTACCTAAATTACTATAATCTGCTCTCTTCAGGGGAGTCCGCCCTTGGCACGAGTTACCTCTTATACAAAAATTTAAAATCCTTATAAAATAAGGCTTTGTGAGTCTTAATAATTTATTATGGTTTATTAAAGTTTATATAATAGGAAATGTAAAAGTAAATGTAAAAATGATAATTCGTCAATTTTTAATAAAAATAACCGGAGTCTAAACGTAACTCCGGTTTATATTATTTATTATCGTTTTTAAATTTTATTAATTCATCGACCTTTTCATTATAATCATTAATTATATTTTCTATTAATTTAACTAGATTTTTTTCAGTATCAGTCATATCATCAATCTTATTATCTAATTTAAATTTTTTTGATAAATTAAATTTAAGCAAATAGTTTATTAACCCTTTAAAATTTATTTCTGAATTTAAACTATATTTCTCTATAATATCTTGTTCTTTTAATACTATCGTATCTTTATCTCTAAATATTTCCATATTCTTCCTCTCCTAATATATTCCCAAACTTTTGGTTTCTATTTGAAAAACTTGGTCTACCACCTTCTAGAATTTTAATTAGTTTTTCTTTGTCTTCTGGCTTTTCAATCATATAATTTTTATAATCTATTTCCATATTATTTTCAGCAAAAATATAATTGAATGCATCACCATAAACTGCAACCGAAGGATTGTGTGTAACAAATATCAATTGTTTAATCTTCTTTTTATTTTTAATATTTGGAACTAAGTAATTACTTATATAATCATTGTCTATATTATCTTCAGGTTGATCCAAAATAAGGATAGTTTCTTCCAAGTCAAAAAGCATATCCAGATAAGCAACACTTTTCATTCCCGGTGACGCATCGGTTAAATTATTGATATTGCCATCACTTATATTTTTCTTTAAATCTTCCATCGTTTTTATCGTTGATAAATAATCTACACTCGTATTCTTTATTTCATAAAATTCTTTTTTAGGGGTAAAAATTCCTTCATTATTAATGTATTTTCGTAGCTCGCTGACTACACTAGTTACTGAAGCTTTTATTTTTCTACTTGAATCATTCATTATATATTTATCAATATCATCAAATGAATTTGCACGAGTAATAGAATCAAATATTTTTTGTGATAAAATTTCATTTATATTTTCAGGTATTTCATAATATGTTACAAATAAATACTTACCTTTTTGAAAAATTTCCACTGGAGGATTTTCCATTGAAAAATTATCTACCAAAAATTTGAATTTTTCTTTATTTAATTGAATATCAAAATTGTTTTTTATATCTTTCAATGCATTTTGAATATCTAGTATATTTTGTCTTTGTGTTACTTGATTACTACTTCTTTGTGAATTAATCCAATTAATTTTATCGTTAGAATTGCTTATAACATTGTTGTATAAATCTATAATTTTCAAATAGTAGTTTTTGGTTTCTAAAATTCTACCCAATTCATCATTTAATAATGTAGTATCCAATCCTATATCTGTTATATCATCAATTGCTTGTTGTATGTTTTTAATTAAATTATTAAAATCAGCCTTTACTGCTGCAGAATTTAAAGGGTTATACATACCATAATTATAATCATTCGACTTTTTTATAGCCAATATATTTGAAGTAAGATTCTTATAATTTTCATTTAGTGGTACTATTTTTTCGCCAATATTAATTATTTTATTAATTTTACTCATATCAATGTCCTTTATGTCTATAAAATAACTAGATATTGTTTTTTGAGCTTTATCAGGATTTTCAAATATTTCTTTTATTTCATCTTGAGTTAGAAAGGCTACTGAACTTAATCCTCCAGGTGATATAGTAATTCCATCTCTATTCTCAGCAGATATTTCAGAAATACTCATTTTTTTATATTTTGTCAATGCACCTAGTTCATCATTTTTATCAACAAGATTTCTGATTACAGATAGTAATAACGATTTTCCACTTCCTCTTTTTCCCACTATAGCATTTAATCCTGGTGAAAATTCAACTTCTTTCTTTTTATCTTTTATACTAAAGGTAACTTTACTTAAAATTGTTGTTGGTATATCCACCGATTTCTCGCCGCTTTTTATTATCCTTGAAATAGGGTCTAATGTTGACATCTCAAATGATTCAAAAGCTGTCTCAAGCGATCCAAAAATAAAATTATTAGTTTTAGGACTATAAGTCTCATTATTATGCCAGTCAGAAAAATTAAAATATGCAAAATATGCACCATACTTTAAAATATAATCATATATTTCATTTTCTTCAGATGATAGTTTAACATCTCTATTTTTTATTTTTTCAGAAATATGCAATTTAATTTTTTCAAATTGCTCATTTGTTTTATTTTCAGCTATATTAATAAATCTGTTTGTTTTTTCGCAAAAATTTGTCGCCCAAAATTGTTCACTTTTACCATAAAATCCAGGTGTGACATCAAACGCATTAAAAATTTTATACATTGCATATTTATAATATTCTGGAACTTCATTTAGACTTAAACCGTCAATAATATTATTTTTAAATAATCCTCTATCTTTGTCACCATGAGGTATTACAATATATTTTGTTTTTAAATCATGTAATTTGTTTAGAATGTCAATAAAAGTTGGGTGAAGTTGATTCCCGTTTTCATCTTTATATAACGAATTTACAGTTAACTCAAGTTTATTTCTATCAACTTTATCGTCAAAATAAACACAAATATGTATAGAATCTTGTGTTTTATCTGCCAATTCAACATACGCATCGAGTTCTACACCATTTATAATTTTTATATTTAAAGAATTATCTTTAATGTATTTATCTATTTCATCATAATATTTACGAGAATAATAATTATGATCTGTAATACTGAATATTTTTACACCATTTGAAATAAGTATATTTACATATTTATCTGCACCCATTTCACATACTCTTTTTGAATCTGATTTTTTATTGATCTTAGAATATTGTGAATGGGTGTGCATATCAATTAATAACCACTCTTGTTTCATATAATCGACTCCTAAATTTACCACAACCAAGGTTTTTTAAAACACTCTATAGCATTATCTGGTAAAGTATATATTTTATAATCTTTATTTGATGTTATATGCGGTTCATATAAATTTCTTTGTTGGATAAAAAATGGTTGCTCATATAAATTACCATAAGAATCTCTAAATAATAACGCTAACTCACTACTAAAGGTATTACATATTTTACTATCTTCTAAATATGCTATATCAATTAGTATAGTATCATTTTTTAAAATTTTTCTATCATAGCAATAACTATAATTAACAAATTTGCTATCAACTATATACTTAATTGATTCAATGTCGCAAAGCATTGTGTTTTTTTGAGCAGTGGCACATATATCTAATTGATTTATGTCAGCATTACCTATATTCTTAATATAAAACTTTAAATGTTTATATTTGTCCTTTTTTAAAACATCCTTACTGTAATGAAACTCTACATCTTTCTTATCATTTATCGATACTTTAAAATCAGTCATAAATAAACAAATATCTGGTTTCTCTTTAGAATCCCATTTTTTATCTTCAATATGCAATTCTGCTTTATTTAAAAATTGTTGCTTTCTTTCTTTTTTATTTTCTTGCTTTTCATTATATTTTCTATCACTTTTTCTAAATATTACCTGTATGATTGTTGTAATAGCTAAAGTTATTAATGAAGCAACAACCGCATTATTATTAATAAAATTAAATATATCTTTCATTTAAACCTCCATTAAAGCAAAAAGATATCATAATAATGATATCTCAACTATTAATATTATAACATATATTTAAATCTTTTTATATATTTAACTCTTCTTTTTTTTGATCTCCTAGTTGCTTATCAATTATGTATAGTAGATCGCACGATATTTTTCTCCAATCTTGTGACAAATCGATTGTAATGAATTGAAGTTTGGCATCAGTCATTCCCTGAACTGTGGAAACAACTTTGCAATCATATGATTCATTAACCGACTCTGCATTATATGGCAATGGATATAGCAAAATACCTTTTAATGAATTCTTTACATTTACATTGTTTAAATATGCCATCATTTGATACATATTTTCACTTACAAAAGTTTCTTTTCCAAAGTTCTCGCTTGTATAATTCTTTTTATACTTTGTATCAATAATTATTGTCTCTTCTTTAGTTCTAATTAAAGTATCCATTTTCATAATTGGTAATATTGTTTTATCGCCACCTGTTAATTGCCAATTAATTTGACTTTGGTAACTAACTTTATACTTTTTAGGCAATTCATGTTCATAGAACTTATTAACAAATAATTCAAATACATGTTCCATTGCTTTGTCATCTTCAAATACGTCATAAAACATATATTTACCGCTGTTATCACTTAATATTTGAGAATTATATATTAATTCACATATTTTTAAAATATAAAAATAATGAAAATTTGACCTATTAAACAATAATCTATTAAAACTATCTCTATTTATTTCTACATAATCGACTTGATTAAAATATAGGATAATTCTATTTAATTTTTTCTTATTTTCTTTATTAATATCATATGATTTATATAGTCTAATTGCTATATATTTTAGAATTTGATTGTATATATTATTTTCTTCTAATTCATCATATTCACAATATACCTTACCATTTCTTAATGATTGATTATTAATTGTAGATACAATATCTATTTTTCCTTTTATGGTATTTAATTCATTGTTTCTTACAATATACTCTTTGTAAAGCCCTCTTTTAATAATTTTTGATATGTTTATTAAAAATAGTTCAGCATATATGTTAGACGACTTAAAATCATCTTCAGCAGACAAATTAGTATAATCCTTATTTTCAACCTTATCCCATATATAACTATACATGAATAAAGCATTTTTTATAGGTACCTTAAACTTACTCATAAGATCTACCTACTATAGCATGTTTTTATAATCTTCTATTTTACTGTCTTCATCTATAAAATATTCTTCAATTAAAGGCATTATTTCATATTCTACTATTTCATCATATGATTGTTTAAATCTAGTTGGATCAATTGTGTCAACAAAGTATGAATGACCAATTTCAAATCCTTCATTTAAATCTTCATCTATTGAATCATTGACATTATTCATTCTAGTTATTATTTCATTAATATCTACTTCTTTAATGCCATTTCTCTTTCTTAGCCATTCACTAAATTTTTTAGTATTAAACTTTGGACTTACATGATAAAATGCAAATCTTCTTCTTAATGCATAATCAACCATGGCTAATGATCTATCAGCAGTATTCATTGTTCCAATTATGTATACATTTTTTGGAATTTTAAATTCCTCTCTTGAATATGGTAGAATTACATATTCATAATTGTCATCAACAAAGTCATATCTCTTATCAGCTTCAATAAGTTTCATCAATTCACCAAAAATATTGCTTAGATTACCACGATTAATTTCATCAATAATAACATAATAATCTTTTTTTGGATTTTTTAATGCTTTTTCTACAATAAACTTCTTAAACATTCCAGGTGTAACAACAAATTTTCCCTCATCATCTTTCTTTGGTCTTATTCCTTCAATAAAGTCTTCATAAGAAAAACTTTGATGAAATTGAACAGATAGTATTTGCTCCTTTGCTTTTTTTCCAATTATTGAATAAGCTAATCTCTTAGCCATGAATGTTTTTCCTACTCCAGGAGATCCTTTTAAAATGATATTCTTTTTTCTTTTTAACAAATTGCAAAGTTTGTCATATTCATTAGGATCATCAATAAACACTTCTTTTAAGAATAAATCTTTATCATAATATACCTTCACAAACTTAATATAGTGATTAAGTGCCGCTGAATTAATATGATTTGATTTTTCTACTCTATGTTTATATTTTTCACTTTCAATAATTAATGGTACTACTTTATTTAGTTCCTCAATATTATCAATTTTATATAATTCCTTATTTATTAAACCATCTTCCATGGCTTCGTTAGACATTAATTCAATATGACTAACATATGCATCTACACTATTTTCACTAGGAACATTTTCAAGCAACCATTTTCTAAATTTCTCTTTCATATTATTTTCCTCACTTTTTACTTTATTTCCAAGATAATCCTGTTTTACTATTTCTATAATGTTATCTTTAAGTACTGGATAAATTAAATTTGTATTATTGCGCTTTTCAATTATCAAATCACATAAGATTGCTATTACTACTCCCCTAAACCTTTTAACATTATCCTCAAGATTTTCAAATTTAATATTCAACCTATACCCATCGTCAATAGTACATTCAGGTTTACCTATACTAAAGTTTTGATTGGTAGTAAAATAATAGTCTCGTTGATTAAAGTATTCATGCAAATTGTCGTGAAAATCAGTTAAAGAAAGCATCTTTATAACTTGATTCATTTGTTCAATATATTTTCTTGTCTTTAAAACATCAACTATAAACTCATCAGTATCACATTTTAAAAATGCTTTCATTTGTTCAATTACTTCGTTATTTGTACCGAGAAAATAGCCAGCTGTGGAACTTGCTCTCGTTTCTCCTTCTTTTTTTAAATTATTAAATCTAAATATATTTGTTCTAACTGACTCTGTATTACTTAATTTAATCCTTATCTTATTATTTTCAAATATACCTGCCATGGCTACACCTCTAGTTTAATTATATCATAAAAATGTAAAAAAGAATCGACAATATTACGATTCTTCAAATACACCTGTATTAATTATTTCATTTAACACCGCAAGCATAACATCTACAACAATACTATTACCTGCTTGCTTATATGCTTGAGCTCTTGAAACTACTATTTTATAATCATCAGGAAATCCCATTAATCTATGTGCTTCCCTTTCTGTAAGCATTCTCACTTCCCCTAAATCAGTCATATAATTGTCCACACCGGCCCTATGCCTATTACCCATTGTTGATAATACCGTCCTCGCAATTTTTCTATCGATCTCCAGTGATGTTTTAAAAGTTTTTGTGCCTGTGCACATTACATACTTCTTTAATAATGGCGATAAAATATACTTTTGATCAATAACGCCAGGCTCATCTATTAATTGTATTTTCCCATCCTTTGAAATAAAGTTGCCTTCCTTAACTTTTGACAGTAATAAATCAGGTAAATAAAACTCTAGCTTTTGCTTTTTAGGAAATTCAAATTCTTTTTTTAATTTAATATTTTTTCTAAAGCCAACAACAAATAATCTCCTTCTAATTTGTGGAATACCATAATCTTCAGCATTTAGAATATCTTGATAAATATTATATCCTAATTCTTTATATGCTTCTTGCATAATAGCCCAAGTTTTTCCTTTATCATGTGTTGTAAGCCCTCTAACATTTTCATATATAAATACTTTCGGATTTGTTTCTTTTATTATCCTTGCATATTCATAGAATAAAGTACCTCTTGTATCTTCTAACCCACCCTGAAAGCCAACGGTTGAAAAGCTTTGACATGGAGAGCCTCCAATTAACAAATCTACTTGATTTTTATAATCAGTTCCATCTAGCAAATTAATATCTAAATGAAAATCGTCTTCACTGATATCATAATTTGCCATATAACTTTCTTTAACGTAATTATGTTTTTTACTTTTTGAAGAATATAAACTATCTACATATTCTTTTTTTTCTTGTTTAGTCTTCATTGAACGAATTTTTTTCATTTCATCCTCGGAATTGTATTCGATTTCAATATCTCCATTATCACAAGCAAAAACTATTTTATAATTTATACCCAGTCTTTTTAAAGCTTGTTCCGGTGCACCGATTCCACTAAACAAAGTTCCAACTCTTAAAACTTTTTCTTCTTTTGATAAACTATCAAGTATTCTATCATCTATTTCCCACTTTTCAAAAAGACTTAATTGCTTATTTTTTCCAGTTTTATCATCAAAAAGGTTCAAAGATTGAAACTCTTTTAAAACCCTTTCAAAAATGTTTACTACTATACTATTTCCAGCTTGTCTATACATTTGAACATCTGGGACTACTATCTTAAAGTTATCACTAAATCCCATCAATCTTAAACATTCTCTTGGTGTTAGTTTTCTAATGACACCTGTTTTTTCATTCCATTTTGATAGATAAGCTCTTTTCATTATCTCTTCATTATGTCTATTTTTATCATATTCTTCAAAAACAAAATCACCATTCCAATTAAATTGTTGATTGGCTTTTTCACACATAATAATATTTTCATTTACCCTTGCCCTATTTCTATATTTAGGGTTTGTTACAAATTCAAAACCTTTTTGTCCTAAATAATATTTAGCATCTACTACTTCTTCTAAATAATCGAACATAGTAGTGGTTAATTTTTCTTTTTTAGGAAATTTAAAGTCTCTATCTAATTTAATATCTTCTCTTATTCCTATAACGAATAATCTAGGTCTATTTTGAGGAATACCATAATCTCTAGCATTCAATATAGGATCATCATTAATGAAAATCCTATACTTTAATTCTTTAAAAACGTTTTGAATAGTCTCCCATGTTTTTCCTTTATCATGGTTTAATATCCCCCTAACATTTTCAAAGATAAATACTTTAGGTTCACAATCTTTTATTAATCTTGCGTATTCATAGAATAAAGTTCCTCTTGTATCATTAAAACCTCCACGTTTTCCTATAATAGAAAAACTTTGACATGGAGATCCTCCAACAAGCAAATCCACTTTATTCTTATAATGATTACCATCTATAAATCTTATATCCTGATGAAAATCTCTTTTATCAATATCATAGTTAGCCATATATGATTCTTCCATATAATTTGGCTTTCCAGTATCTAAATATAGTTTATCTATATATTCCTTAGATTCATCATAAGATAGTTTTTTTATTTTTTCTTGTATTTCTTCTTTAGTTTCCTTTAGTTCTCTTTCGCCATTGTCACATGCAAATACTAATTTGTAATCAATCTTTTGTTTTTTCATTGCTTCTTCAACAGCACCAATTCCACTAAATACTGTAGCTAATCGAATCATATATACCTCCCATACATTTATATTATCATTTTTTTTGTTATTTGTCTGCACATTAATAATAACAAATATAATAAAATTTGAACAGACCTTATCATAAAAAAATACCAAGAACAACTCCTGGTATTAGTTGTCCTCATCATTCTGATATTACCACCTAACTTAATAGGTTGGTGCGATGTCATAGGGTCAGTCCCTCTCTCGCTCTATATAAGGCCCTTTATTTACTCTATTTTTAATCACTAAACCAATTATATCAAAAAAATATGATATTGTCTGCATTTTTTTGTATTTTATTTAATATGATGCTTTGACAAATAATATTTTCTCTTTTTATTCATATGTTTGCTATTTAATGATATATTACTATCAATGTTTAATAAATCAAATAGTTTTCTATTTAATTTACTATTATTAACTATTTCTATCTTCCCAGTTTTTTCATTAAAAGATATTAGATTTTTATCAAATAAACAATCATGCATACTGCATAATAATAATCCATTATTATGGTCAATCATTTGTTTTACATCTTTGCATTTACTATACGGTATTATGTGACTAGCAATTAATAATTCTTTTTTGTTAATATCACATATAGCACATTTATTATCAAATTCGATAAACAAATCTTTTCGAAACTTTTTTTGTATTGAATTGTTTCTAACACTTAGCATTGTTTCAATATAAGCATTTATATTTTCTATATTATTCTTTGCGCATTCACGTTTTGCTTTTTTAATTACTTTATCAATTTCCCTTTTTGCATTTTTAATTTTTAATTTATCTATATGGTTATTGTATGATGATTTTTCCTCGAAATAAATTTCATAGTTTGCAAAATCAAGAAAGATTATTAATTCCTTATAATCTATCTTTCTCCCAATATACCGCTCATATTTTCTTTTCATGGTATACATTTGACCATTTCCAACAATTTTAAACTGTAAGTGATTGTTATAATTTATATTGGTTTTAACTTCAACACTTTCGCCATAAAAAGATAGTCTAAATGTCTTATTTGAAAAATCGGATATTGAATTTTTATTCAGAATACTACAAATAACTTTTTTCATAGTATCATTTGTTGTTAACCCCATATATAGACTATTATCCGAACCATTAGGTTTAACATTTGATTCAGTAGGCGTTCGTCCAATAATCTTATCTTCAATATCGTAATAAATTCTTGCATCTCCATTTAATTTTATTACTTCCATATATCTCCCCTATCCTTTTTATTTATCATCATCGTAGTAGTAATCATCTTCTTCTAGTTCTTCTTCTTCAAAATTATGTGGTTCATAATGATCATTCTTAATAGCATCTTCTTCCCATGGCATTAAATCATTATCACTTTTGCTATTATTACTACTGCTACTACTATCAGAAGTTAAACCACTTACTAATCCCCAAAATAATCCTCTTCTAAATTGTTTACTTCTTTCTTTATCTTCTCTTTCTTTTTCTTTCTCCATAATAATAGTTCTCCTTTTATTTTCATTAATTGCTTTATCTATAATAGATGTATCTTTATTATCTTTTAATAATTCATTTTTTATTCTTAATAACTCACTTATTTCTAAACTAGCAAGTTTATTATCAATAGCTTTTAAACAATATTCGTCATCTATTTTATAATTTGTACTCATTTTAAATTCCTTTTCATTTCTTTTTAAAACAAAAATCAAATTCTTTATATATAAAACTTATAAAATTTAAATGATCTGAAATTAGTTCTTTTATATATTTATCAGCATCATCTTTAAATACTCTATTTTTATGAGCAACATGATTCCTCTTATTCTTTAAACTATCTAATCTATTTGCTAAATCAGTAATAATTTCTATACTATTACCTTTATGTGAATTATTATAATAAAAATCATAAAAGTATTTATTAATAATCCATTCACCAGTTGTATATTCTTTTGTAGCAATGCTATATAATGCATCTCCATATTCTATTCTATCAATTTTATTATTAATGGATAGTTTATTTGTATGTCTATCTGTATATTTAAATCTATCTATTATTAAATTATAATTAAGATTACTTCTCTTTTTTAATGATTCTACATATTTATTAACAATAATATTATAAAGAATATACTCAACACCTTTCATTATAGGCATTAATGCAGCACTATAATCTAGTAACTCATTATTCTTATTTATATAGTCATAAATACTTATAGATGTAACTACATATGTTTTTATATTACTATCCATATATTCAATAACATCTTTATCAAAATAATCTTTTAATATATCAAACTTTATTTCATTTTTTTCTTTACTTAATAAGTTTTTACAATCTTTTATTTGATTATTTATATCATTAATAAATAATTGATCATCTTTAAAAAATTTTGTATGTTTTAAATATTCATCTACTCTAGTAGCAATTGCTAAAGCATCACTAATCATACCATTTGAATAATAATAATCATATAAGAATTTGCATACTTGTATTTTATAGAATTCTCTTACTTTTAAATTGCTAGTTATTGAATCATCATACCAAATATTAGTATTCATACACTTTTCAAAATACAAATTGGCATTATTGAAATCATCTTTATCACAATAATAGTATACTAAATAATTCATTGAAGCAATTGATCCATATTCAGAAGCTTTAATAGCATATTTTTCAAAGTTTTTAAAATCATTAAGAGCATAATATACTTTAGAATGATCAGCAATTATTATTTGGATAGAATTTTCCAAACCAACTCTTTCTTTATATTGAAAACCTTTTATATTCATTTCGTCAATAAATGATATTGCTTTTCTATTGTACTCAATAATTCTATAAATCTTTTCTAAATCTTTTTTATCACTTAAACTTTGTATTTTATTTAAATCCCAAGCGCCATCATTTATAAAACCATTATCATATAACAATTGTTTAAATTCATCATGATATAATTCAGAAAGATAATAGAATATTATTGTGTTTTTTGTTTTATCTGGTTTCTTTTTAATTGTATCTATAATATTAGTATCTTCTACTCTATTTATTAAATCTTTTCTTAGTTTTAAATATTCTTCTTTAGTTATATTTGTTATTAATTGTGGTTCCATCCCTTCAAGAAATTCACTATTTCTCAAAAAAGAATATCCCTCTAAAAGTTCTATAAAATTGTTGAAATCATCCACTATATTCACCTACTTTATATATACTATTATATCATAATTATTATTTGAAACACTATCATACAATAAAAGGACAATTTCTTGTCCTTTTATTGTTCTTCTAAATAAGCAACATTATAAGTATCACTACCTATTGTTTCAGTATTTGAAGTATTGAAATCTACGTTAGTATTATGTGTTACTTTACTTAAATCATTTATAGCACTAGTAATTCCTTTAAATATGCCATCATATACTGTTACTGTTTTACCTGAAGTTATTTCTAATCCATAAGTTTTACCTTGTAATACTGGTGATGTAGTATTAATAGGATCAGAGTCATCTCCAATAGTCATAGTATCGTTATTTAAAACTGCTGAATAATTCTTAGCAACAATAGTTCCACCTAATATATTAATAGTTCCTACGTTATTATGAAGGGCTGCTCTATTTAAAGAATTGTTTTCTAAGTAAGCACCATCCATTACTGTTACAGTTCCACCATTATTATAAACGGCTTGACCTTTATTTGTATTTGTTGCAGTTACAGAACCTCCACTTATTATTAGAACTCCACCTTCATTATTATTTATAGGCGCTGCATCAGCTGTTCCAATTATATTTCCACCTGATATTTCCATTCTACCAGCATTTGCAATAGCATTTGATGCAGTTGCTCTAATTGTACCACCTGTTATATAAACTACCCCAGTAGATGTATTATTTATTGAATAGCGAGGTTCTTTTCCACTATTAATTAGTGTTCCATTCTTAATAGTAAGAGTACCATAGTTTTCAAAGATAGCAACATTTGAACTAGTGAAAGTATAATCTTGTAAATCAAATTCAACATTATTATCTTCATGTATTATTAATTTTTCACTAATAGTTAAATCATTAAGTATCGTAATTTCTTTCTTCGTTTCACTACCACGAGTAGAATCAATAGCATCTTGAAGAGAAACAAATTCTGTATCATCTACTCTTGCTATAACATTTAATCCCATCCATTTAGCAACAAATGTTACATCTTCAGTAATAATAGTATCTTCTGTTACTTTAGTTGTATATGTATCATCAGTATACCAACCTTCTAATTCCATATTAGTTTTTGTTACACTTGGAAGTCCATAAATCTTATTACCATCTTTAACTTGTTTAGTTGTAAATACTGCTGTTCCACCCTTTGAATCAAATGTAACTGTATGTTTTGTTGCACTTTCTGTTTCTAACTTAATATAAACATCTGAAATATTACCTTTAAAGTATCTATCTGCTGTAGATCCTTCTCCAGTAGCAGTCATACTTGTTTCTTTAGACATAGCTCCAAACCATGTAGTTAAATTAAATCTCTTAGAATAAGATTTTATATCTTGTAAGCTAACCCATTTACCACCATCTATTGAATAGAACATTACTCCATCTTGTCTAGATACTCTAATATTCATTCCAGAATGATATGTAAATAGTTCTCCATAATTGATATCACTTCCAAATTTTTCAGCCACTTCAACTTTAGTAGTACTAGAATTTTTTCTAATAACAAATCCAGGATATTTTTCAGTAGAGTTTTCTAATTTTGAATTAACAATAGTACCTTGTTTATCAACCGTTGAATTAGTAACAAACTCATTTAAAGTAAATCCTAATTCAAAATCTTTTTCAAAATTATCAGAACTAAATAATGATATCTTAGAATCAATATATTTAACATCAGTATAATCAATATCATTTCCACTTGGATTAATTGTACTTACACATCCTTGTGGAGAATCACTTGTTATGTTTCCAATTTCTGAAGTTGTTATACTTCCATCAAATGTACAAGAGCCTGGAATATAGAATACTTTAGTTAAATCTAAATCTATTTGATTCCAATGTGCATAATATGTTACATCATCTGTTACTATAGTTGAACTAGTAATCTTAGTTCCTCCGTTAGCACTTGTATACCATCCTTCAAATTCATAATTTTCTCTTTCAGTTGTTGGTAACGTTCCTATTGCATTATTATCTTCAACATCTATGCTAGCTACACTACTTCCACCACGAGTATCAAATGTTACTGTGTTTGTTCCAGCAATAACAGTTACATCAACTGTTTTAGATACATTGGAACCAACTCCAGTTATTTTAATTGTCGTGCTTCCTTTTTTAACTCCAGTAACAACTCCATTATTATTTACTGTTGCTATTTCTTCATTATTTGAAGTAAATGAAATTTCTTCTTCAACATTTGTTACTGTTATATTTGCTGTTTCATCTTCATAAATTGTAATACTATCTGGTGTTACTGAAGATAATGACATAGATTTTAACCAATGAGCATAATATGTTGTTGTTTTTGTAACATCAGTTTGATCACTAATCTTTTCTCCACCAGTTTTCTTTGTATACCATCCATCTAATACATAATCTGTTTTTTCAGTAATTGGAAGTGTACCAAGCTTAGTATTTTCTTCTTTTTCAACACTATCTACAGCACTTCCACCTTGTGAATCATAATTAATTGTGTACATTATTGGATTTACTGTTACATTTATTTCTTTTTCTATTTCTGATCTTGTTCCTCTAACTGTTATTGTTGTTGTTCCTTTTCCTACTGCAGTAACCACATTATTATCAATTGTTACTACAGATGAATCGTTTGAAGTTATTGTATATTCTTCTTCAACACCAGTTACACTTATTGTTGTTGTTTGTCCTCTTAATAAAGTTATACTTTCTGGTGAAACAGTTGCTAACTCTAGTGACTTTGTCCAGTGTGCATAATATGTTATATCTTTAGTTATTTTAGTGTCAGCATTTATCTTTTCTCCATCAGTTTGACTTGTATACCATCCATCAAATAAGTAACCTGACTTCTCTGAGGTTGGTAATGTACCAATTTCAGAATTATAATCTTTTGTTATATCCTCTACGCTTAATCCTCCTTGTTCATCAAATGAAACAGTATATTGTTTAATTTGATATATTGGACCAATTGTAGTATTTTCAGATATATTAAATACTAAAGGATTTGATGTTTCATTATTTGACCATTTTACGAAATCATAATGATCTTTATTTTTAGCAGTTAATGTAATTTGTGTTTCATAATCATATAATCCTGATGTAAATTCTGTATTAATATCTTCAATATTCTCTAATGTTAATACATATTGTTCTCTTATGTATTCATAATCCACATAAGCATTTCCATCAGCTGTAATAGTTATCTCTTTTAAACTTGGATCTACAAATCCATCTTTGTGTTTAATAGCTGGTTTAATAACATCATCTGTTGTTCCTTCTAAATGCTCTGTTTCTACATCAAAATCTCCATTTAATTTTTTATATTTATGATTTACTGTATAAGGTATATTACTATTTGCTTCAAAATGAGCAACATATGATTTATTATCAATACTACCTTTTTCTATTGTTACAGTAGTTTGTAATTCATCTCCATTTGAACCAGTCCATCCAGTAAATGTATATCCATCTTTAGTTGGATTATTTAATGTAAATGTTTCTGTTTCTACATTATATGTAGTTGGATTACCACTTACACTACCACCATTTAAATCGTATGTAATGTCATACGTTATTATATTAAACTTAGCAGTTAGCTCTATATCTTCAGTAAGTGGTGTATCAAAGTTATATACATCATCGCCAACATACCAATTATCAAAATTATAACCTGGTTTTTGTGGATCCGCTGGTCTTTCATACGGAGTATTATAATCAACTAATACCGCCTCATTTACACCATTTACATCTTTATATACAACCATCTTATCAAACAATTTTGTATTATTTTTTAATACTACAATTAAACTTGGTGTTACTGCATAAGTTATCATTGGAATAACTAATACTAATAATATGAACAATTTAGATATTTTCTTTTTAAATACTAATGCTAGTATCGCTAATAATGATGCAATTGCCATAGCAACATGAATGAATATATTATCACTTGTTTGAGGATTAATAGTAATATCTTCTTCATAATTATTACCATTTTCATCTTCAACTATAAATGATATTTTAACTTCTTGATCTTGAGTTCTTTGATCAATTTGTTCTATTCCTTCTTTATATGTAATAGTTAACATTACATCTAATGTATTACCAGGTAATAATTCTTCATTTTCATTGTAATCATATTCATATGTTACATTTTCATTTGAATTATTATCATTTACTAATACTAATTTATATTTAGTATCAGATGTATTCTTAATAGTTAATCTATATTTTACATAATCATTTATTTTATGAAAGGTTGTATTAGTAATTAATTCATTACTTGTAAATTCTTCTATAGAAGCCTCTACTCCACTAGACTTATCTTCTATTTCAGCATCAGATAATATAAATGTAGGTTCGGCTGCCAAGATTTTTCCAATGCTAAAAACTGATAATAATAAACTTATTACCATTAGTGCTAAAAATAGTTTTTTTAATACTCTTTTTTGCATTCGCGAACCTCATTATTTTATATAGATAATTATATCAATTTTTATATAAAATATCAATAAAATATCAATACA
>JAEEGL010857836.1_pt1 | contig 20521 bp, 12 predicted proteins | sample 9134231 | NCBI WGS metagenome assembly JAEEGL01 (sample SAMN16246548, study PRJNA631951) | gut metagenome | biome: gut microbiome; feature: rumen; material: fiber-attached | host: Bos | place: Iran: Karaj | collected 2018-10
CTGCTACGCAGCTATTGGTTGTACCAAGGTCGATACCGATTATCTTACTCATGTTTTTTTCCTCCGTTTTACTAAATCAAATGTTTTAATCTATTCGAACCACTCCGCCCGGTTAAATTTCTTACTGAGCAACAGCTACCATACTGTGTCTGAGTACGGTGTCGTGGAACATATATCCCTTTTGAAGTTCCTGTGCAACAAATCCGGATTCGTATTCCGCACTCTCAACCTGCATTACTGCGTTGTGAAGGTTGGGATCGAATTCCTTACCCACAGCCTCAATCGGGGTTACTCCAAGGTCCTCCAGCTGCTTGATAAGCTGCTTGTAGATCTTGTTCATGCCGTCTGCGAATGCTCCCTCTTTCTCTTCCTCGGGAACTGCCGCAAGGCCTCTCTCAAAGTTATCTATAACGGGAAGAAGCTTCTCAAGGACGTTACCCTGGCCCTGTTCAAACATCTGAGCCTTCTCCTTGTCAGTTCTCTTCCTGAAGTTCTCGAACTCAGCCATCTGTCTGATGAGCTTATCATTGAGTTCGTCAACTTTCTCCTTAAGGGGATCCTTTTTGTCTTTCTTGCCAAACAGGCCCTTTTTCTTGGGTTCCTCACCCTCTGCGGATGCTTCATCAGAAGTTTCTTCTGCCTGAGCCTTATCTGCTGCGGGCTCTTCTTTGGCTACTTCCTCAGCAGTTTCTTTACCTGCAGCTTCCTCAGCTGTCTCATCCTTGCTCTTCTGGCCTGAAGGCTTCTCTGACCCAGCCTTTTCATCGGCCTCCTTCTCGAGTTCCTCCATTATGTTCTCAAGGATCTCTTTTTCGCTCATGGTTTTCTTCTTGTCATGAGCTGCCTTGTTATCTGTATTTCCCAAAACCTTTGCCTCCTATCGCTAGTTCTTTTTATATAAATCATCAAGTGCATGTCTCATATTCTTAAGTGTTGTGATGACCTTATCATAATCCATACGCTTGGGGCCGATGATTCCGACGGTTCCCTTCATTCCGTCGCCCAGCTCATATGTGGCGGTTACCACGCTGCAGTCCTTCATGGCCTGAACCGGTGTCTCATTGCCGATATAGACCTGAATGCCTGTCTCCTCGCCTTCGTTGGCAAGGGTTCCTTCCACGATACTCGACAGATCCTTGGTATCCTCGAAGGTACTTATAAGCTCGCTGGCCTTGGCGTTGTCTGTAAGCTCCGGATATTTGAAAATGTTCATTGTGCCGCTGGTGTAGATCTGAAGGTCCTCATCCGCTGTTATGGACTCGGCAGCTGCATCAATGACGTTGCCTATGATCTCGCTGTGTATTCCGGCTTCCTGCTTGACTGCTGCTATAAGTCCCAGGTTGATGTCCTCAACTGCAAGACCGTCAAGTCTTGTATTCAGCAGAATGTTAAGCTTGAGCATTGTGGCATCATCCAGAACCTCTTCAACAGTGATGATCTTGTTCTTGATCACGTTGCCCTCGATTACGATGGTGGCCAGAAGGTGTTCTTCGTCAACCTTGGAGATCTGAATGAACTTCAGCTTGTTCTTCCTGATCTGAGGAGCCGATATCATGGTGGCGTAGTTGGTATCCACAGCCAGTGTCTTGGCTATCTGCTTAAGGAGATTTTCAAGCTTCTCCTCTTTATCAAGGAGCATTTCCTTCATGTTCTCCACTTCTTTTTCCTTGTCGCGGAGCATCTCATCCACATAGACTCTGTAGCCCTGATCCGAAGGAATACGTCCGGCTGAAGTGTGGGGCTGAAGTATAAGGCCCATCTCTTCAAGATCCGCCATCTCGTTCCTGATGGTGGCTGAGCTGAGGTTAAGATCCGTATACTTGGAAATGGTACGGCTCCCCACAGGCTCTCCGGTCTCTAAGTAGTTCTTCACTATGGCATGAAGTATTTTTCTTTTTCTCTCATCCAGTTCCAAATTGTTCACCTTCCTATGCATTTTGCGCTTAAATTCATTGGCAGGTATGTTAGTCTTTTTAATGTGTTAGCACTCACGTCATATGAGTGCTAACATCTTCTGTATCATAAATTATCACTATGGGCTATCAATGTCAACCATGTATTTATAAAAAAATGGTTAATGTTTATTGTTGAAAACGCCGCAAAAAGGGCCTGCCTCCTATTCAGAGACAAGCCCTTTTATAATCTTTACGGATTAATCAGATTAGAAAATTCCGAAGAGTTTTACAATTGTTACAAACTTGATGTTTGACTCTTTTGAGTAAATAATCTCATCACCGTTTTTCTGGTATGCAACAACCTTGTAATAATATGTTGTTCTGTTGGCAACCTTGGAATCATAGAATGATCTTCTGTTACCTACATCTCCAACCTGAACGAACTCACCATTCTTGCCTGTTCTGCGATAAATAAGGAATCCGTCAGCATTGTCATCCCTGGTCCAAAAAACCTTTGCGCCGAGGATTGTCTGGCTTACATACTCAAGCTTAGGATCGATGATATTTCCTTTACCTACATTGAAGGTGTCCTCGATTGTCACATCTTCAAGAAGAACTTCGTCTTCATTGTTAAGTGTGATAACTTTGGTCTTGATAACTGTATCCTGAGCAACGAGTCCCTTTGCAACATTGAAGGTAAGTGTCAGAAGTGTTCTGTCAGCCTTAACTGCATTGTCGCCTACAAATGCGATAGAAAGTCCTGTCTCATCGCCGTCTGTGTAGTTCTTGTTTACGTCACTCTCTCTAAAAATTCCGTTTACACTGCTCTTAGCAAGGCTAAGCACTTCGGGATCGTATAAAACTGCGATCTGTCCGTCGGTTGCTTTTGTTTTCTCAATCTTAAGCTTATATACAATCTTCTGATTGTCAGGCAATCCTGATAATTCTGCCACTGTGCGAACAGGTGCTGCTTCTGCAGCCTTTACGGATTTAGCAGGCATGCCGGCAAAAAGAACGATTGCTGTTAAAGCTGCAACAGCTGCTCTTTTAAATAATTTATTCATTAGTTGATCCTCCTACTTCCTCGGCTACTTCGATTTCTTCGACTTCTTCCAGAACTCCGTCCTCAGATGGCTCTTCTGAAATGTCAACTATTGAGTCTTCATCATCATCTGCTCCGCCGTAATCCCTTACTGTAACCCAAACTGTTGCTGTAAGGTTCTTTCCATCCTTATCTGTTGCTTTTGTGGTAACAAGGATGGAGCATCTGCCTTCCTTAAGTGCTGTTACTGTACCGTTCTCACTTACAGTTGCAACAGACTCGTCTGAGCTTGTGAACTCAACTGCGTCATAACCTTTCTCAAGGTTCTCGGGACCTACTGTAACTTTGATGAGTGCTCTGTTTCCTACATCAAGGTCCATCTCCTCGCTCTCAACGGTGAGGTTTGTTACGAACTGAGTTGTCTCTGTATCCTTCTCAGCAGGTGTGAACTTATATATGCAGGTATTAAGCGCATAGTCATAAACCTCTACATAGAATTCTCCATCGGGAACCTTGATTGTAAGAGTCTGATCTTCGCCTTTAACCTTCTGGTTTACTGCATATTTGCCAACAGTCACGAAGTTCTCATCAAGAACCGCAACTGCTGCCACATAGCGGTTATCGGTAACAACGACATTCATTGTTCCGTCTTCATTTGCTGACATCTCTGCGATATCGGGATCCTCGTTATCAATAGCAAATGAGTATCCGATGCTTAATCCCTTACCGGTAAGTGTGCTGATATCATCAACACCATCATAGTAGCTGGGTACTGCTGTAAGCTTAACTTCAACCTCTGTGTCATCAGGAAGAGGATTGCCCTCAGCATCTGTACCTGTCCACATAAGATCCTGAGACTGAAGGTTGTTTGTCCACTGCTGCTGGTAAACGAATGAAGCGTAGTTCTCGTCTTCCTGCTTCTGGAAGTATACTTCACCGGTCTTCTTGTTGCTGATTGTAGTTACCAGTCTGCTTGCATTTCTGATAAGAGTGTAATAGAAGCTGCCAAGAGCTGTTCCGTTGGATGCACTAAGTGCAAGTCTGTCGGCAATGTACTCATCATCAGTAGCGATCAGGTTAGGAACAAAGAAGAACTCATTTTCCTCATCTGTATCTCCGTAAGGGAAGAATGAGAGGAAGTTGGTTGCTGAAACTCCACTGTAGATATATGCATTGCTTGCATATTCCTTATCATATTTGCCAAGGTAGAAGTCATAATCCTCGAACATAGAGGAATCGCCCCAGTTTCCATAGAATGCAAGGAAAGGAACTGAAAGAGTTACATTACCCTTAGCATATACATATCCGTCTACATACATACCGTTTTCAAATCCGGCAAGGTACTCTTTGTCTTCTGCTGACAGTTTGATTGAAACATTAACATTTGTTTTATCTTCAACAACTGCTGCCTTAAGTGCGGTGTCAGCAACTACTTTGCCGCCCTTAATGAACTGTTTGCCGAAGAGATATACGTCCTTGGTATTTACAACACCGTCGTTGTTGAAATCGAAATAATCCGGGCAAGCTTCAAGAGCAGGAAGAGCAACAGAGCCGTTTACAGCCTTAAGGAAAGGAACACGGTCTTTTTTGTTAACCTTGCCGTCGCCGTTAAGGTCATATACGAGCTTGGTCTTGTCTGCCTTAAGAGTTACTGTAGGATTAAGCTTGTGTGATGATCCTACAAAGTATTTGATTCCTGACTCCTCATAGAGCTCTTCTGTAAGAACAGATGCATCAAGTACATAGTACTGAGGGACATCAGAAAGGTTGTAAAGGTCAAATGAGAAGCTGTAAGCGCCGTTCTTCTTGGGATCATCGCCAAGAACTGCCTTAACCTTACCATCATTGCCTTCCTTAGCACCAACAAGAGCATATACAGGTGATGTTACAGCGTTATATACATTGGCAAGACCTGCACCCTGTGATCTGGGAGAAACCTCAGGATTCTCAGGATCATTGTCCTCGTGAAGAGGTACTGCGGTTGCCATAATAAGTGACTGTGCAAGTGTACGTACGGATAATCCGTTCTTCTCTGCAAGTCCGTTCTCTCTGATGTACTGCTCAACAAGTGCGCTCTGTCCTGTAACTGAAGGAGCTGCCATTGAAGTTCCGCTCATGAGACCGTAATCGCCGTTATCGATAGTTGAGTAGATGTTTCCACCGGGTGCTGTGATCTCAGGCTTGAGGTCAAGAGTTCCCGGAACACCGTAGGATGAGAAGGAGCTCATTGTGTAGCCGTCAGCTGCGTTGTAATTGGTAGCTGCGTTATATACAACCTTGAAGGTTCCTTCATATACACCCTCAGCAACTTCTTCGGAAAGTGCCGCAACAGCCTCTCCCTCTGCAAGAGTGATGGATACGCAAGGAATAACTGCCTTGCTTCCCTGAAGTGTCATGCTGATAGTGCCGGGCTGATTGTTGTAGATTACAGCTGCAACAGCGCCTGCGTTCTCAGCGTTCTGCTGCTTCTCACCGAATGTGATGCCACCACGCTGAACGAATACAACCTTACCCTTAACATCAACGCCTTCGTAATCTTCAGGAGTACCCTTGGCAGCAAGAAGAACGTAAGGATACTCTGTTCCGTTCTGATCTGCTGATGTATCAAGTGTTCTGAACTTAGGTGCAAGTGTGTCATTACCATCGTTGTAGAAGATCTTAGCACCGTCTTTTGTCTCAAAGTAGTTGGCTGTGATTCCGCTGTTGTTGGCACTGGCTACTGTGAGAGCGTTGTAATAAGATCCGGGAGATCCTACTGTATCCTGGTTAACATCCTTTGAAAGGTTAACACCATAAGGTGAGCTGTCTGCCCAACGTCCGGAGTTACCTGCGGAAATGGATACAACAGTGCTGGTTCCCTGAAGCTTGTCAAAGATATCATTGATATACTGCTCTGAATCAGCTGAATATCCGGCAACGGATGAACCAAGTGAAAGGTTAACAACGTCAGCCTTAAGAAGGATAGCATCCTCGATAGCTGCCATGTAATCATCACTGTATGCACCACCGTTGGTTCCGAATACCTTCATGGTGATGAGCTGTGCATCGGGAGCGATACCTACAACACCTACTGCCTGCTGAGCGAAACCTGTCTCTGTAACTGCGCTTGGTACATAGGCATTGGCAGTAGCGATACCGGATACGTGTGTTCCGTGGTCACCCTGCTCATCGTTATCATGTGTAATATCAAGGTTCTTGTCTACATAGTTATATGCAAAAGCGATCTTGTCATTTACAAAGAGCTGGTCAGCTGTAAGTTCAACTGCCTTCTCTTCATCATCACCCTTGCTCATCTTGGAAGCATTAAGATTAGGAAGAACAGTGGCAATCTCTTCTGCTGTAAGAAGTGAGTAATCCTCAACTGTTTTGCCTGCCTTCTGAGCTGTCTCTGCAAGATGCGCATCAAAAGCTGCGCTGTCAAAAGAAGGGTGATCAGAATCGATACCTGTATCGATAATTGCAATTCTTGTGCCGGCACCGGTATAGCCGTTAGCCCATGTTGAATAGCTTCCAACCATATCTCCGGAAGTAATTGTCATGGGATCTGCTGACATAAGAGGCTCGTACTGCTGCGCAACATATACTGCAGCAACGCCGTCTACTTCTTTGATCTTCTCAATATCGCCGTATGCTACATCTGCTGATACAGCATTGGTAAGAATTGAGAAATTGAAGTTAACATCAAGTTTGTCTCCGTCAAGAGCTTCCTCTTCGATCTTCTCAACAGTGCTCTCCTGTTCACTGAGGATATTATCGGAAAGAGTCATGGCTGCGTCATTTTCAGCAAGATCTGCAGTATCAAAGCCTGCATCAATTACGCTGTCGCCCTCCATAACGATAATTACACGGGTCTGCTCGTCGGGATCATGCTTGGTGGCATCTACATCCTCAAGCTTACCCTCAAAGACATCTTTGGATGTCTCCAGGCCGACCTGGGCAGGATCAACCTTTTCCATTACAGGAACTTCACTAAGTTCCTCTTCTTCGCCTGTCTCTTCTAATATTACTTCTTCAAAGAGCTCTTCAGCGTCGTCGCCTGAAGCAGCTGAAGCTGTAACTGCTGGTGATAATGCAAGTGATGCACTAAGGATCACAGCCAGCGCTTTTTCAGGGCACATTTTTTTCTTCATACACTTTCTCCTCCGTCGTTAGTATAGTAGTGCTTTATAAAAATGCATCGATAGCGGTCTCAAACTAAATAGGATTACTTAGTATATGAAGTTACCGGTGCAGCTTTATCAACGGTTGGGTGAAGAGCTTCCATAACCTTGACTTTCTCAACAATAGGAAGATCCTCGATCTTTTTTCTAATGGAGGTACTTACGATGGCCACTGCTGCGTGACCTCTGACATCAAATCTGGATACCTCAAGCAGATCCCCTGAAAGGACCTTGTTCTCGATGGTCTCTATGCCATTTTCGATGCTGATGTCCCCGGAAAAGACGATGTAGACATGCTCCCGGACAGTCTCAGACGTACTGTCGCCGACGGATTTTTTGAGATTAAGCCTGTTTTCATCCTTAAAAGCCTCAGAGGACGCACCTCTTTTGACCTTCTCAAAGGAAGCTTTAATCATAAAAACACCTCCACACAAACTCTTTCCATGACTTATTGCATCTAATGTACCTGCAACAAACGCTTAATTCCCCAAATTATCAGAATAATATTCGGCCCGGTGACATTTTAAAGCGTGATGCGATTTAAAGCGTTGGCCTTTTATCACTTCTATGTATTAAAGCGTTTGGAGTACAATATCCCCATCTGCAAAAAGTTAATTTTAAGTTTAAGTTTGACACTGTGCAATGTCAAGTCTTTTCTTAATAAATTCTTCTTTTATTCAACCTTCAAAGCTGCCCGCTCCCTCTTTTGCTCCAAGCATAAGCGGAAGACTCTTAACAATGAATTCCTGCGCGGTTCTGTCATATTTCACGCGGTAATACTGAATTCCTGTTCTGCCGGTTTCAAGAGAATGTGTGATCCCGATCTTCTGGCCCTTCTCGGTGGAGATCGTAGCTCTTCTGTCCAGCTCATTGTCCACAGTCTCCAGCAGATATCCGCTCCCCTTAAGCCAGTCGGTTATAGTCTTGTAGCTGAGTTTCCTGTATTCCTCGCCGTTAACTCCTGTATTGAGCTGCTCGGTTAGCCTTGTAATGGTCTTATCCTCCTCATATTTATAAGAAGACAATACCTCAACAGGGAATTCCTTTTTCTTCGTAGCGGGAGCTCTTCCCACACTTCCCCCGTTGTTCATTACGGCAGTGAGTACTTCCTTTACAAAAAACATGTTCCTGATGATCTCCGGGTTATTAAGGACATCCGTCTCCTGCACAGGCGCATCACTCACCGGATTCCTCCCCTCCGCAATCCTTGTGACGCACAAAAGCGCCTTCTCCAGTTTCTCCATTTCAAGTTTCTCCATACATTTTCCTCCTTGTATTGAATTGTAATATGGGTATTCTTCGGCGATATCGCCTCTGCCAACGAATGTGGCATGTCGCCCTGACCAGAGCCTAAGATCTATTCTATCAGGAGATTGTGAACATTCTGTGATTGGGGTCTGACCCCAATTTTTTTTAAGAAAAAAGAGGCGCCCACGGATGTGAGTGCCTCTGAATATATATCGGGATTGAACATTACAGATCGTAGCTGCCCTGTACCTTGTTGTCCATTACGAAGTAAACCTTGTTCTCCTCAGGCTTAACATAAAGATTGATCTTCTTAACAGCCTCAGCGTCTCCGCCCATATCGTACTGGAATTTGTTCTTGGCATTCTGTACAAGATCTGCATAGGATACAGCTCTGTCGCCATACTGAAGAACGATGTTGGTCTTAACATCTTCCTTGGGAGCTGCTGCCTTCTTGGTAGCGGGCTTCTTGGCTGCTGTAGCCTTCTTAGCTGCAGGCTTGGTCTCCTTCTTAACTGTAGCCTTCTTGGGCTCAGCCTTCTTGGCTGCTGCAGGCTTCTTAGCTGCGGGCTTCTTAGCTGCAGGCTTCTTGGCTTCTACCTTGGTCTCTTTCTTCTCAGCCTTAGGTGCCTCTGCCTTAACTTCAGCCTTCTTAACTACCGCAGTAGCTGCTGCAACAGGTTTAACGGTGCTATCTGTCTTCTTAATCTCTGCCATTTTTGTTCTCCTCCTCATAAAATCGCATTTGATTTAATCAGCTCGTTAAAACACTAAAGTGATTACGAAATAGAGTTTACTCCCTTTAAGCCGCATTGTCAACGCATCCGCTGTCAAAACATCTCAATTTGTTCAACATCCATGCGCTCTTTCAGTCCGCTTCCTCTGTTTTTCCTATAAAAAGAGCGCTATAGAACTCTGTTATGGTTGCGGAAATCAGTAAGCCTCCGAGAATATCGGTTATCCAATGAACTCCTGCCAGTATCCTTCCTATAACCGCAACGAACATGATAAAGCGTGCGCATGTTTCAAGGCCTTTGCGAAGCTTGGCCCTGTCACCTGAGATAAATACCGAAGAAGCTGCGCCTTTTTTCTCATCAAGGTTCTTGACACTGACATCCTTCACATACTTGCCCTCTCCTTCAAATACCTTTCTCCAGAAAAGAACAGCTGTTGACAGTATCGTGCAGATAACCATGGTGTGAGTGGAAGGAAATGATGCCTCCAGCTCAGTCTCACCGGGCACCAGTACCGGCCTGTAGTTAAGGGGCACTTTGTTAAAAAAGACATATAGTACCATAACCACAACATACACCAGCGCCAGTCCGTAGATCTTCTTATCAACTTTGAAAAGACTCTTTCCCTTCACCAGCTGAATAAGTCCCAGCACTGCAAATCCTGCCGCAACAAGAATTGCAATAAGCATTGCGACATCTGTTATCTTGTCAAAAAGAGAGTTGTAACCAAATATTCCCGCCATCTTGCCGTTAATCTTGGAAAAGCCCACCACTGTATCATTTGGTCCTATGGGCGCCTTGTCCACATTCATAACAAGCAGAGTATAAATAACGGTAATGATAAGGTATACGAAGGCAGCCTTGATCCCCTCTGCCCCGATCTGAATCTTCACTTCTTTTTTCATACTCTTAATATCTCCGTCCTCAAATATAATAGATTACTTTCTGTATTCCTTCTCCACGAATTCACGGAGCTTGACCATTGCTCTCTCAACCTTCTCGGTGTCGATGCAGTAAGCCATGCGGAAGTATCCCGGTGCTCCGAAGCCGTCGGCAGGAACAAAAATGAGATCGTAGTCCTTGGCCTTCTTGCAGAACTCCACAGAGCTCTCCTCAAGGGCCTTTGGCATAATATAGAAGGTTCCGCCGGGCTTAACAACAGTGAATCCCAACTCCACCAAAGTATCGTAAATGATGTTCATATTGGTCTCATACACTGACAGATCCGCAGTCATGCCGCATACCTTGGCAACTGCCTGCTGAATGATTGAAGGCGGGCAGTTATGACCCGTTCCTCTTGAGATCTGGCCGCACATTGGAACGATGAACTCAGCGCCCTCGCAGGCAGGATTAACCGCAACATATCCGATTCTCTCTCCTGGAAGTGACAATGACTTGGAAAAAGAGTAGCAGGACAGCGTATGGTCATAGAACTTGGAAACATAAGGCGCATCGGCACCCTTGAACACGATCTCTCTGTAGGGCTCGTCTGACAGAAGGAAAATGGTATGTCCAAACTCCTTGGACTTAGCTGCCAAAATAGCTGCCAGTTTCTGCAGGGTCTCTGTGGAATATGCGATTCCTGAAGGATTGTTCGGTGTATTGATAAGAACCGCAGCAGTCTTCTCCGAGATCATCTCCTCGAACTTATCAAAGTTGATCTGGAAGGAGGTGAAGTCAGCCGGAACAAGACTAAGCTCGAGGCCTGCCCCGTTTATATATGGTCTGTACTCGGGGAAGAAAGGCGCGAAAGCAATTACCTCATCTCCGGGCTTGGTCACAGCGCGAACCGCATGGGAAATAGCGCCTGCTGCACCTGTTGTAGGGAAAATATGCTCAGGACCGTAGTTCATTCCAAAGCGCTCATTAAGTGACTCTGCAATCTTCTCCTTGAAAAGAGGATTACCAAGGCTTGGAGTATATCCGTGAAGAGTCATTGTGTCCTCTTCCTGTAAAAGACGGATCATCTCATCGGTAAATTCCTGTGGAACCTCAACACTGGGGTTACCGAGACTGAAATCAAATACGTTCTCATAGCCAATCTCTTTTCCCCTTGCCGTTGCATATTCGGATAATTCTCTAATAACAGACTTTGCTGAAAGCATGTCTTTATACTGCTGGTTTATCATAACGATCCTCCTGGAAAAAACTATTTTCCTGTTATTTTACTACAGCATAGTAACGGGTTAAAGTATTTTCTGATTTATAATTTCCAAGTCCCGTAATCACAACCTTTATGCGGTCCCCGACCTGGGCTTTATCCTTGGATGTAAGCTCCTTGCCGGTTGACGCATTATAATACCTGGTCTCATAATCCTTGCCGGATGCAAGCTTGGAACCGTTGGTATCCTTAACAACAATAGATGCCCTGTAGTTATTGACCTTATTCTTGTACTTCACATCCTTGGCAGTAGCCTCGCATACATCAATAGAAGAAACCTTGATAGCAAAGGGTCTGGCAATGGTTCCTTTGAAGTTCCCTTTTCCCTTGATCTTCACTGTGGGAGCTTTTTTGCCATTTTCATCATGTACTTTGGTGTTATTGCTATAGCTCAGGGTGTAGTCCTTGCCCTTAACAAGAAGGACTTTGCTGCCACCTTCGGGCTTGAAATATACTTCAGGCTCGATAACTGTCTTACCCTTGGTGTAAGCTACAGGCTTAAACGGCTCAACTATGATCCTGCCCTGGGATACCGCGTCCTCATTAAATGCTGCGGCCCTTATCTTAAAGTTCTTCTTGATGATTCCAGTGCAGTTGCCCACGCCGCGGATCACAAGAGTTGCAGTGCCGGCATTTACATTCTTCAGATACTCATAGGTGTAATCGTATTCCTTGCTGTCGGAGTAATACATTTTACTGTAGTCTGCGTTGGCACATCCATTAAGCTCTGACTTATAGCCTGCAAGCTTACACTTAATCTTAATGCTGTCTGCTGTGATCCCACTGCCGGTGTAGATCTTGCCGGAGGAAAGTCCTGTGACCTCAACATCAGACTTACTGATCTTGTGAGGTTTTATCTTAAAGGTTACTGTCTTGGTTCCGTAAAATCCGCCGGCTTCAAGACCATAGATGTATACGTAGCCGGTTCCGGCCTCCGTGATATTTCCATAGCGGATCCTGTAGTGCTTGCCTTCTGTAAGTACCTTGCCCTTGTGCTTCACCACAATTTTGTCCATTTTAGCAGGTCTTCCTGTAAATGTGACGTTCTTTACTCCGGATACGGTGGCCTCTGCAATGAGCTTGTTGTTAGTGATCTTCTCTACGATAGTATACTCATCCTTATAGTTGCCCTTGCCCGTAACCCTGATATGGTATACTCCGGGCTCCTTATAGGCTCCGTCCACATCCTCGTCTTCATAGGTGACAGTATATTCCTCGCCCTCTTTTAAAGGCTCATATTTACCGCCTTTATAGAGCATCGGGTCAGGCTTGAACTTCTGAACTTTCTTGTTGTATTCATAGGTGATCTGCGTGGTCTTGCGCAGGTTTGTTATGGAGGTAAGGCTCTTTGGTTCAATTATCTGCTTGTACTCAAGGGTTCCCTTGCAGTTATTTATTCCGGTAAGTCTTACTGTGTAGGTACCAGCGTCCACAAAAGGTCTCTTTGAACCGCTCTCGACAAACTCTGTATTATAGTTCTTACTATCAAGAGTTAATGTGTACCCATTTTCCTTATCAAGACGAATACTCTGTGACTGTTTATGTTCATAACCATCATATGTCCAGGTATAGTCCTTAAGGGGAATAAGATTTTCAGCTTTGCTGATATCAAGCTGAGTAATATGTATATTGGCAGTCAGCTCTCCGACGCAGTTGCCCTTTCCTTTTACAAGAACCTGGTAGTCGCCCACATCGATATAGGCACCTTTTTTGCTTCTGTCCACAAACTCGACGGTGTAATCCGTGTTATACTCCAGGACTTCAAATCCATCTCCATAGTTGATGCTTATCTTAGGAGCTATTAAATGACTGGATGCATCATATACATAGTACAGGTCCTTGTTATATTTTATATTGTCAGTGGCAGTTGAGAAGTCAAAGGCATCAGCAATTATCCACTTTGAGAATATCCTGGTCTTATACTTTACAGGAGTTGAAAAATCATAGGGCTTAGTCAGCTCCTTATCCTCATACCAGCCAAGGAATCTTCCGCCCTTCCTGGCCACTCTCTTATATTTCGCACACTCTCCGTACTTTACGCGCTCTGTGCCGCCGGAATAGCCGCCGTCATACATCTTCTCCAGATCATGTGGAACCCAATATACGACCTCGCACTCAGCCTGGTTTGTAAAAGCATAGAGCTTAACGTCATCCATTGGTACTTTATTAAAGTCCCATTCATACTCTTCTTCCAGCTTAGGCTCTATAAACCATCCGATGATCTCCACGCCTTCCTCAAGTCCGGTGACTTTAGGCGCAGTTATTTTTGAGCCCACGGAAAGCTGTGTCGTATGCTCGGTCTCATCAGGATAAACAAAAGTAATATTGTGTTTGCCATAGGGCACAAATTTAATAGATTTGTAGTACTCAGATGCAGAATAAGGCCAGCCTTTTCCCGCAGGATAGTTCAGGGTAACGTCATACTTCTTATAAGACAGATATTCAAAGAATCTTCTTACATCAGGAAAATAAGCGCATTTAAAAGTAATTGTCTTAAACTTCTCACCCATATAAGAATAGCTGTAGCTCTTATTGTCAATCGCAGAGAGCTTATCTCCCAGCACCAGTTCTGTGATGGAGGTTCCTCCAAAGGCTCCTACTCCCATAGACTCAATTGCCGGAAGCTCCACCTTACCGGTTATGTCCTGACAATCACGAAAGGCTCCGTTTCCAATCTTGGTAACCCCCGGCAGGGACAGTTGTCCTTTCAGAGTGGAGGCTTTAGAGAAAGCTGAGCCTCCGATTGTCTTAAGGGTATAAGGAAAAGCAGTGGAAAAAGTCATCTTTTTTACATCAGCAAAAGCTCCCTCTCCGATATACTCAATCTTATCCCACTTAACATCCAGTGCCATGCTGCAGCTCTGGAAAGCATAGTCTCCGATATGCTTAACTCCTTTGGGGAAAACATTGGAGGTAACCTCCCAGGTATTTGAATATGCAAAGGCCTTATTACCGATATAGCTACAGGTTGTGGGCAAAGTAACCAGCGGTGCGTGAACGCTGTAAAAAGCATAGTCTCCGATCTTTTCAAGATTAGAGGGCAGAACCAATGGATAGTTCTTATAGTCCCAGTTATTTACATTGCCCATGCCAAAGAAAGCATAGTCACCGATACTTGTGATCCTTGAATCAAATTTGATACGATCCATGGATACTCTCTCAGGATACCAGTCAGGGAGACTTGTAAGTGAATAGTCATACATAGGACCTGAGCCGGTAAATTCAAGGATCTTATAGGTCCTACTTCCCGATGTAGTGTTATAGGTCTTCCAGGTGATATTCTCTCCTGCCTTGCCACTTGACTTGTATCCTTCTTCTCTCCAGGTAAAGCCATGTTTGGTCAGCTGGTTGGCGGCTGCAATGGACTTTTCATTATAGGTCTTATTGCCTGCAGGATAATATACAAAACCGCATCTGTAGTAAAAACAGTCTTTGCCAAACCGGGGCATATCACCCTTAAAGGTTATATTTGAACTGACGAATGTATATGAGAAATCATAGCCCAGTCCCTTTTCGCCGATAGATTTAAGTGTTTTGGGAAAAACAAATTTTTTGCAGCCCTGGAAATAATACATTCCTTTGTCTTCAATCTTCTCCAGACCTTCGGGCAGTACCAGCTCTACAGCAACCGCACCCCAGAAGCATTCCTCCGGAATGACCTTTACTCCTTTACCAAGAACGAAGGTTCCGCCTACCTGCTTATCGTCCATAGTAGAAGCGTTGTACAGCTGACAATAGCTAAAGGCTCTCTTTCCGATCTCAGTTACGGAGTCAGGCACAACAAACTTCTCTACCTTGCTGTTGAAATAGGTACACATAAAAGCATGATCACCAATGCTCTTAAGGGTATTGGACAGATAGATACTTTCTAAAGCCTTTTGATGATTGACAACCTTATAAAAAGCATAATTACCTATTCTTGTGATGCCGTCGGCTACTGTGATGCTCTTGATCTCCTTGCCGTACCAGGGAGCTGGATTCTCCTCGGAATAGTCATACATGTCACCGGTACCGCTGATCTTAAGAGCGCCGGTGGATGCATTATAGCTCCAGGTAGCGTTATCGCCGCACTTATTGGAGGCTTCCGCCTGGAATTCCGCCTCATCAGCATCTTCTGAAGTTGCCTTGTAGGAAGAGTTCCCTGAAACGCTGTCCTCTTCCAGCTCAATTTCCTCAGCTTCCTCATCTTCGAAGATACGGATATCGTCCTCAGAGAGTTCTTCCACAGGTTTCTCTTCCGGAAGCTCTTCCTCAGGCGCTTCAGAGTCCTGTGGCTCTTCGTATTCCGGGTACTCAATTTCAGGAGATTCAGCTTCCGTATCCTCACCGGTTACTTCAATCTCCTCTTCTTCATAATTCTCTTCTGCAAAACTGTCTTCTGTATAATCGTCGAACTCGACGAAATTCATGTTGCCAGCACCGGACTCATACTGTTCCTGCGCCGCGTAGACAACACCTGCAGGACTTACTGCAGATGTCACAGACATAGCTAGTGCCACTCCCATTAGCACTATTCTTCTTATAACCTTTTTCATACAAATACTACTCCCATATTTTTTGCAAAATTGTGCCTGTATTCTAGCATATTGCGATACTTTTTGGAAGAAGAAATTGGCCAAAGAGCAGGTGGACCGAAGGGCAGGCGAGTCAATGGGGACGGTTTTTATACCAATGGGGACGGTTCTGTTTGGTAAAGTTTTGCAAACAAAACTTTACCAAACAGAACCGTCCCCATTGGTATAAAAACCGTCCCCCAGGTCTCCATTTAGTCAGCTTTCAGCAACAATTCCTGCATTCTCTCCACAATATTCTCGGTATCCTCAAGAAGCTTCTGGGCGGCCTTCTCGGAGCTGCCTTCTTTTTTGTATTTATAGACAAATACCGGTGTTCCGGCGCTGTGGAACTGCATTGAACCCTTGTAACCTGAAATGAATCCGGGAATCTTGCCGGGATCTATCTTGGCTGCAGGACTTATCTTAAGCTCGATAATTCCGTCTCCGCCCTTGATCTCCAGAAGATACAGGGCATGGGCCCTTGTGCGGAGCAGGGATATACGTAGAAGGTTCGTTACAGTCTCGGGAACCTCACCGAATCTGTCCAGCAGCTCATCTCTCATATCGTCGCATTCGCCCTGGTTCTCCAGACTTGCAATCCTCTTGTAGATCTCCAGTTTCTGCTCTTCGTTCATGATATATGTATCAGGAATAAAGGCGCTGACATCAAGATCAATACTGGTGTGGATGTCCTCCAATGTATAGTCCTTATCTTCCTCGCCCAGGTCTGCACTCTTTTTGTGCCTTACGGCTTCACCCAGCATCTTACAATACAGATCGTAACCTACGGCCTGCATGTGCCCGGACTGCTTTCTTCCAAGAAGACTTCCGGCTCCACGTATCTCCAGGTCTCTCATGGCAATCTTGAAGCCGCTACCAAGGTCAGTAAATTCACGGATAGCTGAAAGACGCTTCTCCGCGATCTCTTTTAACATCTTATCCTTCTTGTACATAAGGAAGGCATAGGCAGTCCTGTTGGAACGACCTACACGGCCCCTTAGCTGGTAGAGCTGGGACAGTCCCATCTTGTCAGAATCATGGATGATCATGGTGTTAACGTTTGGAATATCAAGTCCGGTCTCAATGATGGTGGTGGAGACCAGAACGTCGATGGTTCCGTCGATGAAGTCGTACATGATGCGCTCCAGCTCCGACTCCTTCATCTGTCCATGGGCAAAGGCCACATTGGCCTCCGGCACCAGCTTCTGAATCTGAGCCGCCACATCAGCAATGTTATTGACCCTGTTATAGACATAGTAAACCTGCCCGTTTCGTGACAGCTCTCTCACGATAGCCTCACGAACAAGCTCGTCGTTGTACTCCATTACATAGGTCTGTATAGGAAGTCTGTCGTTGGGCGCCTCCTCCAGAACGCTCATTTCCCTGATACCCACCAGCGACATGTGAAGGGTTCTCGGAATAGGCGTAGCGGACAGCGTCAGAACATCAACGCTCTCCTTCATGGTCTTGATCTTCTCCTTGTGAGTTACACCAAAGCGCTGCTCCTCATCCACGATAAGAAGTCCAAGATCATGATACTGCACGTCCTTGGACAGGATTCTGTGGGTTCCGATGACGATATCCACAAGACCTTTTTTCAGGTCTGTCACAGTCTTTTTCTGCTCCGCGGGGGTTCTGAATCTGGACATAAGGTCCACCCTCACCGGGAAGTTTCTCATTCTCTCGGAAAAAGTGTTGTAGTGCTGCTGCGCAAGGATCGTTGTAGGCACCAGAACTGCCACCTGCTTGCCATCCTGCAGCGCCTTGAAAGCAGCGCGAATAGCGATCTCCGTCTTACCAAAGCCAACGTCTCCGCAGATAAGCCTGTCCATGATCTTGGAGGACTCCATATCCCTCTTGGTATCCTCAATGGCCGTCAGCTGATCCTCCGTCTCCTGATAGGGGAAGGCATCCTCAAACTCCTGCTGCCACACCGTGTCCTTGCTGAACTCATAGCCGATGGCCTGCTGCCTCTTTGCATAGAGATCCACCAGGTCCTGAGCAACCTCTTCAACGGCAGCCTTGACCTTACTCTTGGTGTGGGACCAGTCGCCACTTCCCAGCTTGTTAAGCTTAGGCTTGTGGGTAGTCTCGTCGTCTCCGCCGGAGGCATATTTCTGGATTACAGACAGGCCTGTTGCCAGAACGTACAGATTGCCGCCACCGCCGTATTCCACCTTGATGTAGTCCTTTACCACGTGGTCCGTCTCAATCTTCTCTATTCCGCGGTATATTCCAAGGCCGTGGTCCTCATGAACCACGTAATCGCCTATCTTAAGGTCAGCAAAATCAGATATCTTCTCGCCCTTGTACTGGCTCTTTTTCTTCTTTTTCTTTTTGACATGCTCGGTAAAAATGTCACTCTCGGCAATTACTGCGAACTTGATCTCCGGGTACTCGAAGCCCTTAAGGATCCTGCCGTAGTAGGTCATTATCTCGCCGCATTGCAGCGTCCTTCCCGGATCCTCGCTGTAGAAAGCAGAGACCATATTTTCTCTGAGATCCTCAACTATACGCTTAGCCCTGGTTCTGGAACCGGACAAAATAAGAACCCTGTAGCCCTTTCTGGCGTACTTCTTAAGATCACTTACCAGAGCGTCAAAGCTGTTATTATAAGCTGCGATACTTCTGGCACTTATCTCAAAGCTCATCTCCGGCTCAAAAGCATTCTGGGCCTTAGGCATCTGCAGCGCAGAAATAAGCACCCTTCTGCCGTTACCCATTCTGGCAATACAGTTCTCCACTGAGTAAAGAAGATCCATCTGCCCCGGAAGAATATAACCCTTCTCTGCTCTGTGGGTCATGCTCTCCCTAAACTCCATCTCAACAGCTCTTGCATGCTCAAGCACGTGCTGCGGCTCGTCAATAAAAATGCAGCTCTTTCCCTTGGGGAACATCTCCTGCATTGTAACCGTATCTCCGTAAAAATATCTGATGTAGCTCTCTAGATTAACGCCGCAGTGGAGCTCTAACAGCTGTTCCTTGAGTTCCTCCACATTGGTCTTAAGCTGGTGGGCCTCCTTGGTCTTAAACTCTCCGCGAAGCCTTGCCACCATTTCCTCAGCCTCATCCTCGATTCTCTTAAGGCCCTCATGAAGCCGCTTGTCATCCATTATGATCTCGGAGGCTGGATAGATCTCGATGGACTCCAGTTTCTCCAAGGATCTCTGGGACAGGATATCAAAGCTTCTGATGGACTGAATCTCATCTCCCCAGAGCTCTATTCTGTAGGGATTTTCCTCTGTCAGGTCAAAAACGTCCACGATGTCGCCTCGAACCGAGAACTCGCCGGGACCTTCTACCTGGTAGTTTCTGACATAGCCCATCTCCACCAGCTTTTTGCTGATCTGAATTTCATCGATTGGCCTGTGCCTGTCGATGGGAAGGATGTGCTCCTTGATGACCTCAGGCTTTATCTGAGGCGCCATAAGAGCAGCGAAGGTTGTGACCACCGTCACGGGCTTACCCTCTAAGAGCCTTCTCATGCAGCGTATCCTCTGCCTTACTATCTCATTGGAATGAACATCTGCCTGGTAAAAGATAAGGTCCTTGGCGGGATAGACTGTGACATTCTTGTCGTAGAATTTATAGTCCTCATAGATCTCTTTTGCCCGAAGATCCGAGTAGGTAACGATTATCCTGTACTTGAACTCGGAGCCGATACCATTGATAAAATGAAGCTTCTGGGAATCCACACAGCCGCTGACCTCCGCGCAGGCAAAGGGCTTGTCCAGAAATTTATTAAGTTCTTCATACTGCGGTAGTTCATGTAAGGGTGTTAAAATCGCTCTCATAGATTTTTCCTGCTCTTATTCCTTCTTGCCGTTGAACTTGTTCATTGCGGAGTCGACGCCGTTTTCCATGATCTCCACGACTGCGTCGGCAGCCCTTGCCACTGACTCCTTCATTGTAGCTGCATCTTCTCCCTGGAAGTGACCAAGAACCCAGTCCACCATATCGTATTCCTTGGGTTTCTTGCCAACGCCCACTCTGACGCGGCTAAACTCGCTGTGGCCCAGCTGAGCTATGATATTCTTAAGTCCGTTGTGACCACCGTGACTTCCCTTGGGGCGGATACGAAGATTCCCGGGATCCAGCTCCACATCGTCGGAAATGACGATGAGCTCCTCCTTGGAATCCACCTTGAAATAGTCGCACAGGGGCCTTATGGCCTCTCCGCTGAGGTTCATATAGGTAAGGGGCTTAACAAGCAGCACCCTGTTGTTTCCGATTCTTCCTTTTCCGAAGGCAGCCTTAAACTTGGTCTCTGTAAGGCCAATATTATATTTATCCGAAAGGGCATCTATTACGTCAAAGCCCACGTTGTGTCTTGTTCCAAAATACTTTTTCTCAGGATTTCCCAAACCTGCAATAATAAACATTCTTCCTGATTCCTCTTCCTTTTCTTTTACAAAAATTCCCCTGATAAATTTAAACATAATCTCCTCCCAAGTGCCAGGCACCGAAAAAAAGAGGGCTTAAAAATTTAAGCCCCCTAAAGTATCATTTTTTCCCAATATATGTCTTAAGCTGAAGGTTACTCAGCTGCAGGAGCAGCCTCTCCATCTGCGGTCTCCTCGACGTCAGCCTCTTTGTCAAAGGCCTCAAGAATGGTGTCCTGTAAAACCTTACGCATATCTGAATTGATTGGGTGCGCAATATCACGATACTCACCATCTGCAGACTTCTTGCTGGGCATTGCGATGAACAATCCCCTCTCGCCCTCAATCA
>JAEEGL016032990.1_pt1 | contig 20521 bp, 13 predicted proteins | sample 9134231 | NCBI WGS metagenome assembly JAEEGL01 (sample SAMN16246548, study PRJNA631951) | gut metagenome | biome: gut microbiome; feature: rumen; material: fiber-attached | host: Bos | place: Iran: Karaj | collected 2018-10
GTTCATGCTCCGTTCGATAAGTAGAACAACGAAATATTTTTTGTGGATATGGACAACATGAACATTCACGTCCATGTTCAGTGTTCATTTGCCTCGCCGTCCATGGCTCGGCATGTCCATATCCATCAAAATAATATTTCTGTTCTACTAATCTCATTACAAAATCACACAATTACTCCTAAGATTGTTTTGGAAGCAGTTTGATAAAAGTTGTGAATGTCTGTGCAGTAAATACAAATCTGCAAGAAGTGCAAATAATTGAAAGAACACACACTATAAAAGAAGCGACTCTGCCCTCTTAGGAAATCATAATCTGAATGCAAAGTTTGTGGCTGAGGCAAGCAGGGCGTAGCCTGGGGTGGGACTCGCTATTAATCATGCTATTAAGCTGTGAATTGTAAAAAAGGAGTAGCCTCGGCTACTCCTAATATCTTTATAAAACTTTGGTTGTCCATTGACTTGCGTCCCATATGTCTGTGGCTAGTCCTTGATAGAATTCTGGCTCGTGGCAAACCATAAGAATACTTCCATTGTATTCCTTTAGGGCTCGCTTTAACTCATCCTTTGCCTCAACATCAAGGTGATTTGTAGGCTCATCCAACAATAAGAGATTTGTCTCACGGTTTAGTAGCTTACAAAGTCTAACCTTTGCCTGCTCACCACCGGATAGTACACGGCACAAACTCTCTATATGCTTTGTGGTAAGTCCACATTTTGCCAATGCCGAACGTACTTCATTTTGATTATATGATGGGAATTCATTCCATATTTCTTCTATACAAGTTGTAGAAATATGCTGGTCCATCTCCTGCTCAAAGTATCCTATTTCCAAGAATTCTCCCTGATATACAGTTCCCTCAAGTGGTGGAATCAATCCGAGAATACTCTTTAGCAATGTAGTCTTTCCGATTCCATTTGCACCAGTAATAACAATCTTTTGCTTGCGTTGCATCTCTAGATTTAGTGGCTTTGATAAAGGATCTTTCTTGTCATATCCAATTACCAGGTTCTTTGTTGAGAATATTACTCTACTTGGTGTACGAGCTTCCTTGAAATAAAACTCAGGCTTTGGCTTTGTAGCAGCAAGCTCTATCATATCCATCTTATCAAGCTTCTTTTGGCGTGACATAGCCATATTTCTTGTGGCAACATTTGCCTTGTTTCTAGCAACAAAGTCCTTCAACTCAGCAATCTCCTTTTGCTGCTTGTTGTAGGCCGCCTCTAGCTGAGCCTGTTTCATTGCATAAACTTCTTGGAACTTATCGTAATCACCAACATAACGATTAAGCTGCTTGTTATCCATATGATAAATCAAATTGATAACAGAATTTAAAAATGGCACATCATGAGAAATAAGAATAAATGCATTCTCATAATCATTCAAATATCGCTTTAGCCACTCAATGTGCTCCACATCCAAGTAGTTTGTAGGCTCATCTAAAAGGAGAATGTCAGGCTTTTCAAGAAGAAGCTTAGCCATAAGTACCTTTGTACGCTGACCGCCTGACAGCTCAGTAACATCTCTATCAAGTCCAAGATCAAGAACGCCAAGAGCTCTGGCAACCTCTTCTACCTTTGCATCAATCATATAAAAATCATGCATTGTAAGAAGGTCTGCAATAGTACCAGCCTCTTCCATTTTCTTGTTCATCTCATCATCATCTGTGACTTCTCCAAGACTGGCATAGATATCATTCATCTCCTGCTCCATCTCATACAAAAAATCAAAAGCACTGTGCAATACAGAACCAATTGTCATCCCCTTTTCAAGGGCTGTGTGCTGATCCAAGTATCCTACTCGAACCTTTTTGCTCCACTCAATTTTACCTTCGTCTGGCTGAAGCTTGCCGGTAATTATATTCATAAAGGTCGACTTGCCTTCGCCGTTTGCTCCAACCAAACCAATATGCTCGCCCTTTAATAATCTAAAGGAAACATCCTCAAAAATAGCTCTATCACCAAATCCATGTGATAAATGTTCAACGTTTAAAATACTCATTACTTTCTTACTCCGATAGATTGCCCCATTACAACTGGCGTCTCTTCACCTCGAGAAGATGCCTCAAGCAATCCTTTTTCTATTTCTACTACATCCTTTGGCAAAAGGACAATTATTGTTGATCCACCATATTCAAAATGGCCTTTTTCAGCGCCACGCTCTACAGTTGCAGTACTTGATTCTTCGTTTACAATCCTGCCAACTAGCATTGCCCCTACTTCCATTTGAACGCATTTTCCAAAATTCTTGGTTTCAATAACAGAATACTCTCTGGCGTTCTGGGTAAAGACAGGCCCAGCCTCAAGAGCAACAGGGCGAACAGTATGATAAAACCCTGGAATACTGACATCCTGGCCCTTTTCACCTGATTCAAAATACCCATAGCGATGATAATGATTAACGCACAGACGATACACAAGACAATAACCGCCCTCAAAGCTCTCAGCAAGCTCTTCATCCTGTAATAAATCCTTTATTGTAAATACACTTTGCTTTACAGGAAATGCTTTTCCTGCTTTTACCTCAATCACCTTTAAGAGACCATCACAAGGCGCCATAAGATGGTTGGCATCCAAATCGAGAGGACGAAGTTCCGGCTTTATTCTTCTGCAAAAGAAATCGTTAAAGCAGTTAATATCATCAAGAATATAGTCCTCTAAAGCTATATTGTTGTTTTTGGCGAAGGATTTAATAAGACTCTTTGACATTTTAGAGTCCATCAGAATACCTGAAAAATCAGAAACCCCTTTAGAAATTAAAGGGCGAAGTAATATTCGCCCTATCTTTGTTCCATATAGAAAATCTAAACTACTCATATGCTACTAAAAAAATAAAATGACAAATACAGATACAAATTCAACAAGTCCAATAAAGATTATAACTGCAAATTCCTTTTTATTAGGTTTTGGAATTTTGAAATTGCTGACAAACAATAATCCCATGATAAATAACATCCAGAAATAGAATGTTGTCATATCAACGCTTGTGAACCAATGAATAATAAGTGTAAGTGGAAATGCAAGAGCTGCTGTTGTAACTGGAATACCTGTAAAGAACTCTCTGCCCATAATTTTTGCTTCCTCAGCTCGCTCTTCCTCAGTTGCATTAAAATATGCCAATCTTACTAGCGCTGCAAGAACATAAAAACCTGCTATAGAGACTAAAATTAAAATAAGTCCAAAATGCTCAGGTCTATCAGCTCCACGTCCAACTTCAGTAAATATTCCTCGCCCAGCTCTTAATTGTCCAAGGCCAATCGCTGCTGGCAAAACGCCAAAACAAATTAAATCTGTAAGAGAGTCAATCTGAACACCAAATTTCTTTTCATATTCAGATCTATTCTTCTTTGTTCTGGCAACTTTTCCATCAAATCCATCTAATAAACCACATACCATCAATAGTAAAGCTCCACAATATGGATGTCCCATACCTGTCATTGTAAGGATAATACCAACCACACCTGACAACGCAGAAAGGTATGTCAAAATAACTGTATAATCATAAACTCCTATCATAATCTCTTCTTCCCTTTCATGTAACCTATTAGTGTAATCAGCCCACTAAAGGTCACGCAAATATAAAATGTAATGCCACGACTAATCATATCCAACTCAATTGCGGCATGCTTTGACATCAGGCTTGAAAAACCGTCAATCATCAAATAATCAGCAATTCCCATAGCACCTGGGATTGGAACAAAATTGTATCCGATAGTAATCAGACACTGCTTGAAAAATAGCACAACAGATTTGTGCGTCTCTCCACCCAAGGCAATGTACAAATAGGCAGGAACAACAATCTGGCAAAATCGCTGAACAACATTCCATATAAATGCTTTTACCATTATTGATGTCTTGCCTGCTATTAAGCCCACACAATTGTTATAATCCTCACGAATCTTGTGCAGGTGCTCTAGCCTATGCTCTAATCTATGAATGATTTTCTTCGAATGTAAGAAAATCAAAAATTTAGCTAAACCACTAAAAACCTTTTCTCCTCGAGTAAGCACCAAAAGAAAGAATATAACCAGTGCACTCAGACCTATAAAGCCAACACTGATAAAAATCTTTGACACTAAACTGAATTCAAAAAAACTCCTTGTTGAAAAGATTACAGCAATCGTTCCCAAGAATATAATGGCTGCCGTGTACATCATAAGATTAAGTATCAACGTAGCAGATGCAACTCCAACAGGAATGCCATCTCGTACCATGAAATACGCGCTAGCTGGCTGTCCTCCTGTAGCAGATGGAGTAATTGCCGAAAAATAAATATCTGATGTACTGTACAAAATATTCTTTCCAAGACTCCTATTATAGGAAATTCCTTTCAGAATAGAATGAATAGCAACAGCTTCAAAAAAAACAAATAACGCTGCGGATACCATGGAAATAATAATCCACCGAACATCAGCGCCCCGGACTATATAAAAAAGCTTTTCCAGCGACATATCCTCACTTTGCTTTAACACCGCCCATATTGTGAGAGCTGCAAGTAGCAGTGAAAAAATCATCCAAAAAGCCTTCTTTTTTTGTGACTTATCCATTAACTCATATATCCCTTAATAAATTCCTGTAAGCACAGTTATAAATAATTATATACAAGCCTTATAATTGTAACAAGTGCCATAAGTACCAAATATCTTATTTTTTGATAATTCCGCCTCCTAAGACCACATCACCATCATAGAAAACAGCAGACTGTCCAGGAGTAATTGCGCGCTGAGGCTCATCAAATAAGATTTTGGCTGCACTCTCTCCCACCCTTTCAACCATACAAGGCTCCTCCTTCATTCTGTAACGAATCTTTGCCTTGCATTTAAAGTTCTGACGGTCATCAGTATGGTCAATCCAATTTATATTTTCTACGTACACTTCTCGTGAGAATAAATCCTCATTCTTTCCGAGAACAACTCGATTATTCTCCACATCAAGCTTTGTAACATATAAAGGGTGAGCAGCCGAGATGCCAAGGCCCTTTCTCTGACCTATTGTATATCCAACGATTCCCTTATGCTGACCTAGTACATTGCCATCAACATCTACAAAATCCCCTGGCTTATATTCCTTGCCAGAAAATCTCTTTAGAACTGAAACATAGTCTCCGTCAGGCACAAAACAAATATCCTGGCTATCTGGCTTATTAGCATTTATAAAATCATTGGCCTCAGCAATTTTTCTAACCTCATCCTTTGATAATCCTCCAAGAGGAAAATCTGTATGCTCCAATTCATCCTGGGTCATTCCATACAATACATAAGACTGATCCTTGTTGTCATCCAAGCCTTTTAATAATTGATACCCATTATCGCATTTGCGAATTCTTGCATAGTGGCCAGTTACCACCTTATCACAACCAAGCTCCTGAGCTCGTCTATAAAGTTCATTAAACTTCATATGCTTATTGCACTCAATACAAGGATTTGGGGTCATACCACACTCGTAGCAAGCCACAAAATTGTCAATTACCTTTTCCCTGAATCTCTCTTGAAAATTAAATGTGTAATGAGGCATACCAAGACGTCTTGCAACAGACTTTGCATCCTCCACATCATCAAGCGAGCAACATGTATTTGTCGCGTCAACATCTATGTCCTCATTGGCATATAGCTTCATTGTACAACCAATGCAATCATATCCTTTTTCCTTCATCATAAATGCGGCAACGCTACTGTCAACGCCGCCACTCATTGCTATAAGAGCCTTCATAAATAATTCCTTTACTCTGATTTGATATTTCCTTTTTCTATATGATCTTTGATTATGGTATCAATAACCTCATCAAAGATTTTCTTGGAGCCAAGCACCGTCTTCCCCTGTCTTCCATAGACTTGCGATGCATTTACTCCATGGGCTTTCCAATCAGCCCCTTCATTGCTGTCATTAAGAATCAATGGTTGCAGGTTATCCATTGCTCTGGCAAATTTCGCCTCTGGTGTCTCATAAGCCTCAAACTCATCAAAAAGTTCAATCAATTCTTTCTTTTGGTCCTCCGGTAGCAATGAGAATATTCTTTCCTTTGCAGCGTCCTCTCTAGCCTTTTGAGTTTTTTTATTCTCTGCATCATAGGCATAAGTATCCCCTGCATCAATTTCAACTATATCATGAATCAGGCACATTAGCATTACCTTTGCAACATCAATATCCTCATTTGCGTGCTCTCTAAGAAGATATGCCATAATTGCCATATGCCAAGCATGCTCTGCATCATTTTCATTTCGGCCATGTCCCGATAAATGAGTCTGGCGAAAAATATTCTTTTCCTTGTCAATCTCAAGTGCAAAATCAAGTTGTTTCTTTAATCTCTCGTCCATTTTTCCACATACTCTCCTAAGGTTTATTACTACCTTTACTATAGTAATATAATAGTTCAAAAGAAAACAGACCAAAATATCACATATTTCGGTCTGTTTTTCATTTAATTCAATAATATTTAATTATATTTTTGCCACATCAACAAGTGTGTACTCAGTAGTTGCAGACTCTAGTGATGTTGCAAGAGCTACTGCTGTATCCATAGCTGTTATACAGTTAATACCTGTCTCGATGGCATTTCTACGGATTAAGAATCCATCTCTTGTCTTGTCTCCGTGACCTTGTGTTGGCGTATCAATTACAAGGTCAATTTTGTGTCCAAGGATAAGGTCCATTACGTTTGGGGATTCCTGAGTTATCTTGTTTACACGAAGTGCATCTACTCCACCATCCTGCAAATACTTTGCTGTAGAGCGAGTAGCGTAAATCTTGTATCCAAGCTTTTCAAATCTCTTTGCTACCTCAAGTGCTTCTGGCTTATCCGCATCCTTTACAGTGATAATCATCTGCTTATGCTTTGGAAGAACAACTCCAGCTCCAAGGAATGCTTTGTAAAGTGCTTCCTCAAATGTCTTTGCGATACCAAGACATTCTCCAGTAGACTTCATTTCAGGCCCGAGGGAAATCTCAGCGCCTCTAAGCTTTTCGAATGAGAATACTGGCATCTTGATTGCAATGTAATCTGCTTCAGGCTGAAGACCTGGCTTGTAGCCCATTTCTGTAATCTTGTGACCAAGAATAGCCTTTGCAGCAAGGTCTACGATTGGAATTCCTGTAACCTTACTGATATATGGAACTGTACGAGAGCTTCGTGGGTTTACCTCGATTACATAAACTTCTCCGTCCATGGCGATAAACTGGATGTTAATCATACCAAGTACGTGAAGTGCCTTTGCAAGTCTCTCTGTGTAATCTACAATCTTATCTTTAATATCCTGGCTTATTGTGTGTGCAGGATATACTGAAATACTATCACCTGAGTGGATACCAGTTCTTTCAATGTGCTCCATGATACCAGGAATGAGAATGTTCTCACCATCACAGATTGCATCAACCTCAATCTCTTTGCCCTGTAGGTATTTATCAACGAGAATTGGATGATCCTGTGCGATTTGATTGATAATGTCCATGAACTTCTCAATCTCTTCATCATTGAAAGCAATTTGCATACCCTGCCCACCAAGTACGTATGAAGGTCGAACAAGCACTGGATATCCTAGTCTATTTGCTACTTCCTTTGCTTCTTCAGCTGTAAACACTGTGCCACCTGCTGCACGAGGAATCTGTGTCTGCTCAAGGATTTTATCAAAGAGCTCTCTATCCTCTGCTGCATCAACATCTTCTGCCTTTGTACCAAGGATTGGCACACCGATTTTCATAAGGTGCTCTGTAAGCTTGATGGCTGTCTGGCCACCGAACTGTACAATAGCGCCATCTGGCTTCTCAAGATTTACAATCGATTCTACATCTTCATTTGTAAGAGGCTCAAAGTAAAGCTTGTCTGCGATATCAAAGTCAGTAGAAACTGTCTCTGGATTGTTATTAACAATGACTGTCTCCCAACCTTCTTTTGCAAATGCCCATGTTGCATGAACTGAACAGTAGTCGAACTCAACACCCTGACCAATTCTGATAGGACCTGAACCAAGTACAAGTACCTTCTTGCGGCCTGTAGTCTGAACTGCCTCATTCTCGCTACCATATACGCTGTAGTAGTATGGAGTCATTGCATCAAACTCTGCCGCACAAGTATCAACCATCTTATAAGCTGCAACAATGCCGTTATCGTAACGCATCTTGCGGACCTGCTCTTCTGTGAGCTTGCCATTAAGCTCCGCAATTACATTATCTGGGAACTCAATTCTCTTTGCCTCTTTAAGAAGCTCTACTGTAAGCTCCTCGTTTGCAAGACGCTGTTCCATCTCAACGAGAATCTTTATTTTATCTATAAACCAAATATCAATCTTTGTGATATCGTGAATCTTTTCGTATGAAACTCCTCTGCGAAGAGCCTCTGCGATACAGTAAATTCTTCTGTCATCAACAACTGTAAGAGCCTCATCAAGCTCCTCATCTGTCATATCGCAGAAGTCATAGCTCATAAGAGAATCAACGTGCTGTTCAAGGGAACGAATGGCCTTCATCAATGCGCCCTCGAAATTGTTGCAGATTGACATTACCTCTCCGGTTGCCTTCATCTGAGTTGTAAGCTTTCTTGTAGCTGTAATGAACTTATCAAATGGAAGTCTAGGTATTTTGACTACACAGTAATCAAGCATTGGCTCGAAGGATGCGAATGTCTTCTTTGTGATTGCATTTGGAATCTCATCAAGTGTGTAGCCAAGGGCAATCTTTGCTGCAACCTTTGCGATTGGATATCCTGTTGCCTTTGAAGCAAGTGCTGAAGAACGAGATACTCGTGGGTTAACCTCGATTACGCAGTACTCAAAGCTTTCTGGATGAAGTGCGTACTGTACGTTACATCCTCCTGTAATTCCAAGCTCATCTATGATACGAAGCGCAGATGTACGAAGCATCTGATATTCCTTGTCTCCAAGTGTCTGAGAAGGAGCAACTACAATTGAGTCACCAGTATGTACACCAACTGGATCAATGTTTTCCATGTTACATACTGTGATACAGTTGCCGTTGGCATCTCTCATTACCTCGTACTCGATTTCCTTCCAGCCAGCTATGCATCGCTCAACGAGAACTTCGTGCACACGAGAAAGTCTAAGTCCGTTTGTAAGAATCTCTACTAATTCCTGCTGGTTATTTGCAATACCACCGCCTGAGCCACCAAGTGTGTATGCAGGACGAAGTACTACTGGGTATCCAATAGTATTTGTAAACTTGATACCATCCTCTACTGTGTTTACTACAAGAGAAGCTGCTACAGGCTCACCAAGCTTTTCCATTGTGTCCTTAAATGCCTGTCTATCCTCAGCTCTAAAAATTGTCTCTGCTGTAGTACCTATGAGCTTTACTCCATGCTCCTCTAAGAAGCCAGACTCAGCAAGCTCCATACCAAGGTTAAGTCCAGCCTGTCCTCCAAGTGTTGGAAGAAGTGAATCTGGCTTTTCCTTAATAATAATCTGCTTTAAAACATCAACTGTAAGAGGCTCAATATAAACCTGATCAGCAATTTCTTTGTCAGTCATGATTGTTGCTGGGTTTGAGTTTACAAGACAAACCTCCATCCCCTCTTCTTTAAGGGAACGGCAGGCCTGAGTTCCAGCATAATCAAACTCAGCCGCTTGGCCGATGACGATAGGGCCAGAGCCAATCACCATTACTTTCTTAATGTCACTTCTTTTTGGCATTACTGCTCTCCTCCCATCATCTTAATAAATCTATCAAACAAATATCCACTGTCCTGTGGTCCTGGGCATGCCTCAGGATGGAACTGTACAGTGAAAATATTCTTTCCTGTATATTTAAGACCTTCATTTGTTCCATCATTTACATTTACAAATGCAGGTACAGCAATTTTCTCATCAAGCCCGTCTGTATCTACTACATAACCGTGGTTCTGCGATGAAATGTAAACCTTGCCAGTCTCTAAATCCTTTACTGGGTGATTTCCACCTCTGTGTCCGTACTTTAACTTGTGTGTGTCAAGTCCATTTGCAAGAGCCATCAACTGATGTCCTAGGCAGATTGCAAAAATTGGTACATCAGAATCATATAGCTTTTTAACCTCATCAATGATAGGTCCGCAATCCTTTGGATCTCCAGGTCCGTTTGAAAGCATAATTCCGTCTGGATTTCCTGCTAAGATTTCTTTTGCCTTTGTGTGGGCAGGATAAATTGTTACCTCACAGCCTCTATCATTTAATGATTTTGCTATATTTCTCTTTGCACCAAAATCAAGAAGTGCTACCTTTTTGCCATTTCCAGGAAGCACAGATTTCTCCTCACATGTTACCTTTGAAACAACATCGCCAGTTGCATATGCTTCAAGCTTTGGCTTAATCTCCTCAAACTTAAAGTGCTCATTTGTTGTAATCATTCCGTTCATAGTTCCACGGTCACGAAGGATTTTTGTAAGAGCACGTGTATCAATTCCAGAAATACCTGTAATATTGTGCTTTACTAGGAAGTCCTGAATTGTTCCCTTACAACGGAAATTTGAAGGAATACGGCTTAGCTCTCTAACGATGAATCCGTCAGGCCATGGGCGGCCGCTTTCCATGTCATCAGTGATGCCGTAGTTACCTATAAGTGGATATGTCATACATACAGCCTGTCCAGCATATGATGGATCAGTAAGGACCTCAAGATAGCCAGTCATAGAAGTGTTGAAAACTATCTCACTGACTACTTCTCTGGTAGATCCAATACTTGTTCCTTCAAACACTGTACCATCTTCCAAAATTAAAAATGCTTTCATCTTTCCTCTTTTCTACCCTTTTTATTATTTCTCGCTTCTGCCTCAATATATTTTTTTGACGCCCCATCTGTTATTTCTAAATATTTCAATATCACTTTGTTATACTCATTGAAATATTAAGAAATAGCAGACGGTCCGCTCCGAGACTACATCAAGCAGAAGCTATTTAATATCTACATAGAAAAATCGATTCAGATTTTTCGTTTTATTAAAACTCCAAGGTATATAGTTACCTTGGAGTTTTTGTTTTAACGGAAGTAATCTACACCAGCTTCGAAAAGCTTCATGTCTTGATTTCCATAAATATTGATAGCTACACCGTCACCTCTACGCTCCGCGTGAGCCATCTTACCAAATACTCTACCATCTGGACTAGTGATACCTTCGATTGCACAGTAGCTTCCGTTGATGTTCCACTCTTCATCCATTGTAGGATTTCCGTTTTCGTCAACATACTGAGTTGCAACCTGTCCATTCTCAAAGAGCTTCTTAATCCACTCTTCTGATGCAACAAATCGTCCTTCACCATGAGAAGCTGGAGAACAATATGTCTCACCAAGCTGAGCACCAGCAAGCCATGGAGACTTGTTGCTGACTACCTTTGTGTATGCCATCTTTGAAATATGACGTCCAATTGTATTATATGTAAGTGTTGGTGCATCTTCCTTTTGTGTATGAATCTCACCATATGGAACAAGTCCAAGCTTGATGAGTGCCTGGAAACCATTACAAATACCAAGCATAAGTCCATCTCTGTTGTCAAGAAGGCCTTGAATAGCTTCCTTCATTTTTGCATTTCTAAATGCTGTAGCAAAGAACTTTGCAGAACCCTCTGGCTCATCACCAGCTGAGAAACCACCAGGGAACATAACAATCTGTGACTGAGCAATAGCTCTTGAGAATTCATCAACAGATTCTCTAATATCAGCAGCTGTCTGGTTCTTGAATACCTTTACATTTGCAATAGCACCTGCATTTTCGAAGGCTCTAGCTGAATCGTACTCACAGTTTGTACCAGGGAATACTGGAATAAATACCCTAGGCTTTGCAATTTTATTCTTGCAAATGTAGAATTTCTTTTCTTCATAAAGACCTGTATCTACAAGTGATGTATCTTCATGACTGCGAGTCTTAAATACCTTCTCAAGTGTTCCTGTCCATGCTGCAATAGCCTCATCAACTGGAATCTTAACATCTCTATATGTAAATGTGGCATCATCGGTAACCTCACCAACAACATAACCACAATCCATAAGACCATTCTTTGAAAGCTCACGCTCGATTGCTAAAGCTGAATCTTCTGAAACTTCAAGTAAGAGATCACCTACTGCGAAGCCGAACAAAGTCATCTCAGAGAATTCATCGTAAAGCTTAACGCCAAGCTTGTTACCAAATGCCATCTTTGAAACAGCTGGTACAACACCATTTGCATCAAGTGCATATGCTGCTCTAATGTTGTCCATCTCAACCATCTGACGAACTGCAGCATAAATAATTTTAGCCTGCTGATAGTTTGGTTGATCATAAGCATCTCTAAGAACTCTAAGAACAAGAAGCTTGTCTCCTGGCTGCTTGAGTTCTGGAGTAACAATGTCTCCCTGCTTAGCAACATCTACTGCAAATGAAACTAGTGTTGGTGGAACATCGATTTCATTAAATGTTCCTGACATAGAGTCCTTTCCACCGATTGATGGGAGTTCAAATTGCATTTGTGCTCTATATGCACCAAGAAGTGCTGCAAATGGCTGGCTCCATCTCTTTGGATCCTCGCTCATTCTGCGGAAGTACTCCTGGAAAGTAAATCTAATTTTCTTGTAATCACCACCAGCTGCAACAATTCTCGCTACTGATTCAAGTACTGCAAACTGTGCACCATGATATGGTGACCATGAGCTAAGATAAGGATTAAATCCATATGCCATCATAGTAACTGCATCAGTGTGACCGTCTGCTACAGGTACCTTAGCAACCATCGACTGAGTCTCTGTAAGCTGATATTTACCACCAAATGGCATAAGTGTCGAACCAGCTCCGATAGAGCCGTCAAACATTTCTACAAGGCCCTTCTGTGAGCACTCGTTAAGGTCTGAAAGAGAATCTAACCAAGCAGCTCTGAAATCTCCAGCCTCAACGTCTTTCTTAACCTTTTCGATTCCAATCTTGTCAATTAGATTATCTGCTTCATTAGGAAGCTCAACATAAACATCTGTCTCCTGATGAGCACCATTTGTATCAAGAAATGCTCTAGAAAGGTTAACAATTTCTTTTCCTCTCCAGTTAAGAACAAGTCTAGGCTCCTTAGTTACCTCAGCAACTTCTATTGCCTCTAAGTTTTCCTCAGCTGCATACTGTAAAAACTTATTTACATCACTTGGTGCTACAACAACAGCCATACGCTCCTGTGACTCAGAAATAGCAAGCTCAGTACCATCAAGACCTGCATACTTCTTTGGTACTAAATCAAGATTAACTACAAGACCAGGCGCAAGCTCACCGATTGCTACTGAAACGCCGCCGGCACCAAAGTCGTTACATTTCTTGATAATATATGAAACCTCTTCTCTTCTGAAAAGACGCTGAATCTTTCTCTCTGTAGGTGGGTTACCCTTTTGAACCTCAGCACCACAAACTGCTGTAGACTCTGTATTATGAGCCTTTGATGATCCAGTAGCGCCACCGATTCCATCGCGACCTGTACGTCCACCAAGAAGAATGATTTTGTCTCCTGGATCAGAATTAAGTCTCTGTACAGCACGTCTTGGAGCAGCGCCCATAACAGCACCAATTTCCATACGCTTTGCAACATAATCTGGATGATAAATCTCTTTTACATATCCAGTTGCAAGACCAATCTGGTTTCCATATGAGCTATAACCGTGAGCTGCCTCACGAACAAGCTTCTTCTGTGGTAACTTTCCTTCAATAGTATCCTTTACAGAAACTGTTGGATCAGCAGCACCTGTAACTCGCATTGCCTGATATACATATGTACGACCTGAAAGTGGATCTCTAATTGCTCCACCAAGGCAAGTTGCTGCGCCACCAAATGGTTCTATTTCTGTAGGGTGATTATGTGTCTCATTTTTAAAGTTAATTAACCACTCTTCTTCTGTTCCATCTACATTAATAGGAACTACGATTGAGCAAGCATTAATCTCATCTGACTCTTCCTGATCAGCAAGCTTTCCATCAGCCTTAAGTCTCTTCATAGCAAGAAGTGCAAGGTCCATAAGGCAAACAAATTTATCATCACGATCCTTATAAAGAATCTTGAAATTATCTAAATAGTCATTAAAAGTATCCTGAATAGGCGTCTTATAATGTCCATCCTCAATAGTTACATTTTTAAGTTCAGTAGAGAAAGTTGTATGTCTACAGTGATCAGACCAATAAGTATCAAGTACTCTGATTTCTGTAACAGTTGGATCTCTATGCTCATCATTGGAAAAATAGTTTTGAATATGAAGGAAATCCTTAAATGTCATAGCAAGATTTAAGGAATCATATAACTTGCGTAAATCTTTTTCAGCCATAGAAATGAATCCGTCAAATGTCTTGACGTCGGCTGGCTCATCGAAATTATTAGATAGAGACTCTGGTTTATCAAGTGAAGTCTCTCTAGAATCAACAGGATTAATACAATGCTTCTTAATAGCATCGAATTCGTCGTCACTAATGCTACCCTCAATAACATAGGTAGTTGCTGTATGAATAGTCGGCTCTTCATTTTCATTTAAGAGCTTAAGACACTGCTCGGCAGAATCAGCTCGCTGGTCGAACTGACCTGGTAAAAACTCCACAGAAAAAACACGACCAGAATAGTCAAATGTTTCTTCATACACATCATCAACAGGAGGCTCCGAAAAAACGGTCTTCATTGCTTTCTTAAAAACATCGTCAGATACGTCCTGAACGTCATATCGAATCAAGACTCTAACTCCTGTAACATCCTTGATGCCTAAGTAGCTTCCTATTTCGGAAAACAGTGACTTGGCAGATACTGCAAATTGTGGCTTCTTCTCAACGTAAACTCTTCTTACTTTGCCCACATTACACCTCCGTAATATTTACTTGAATTAACTCCGGAGATATGAACTATGTTATTCCCCAAAGTTACAAAGAGTATAACACAATTTGTTCACATCTCCTAATAGTATTTTAATCTTTTTTATTCCAGAAATTCGTCAATTTTGACGAAATGTCTTCAACAGTAGTAAATGTGGCATCATTCCACTCTCTCGGAAATGTTTTTCTATAGCTAGAAAATCTAAATCTATCATCGAGAAGTGCTATTACCCCAACATCATCTTTGGTCCTAATAAGTCTTCCTGCTGCTTGGATGACCTTATTCATTCCCGGATACAAATAAGCATATTCGAATCCATTTTTGCCATTGTCATCGAAGAAATCCGACATGAGTTTTCTCTCATTTCCTACTTGAGGTAGTCCAGCACCAAGAATAATCGAGCCTATCAGCTTTCCCCCAACTAAATCAATTCCTTCGGAGAATATTCCACCTAAGGTACAAAATGCCACCATGGATTTTTCTCTTTTTTTCTCAAACTCAAGTAAGAAATCTTCTCTCTCCTGCTCAGTCATGTTTTGTTGCTGCAAAAGAATTTCTACATTATCATACTCTTCTTTATATGAATCCTCTGATTCTTTTATAGAATCCTGATCAGCAAACTCTTCTACATATTTTTGTTTAATATCAGCCAAGAATTTATAGGATGGACCAAAAACCATATAATTCCCCTGCTTTGCATTTACAATAGTGTGAATATACTTAGCATATTTTGCATATTCCTCATCGCCTCTTCGAGTATATTTACTAGTTACGTCCGTACCTAATAGTAATAATCTATTTTCCTGTTTAAAAACAGAATCTACGTAGATGGCATAAACATCTGTAATGTTGCACAGCAAATCCTTGTAATAATCTATAGGAAGCAATGTGGCAGAAAAATATACAGTTGACCTAGCCATTTTCAATCTCTCTTGTAATTGAGCCGAAGGGTCAATGCAATATAAATGAAGCTGGAAATTTTTGTCCTCATCGAAATCACAATAAATTCTATAATGGTCGCTGTCTTGCTGATATGCCAATGCTGTGAAATTTCTTAGCCTAAAATAAAAATCTAAAACTTCATCCTGGTAGATTCCAAACTTTATTTCCTTTTTGAATAGCTGTTCAAGAATCATTTGCAAATTATCACATGCATTTAACAACAGATCGATGTCATCAAGTACTGTAATATCATGGTCACATTCCCTTTTGTATTCCAGCATTATTCTATTGCATTTGTCCAACGCGTTTGTCAGCTTCTTGCTAACTGGTTTTGCATATCTTTTAATAGAAAGAATCTCTTCTTTTATAAGGGTCTCTGAATACATTTCTCTGGCTCTATCAACCATGTTATGTGCTTCATCAATAAGGAAAATATGCTCTCCTGTTTTTCCTTCAGCAAAGAATCTTTTCAAATATACATTTGGGTCAAAAACATAATTGTAGTCACAGATTATTCCTTCGCACCATGTACTAACGTCTAATGCCAGTTCAAATGGGCATACAACATATTCCTGAGCGTACTCTAATATAACGTCACGAGTGATTACGCTCTCCTTTGTAATCACTTCATAAATTACATCATTAATTCTATCGTAATGGCCTCTAGCATAAGGGCAATTCTCCGGGTTACAATCTGTTTCATCACAAAGGCACATTTTCTCCTTGGCTGTAAGCATAATAGTCTTACCTTCGTATCCCTTTTGAACTAGCAAATTATAGGCGTCACGAGCCGCCAGTGCTGTTGCAGTCTTTGCTGTAAGATAAAATACCCTTTCAGCAAGATTTTGTCCTAGCGCCATTACTGCAGGAAATACGTTTGCAATAGTTTTACCAGTACCAGTTGGGGCTTGCATAAATAGAATCTTGCGTCTGTTAATTGTTCTATATACATCAGAGACTAGCTTTTTTTGCCCATCTCTGTACTCATAAGGGAATTCTAAGCCTTGAGCCGATTCTAATAATTCCATTTTGTGGTAGTACTGAAAATCAGCCCATTTCTTAAAAATACCTATTATTGTTATGAACCATTCTTCAATTTCATCTCGGGTGTAGATATGACTAAAATACTTGATTTCCTCTGTCTCAAGACTAACATAAGTCAATTGAACCTCTATTTCAGGCAAGTCATATTCATTAGCAATGATAAAGGCATAACATTTAGCCTGAGCCTCATGGACAAGCACTGGCTTTTCAAATGTCATAACATCCATATACATGCCTTTAATCTCATCCACAGTTGCAGACAAAACTGTTCCATGCTCATCCATTTCAAGAACTAATCCATCGGCTCTTCCTTCAAGGACTAATACATAGTCATCATACTCAACACTATATTTAAGAGGAACCTCCGCACGATAAAAAGGACCCATAGAATTTTGAATTTTTCTATGAATCCTACTTCCTTCTTGCATTGCCTCAAAAGGATCTACAGAACCATGTCTATCGTCAATATCTCCTTCTCTCAGCAAAAACTCTACCAGATTCCTGACAGAAATATTTATTTGTGCTTTCTCTCCCTCTGGAGTTACCAGCCTTGCAACCTTCATAAATCTAGCCTGCTATATTTCATAATTTTTTTCATAATAAAAGACCTGTGAATATCACAGGTCTTATTATACATTATTACATATTAAGCAACAACGAACTTTCTAACGGCATTTCTAAAGCTTGAATCCTCAGGATTGTTAAGTGATACATTTAAGTCTCTCTTAATACCCATTGCTAAAACTCCAAGAAGTGATTTACCATCAATATAAACAACACCGCTATGAAGATCTACGTCGCCGCCGCATTCTGATGCTGCTTTAACAAATTCTTCAGCGTCCTTAACATTTTCTAATCTAATTTTGAACATCATAATTGAATTACTCCTAAATACATATATAACCTTAACTTTTTGTTCTGCTAAGTTATATCATCATTTAGAAGTACTGTCAACGTTATTCTAATACCAGTTTTCCCCAAGTGTGTAATTACTAGTACTTATTTAAAAACAAAACCTCATAGCCAAAACTATGAGGTTTTATATATAAATATTTTTTAAGTTGTTTCTTTAAACATGGTGCCATACCATTTAAGAGCCTCTACATATGAATCATATACCTCATGCATCTCTATATCATGGAGTACCATAAGTCTGGAAACTTCTTGCCAATCTCCTGCTTCATAGCTCAATAAGAACTCAAGCTGTGGTGAAAATACTCCTTCATCATTAATAAGCGCCTTCTTTATCTCATTGCTGACACCTACCTGTTCTAGAGCTTCCTCCATAGGCATATCAAGTATCAAATTAAGCAATGAAAACAATCCCATCAAAAACAGCTCATCCTTGCGCATTGCATAATCAAATACTTTGGCAAGATTTTCTGCAAATCTAGCTCTAACCAATGACAATCTAGTGATTTCATTAGGCTTTCCTGCAGCCAATGAATTAAACAATGTGGTATTTAACCATCGTCTAATTTCTTTTTGACCTAAAAGAGCTGTTGCCTGCTGAATGGATCTGATATTTGAATTAATTGTAAGCCTATTAGCAATTTTAAGTAATTCTATCGAAAGAGCTGGATCCTGGCCAATTACGTTTGAAACATCTTCCAAATCAAAATCTGCTTGGTTTATAACCTTCATTAGCTTTAGATAATTGATTTTTATAGGTGTTACCTCAGTATCCTGAGTGTTAATTGGAACTCTAAAGAAGGTTCCCTCGAAAATTTTGAATAAACCTGATTCTTTTGCAGCGTCAAACTCTTCCTTATTGTGTAAGTTCTCAGCACAAAATACCATGTTTGGCATAAGTTTTCTAAACTGTTTTGCCTGTTCAACAACATCTCCGCTATCGCTATTAATTAAGAATAAATCAAAATCATCTAGCATTGATTTATAGCTTTCAATATTTGCTACTGGTAAATCTTTAACTGCAAGCTTAAAACCTTTTGATTTAAGATCTAACAAACGTTTATTATATGATTCTTCTGGTTTAATGGACTGATCAACAAGTAACACTATTCTGTTATCAAATCCAGATAATTGTTGCTCAATATTAGAAAATAAAGATATGTTATTAATTGGAATGATTATATTGCAACCATCCTCCAAAACATCTTCGTTAATACTGTCAAAAACTTCGATTCCTACGATGGAACCAGCCCCATCATACTTTCCAGCACCTAGTAAGTGAGGATGCTCAAACATGTTCTCCTTCTGAGCATACAAGCAATATGATGCCACTGACATGTCTTCATAAAAAAGTGGTACTAATGTAGCAAGCATAATCCTTCTCCTTCTGTTTTAACCCCAATTTTTGCCTATAACAAATATTCAGAAGTTATGACTAAATTGTCTGAATATTTGTAAATATTATACCACTCAGCTGATATTTATTCAACGAATTCACAAATTTGACCTATACTAGATAATTAATCAATTTTTTAATTATTTCAATGTCAACATAGTCTGGTCTATATATACCATAAACCTCCCAAGTATAGTCTCCTTTAAGCTTAACAGCCTTTATTTCGTCAGTGTCTTCTAATATACGAGGTGATACTCCAAGACCAACTCTATTAGTAACTAGTTTCTTAATAGACTCGCCTTCATTCACTGTACCTATAATATTTGGATGAAATCCATTCATATGACAAGCTGTTAAGAAGTCCTGGTGAATTCTATATTTACTATTCATAGAGATAATAGGTTCACCCTTTATTTCATCTATTCCAATTTCATCTTTATCCCAAAATGGATGCGATTTATAAACATAAAGAGACATATCCTCTTTTTTTATCAAAACCTGTGCTAGATTGTTATCATCAACACAACCAATCACAAAGCCAAACCCCAGCTCTCCTCTTAGAACCTTTTCTTTGATAGATGCATTGTCATTTTCTAACCACAAACCAATTATTTCCGGATTGTTCATCATGAATTTTTGAACTTTGTCTATATCGATAACTCTGATGGCTCCAGAAGCAAATCCGATCTGGAATCTCTTTTCTTTATTTCTAATAATCTCAATTCGAGTCATTAGCTCAGAAAAGCTCTGCTCTAGTTCCAAAGATTTTTCATAGAATATTTTACCACTCTCAGTAGGTGTGAATCCGTCCTTTGTTCTGATAAACAAAGGTGTTCCTACCTCGTCTTCTAGTGTCTTTATTAATTTTCCCAATCCTTGTGGCGACATAAATAGTTTCTTTGCTGCCGGAACAAGATTCTTTTCCTCGTATAAAACTTGGAAACACTTAAAATTCTTTGTATTCATTTTTAACACCCTATATATTTTTATTAAATTAAAAAAAGTCCAAAGAATATTATATAAAAAAAAATCCCATTGTAAAACTACTTTTTACAATGGGCCTATATAAAATAGGGGAGAAATGATTAATAGGGTGTTAATCATAATCAGCTTAGGGGTTTATAGCTGATTTCATGCGTTTGCATGATATTATTATATGAAAACTTTGTGAAAAAATAAATAAACAAACAGTTTCTCGCCGTAAACTGATACTTTCTTGTGATTTCTTGCAAAAAAATAACAGCTATAAACGAAGTAAATACATCGTTTATAACTGTTAGGTCAAACAGGGGACGAGAGAATCGAACTCCCACCAAAGGTTTTGGAGACCCCTATCATACCATTTGACCAGTCCCCTAAATCGTAAGCGAAAAACCTAAAATTAATTTAAGTCCTTCACCCACGCGACTAGTAAATACTAACATATTGTTTAGCCGCTTTCAATAGAAAAAACACA
>JAEEGL012044500.1_pt1 | contig 20520 bp, 18 predicted proteins | sample 9134231 | NCBI WGS metagenome assembly JAEEGL01 (sample SAMN16246548, study PRJNA631951) | gut metagenome | biome: gut microbiome; feature: rumen; material: fiber-attached | host: Bos | place: Iran: Karaj | collected 2018-10
GGCCTTTTGGATTATTCTATTGAATATGTACAAAAGCAATATGAGATACTTTCTTTTGATGCCAGTGCTGCAAATATCTATTCTGATTTGTATGAGCGACTTAAAAAACAGGAGCCCCTGCCCAGAGATTTGATTTGTTGATTGCTTCAATTGCTATTTCAAATAATCTGATTTTAGTAACACGAAATGTATCCGATTTTACGGCCATTGCAGAGAATTCAAATCTTATGATTGAAAATTGGTTTGAAGATTAATAGGGCGTTCCCGCCTGCTTCGCAGGCGGTCGGCACTTCCAGGCTCCGCTACGCTCGGTGCTATCGCACGGGCTTACGCCCCCTTCCAGCGCCTAACGCATTGTATGCGCTGTAATTATTGTAAAACTGTAAGCATTCACAGTGAACTCACATCCGTCAATTTTGACATACCAGTTCTTTCCCTGCCGGGTAATGACTGCGTTGCTATCCAGGATTTTCTCGCGACACCAGGCAACGACATCTTTTACAGCATCACTAAGCCGGAGGTTGCGGCGGATGCGGTCTATGCCCATGGGGGTTGTGTGGAGTTTTTCGATGTTTTCTAAAAGCTCGTTTTTCATTTTATACTCTCCTTATTGGATGTCTTATAACAGTCCTTAATTTTTCAGGAGATGTTTTTCGCGGGTCACTCAGGTAGATTTCATGATGAAGTCTTGTGGTTGAAAAATCCAACTGCCAGCCATTGTTGAGGGCGAAGGAATCCATCAGTTTAATTGTTGCAGGCTCGTCGTCGTAGGAGCCTATATGCATAATCTGGACGCAGTCACCTTCTTCAAATGTAAAGAGTTCTGCTCGCGAACAGTCCAGCCCCTTCTTTTCTGTCACACTTTTCTTGGCCCATTCGAAATCCTTTCGTGTCACAAAATCCGGGAGCCTGATTACGGAAATCCAATTGAAGGAAGATTTGTCTGTGTAGTCAAATCCAGGAATGATTTTCCCGTTTTCCTCCTGCCACCAGAAGCCTTCCAGTGGTGGAACTACAAAATCCTGATATCCCTCAATGCGATAGTCTCCCTTTTTACTCATTTTTATTGTATAAGAAATTGCATACTGTATGGCAAGGGCACTTTTGTATTCGCCGTCTTCCTCGTTAGGATTTCCTTTTCCGCGAACTGCGACAAACTGCATTTTGGGAATGTGAACAATCTTCGGTTTTGACGGCGGAAGATAAAACTCTTTAAATTCTTTTTTGTAGTCAAATGGCATTGAAGGCCTCCTGTAAAACCGGTGGATTTCAATCCAACCGGATGTTTACAGAATACCATATAAAATATGACAACTAAGTGTCATATTTATATCCCTTATTGTTTTTCTTTACATTGACAAGTATTAAGCTTTCAGGTTAGAAGAAAATTAACTTTTCTTAAGGAGACGCATTGCCGATGAGACTGTAAATCTGACTTCCGCTTATTTTTTATTTGTAAACGAATTAGATTACCGTTCACTTATAAAAAGTCCGGCAATTGTAATTGCAGCACCAAGGCCACCAAGCAGGGTAATTTTTTCTCCGAGTACGAAAAAAGCAAAAATGATAGTAACAACTGGAATTAAATAAAGACCGCAGCTGACCTTCACGGTCCCTACGGTTTTACATGCTTTATTCCAGGCTGCAAAGCAAAATCCACTTGCAACAAGCCCCAGAAAAAGCAGGTAAATATCATTAAGAGGATTTGTGAATCTTGCAGTATTTTCCAGAATATTATTCTGTTTTGTAAAAATCATAAGAGGAATCATCATCAAAACAGCAAAAAAGAAAATACGTCGGGTAGCACAAATCTGGTTGTAATTTTTCCTGTTTATCAGGGAAATTATAACAGAGTAAAAGCCCCAGCAGATTGCAGAAAAAAGCGCCAGAAAATCTCCCTTAGGATTGAACTCAAGAGTTTTGTTTCCATTCAGGCAGACAAGGGTAACTCCTGTAATGGAAATTACAAAGCCGACTATAAACCACAAAGAAAGATGTTTTTCCTTCAGAAAAATCTGACTGAAGATTGCAGTAAAAAGAGGACAAATACTTACAATAACACTTACATTTGAAGCGTTTGTATAATTGATAGCTATGTTTTCAAAAAGCTGATAAAGAATTACGCCTGTAAAGCCTGCAAGTGCAAAAAGGATATTGTCTTTTGCTGCAATTTTTTCAAAACGTGGACGGAGTATCCACAGCCCTATATAAGCTGCAACAAATCTGTAAAAAAGAATTTCCAATGGTGAAAAATCACGCAGAAGATATTTTGTGCAGACAAATGTAATACCCCAGAAAAATACGCAGGATGCTGCAAGCAGATAACCAAAAACTTTTTTATCTTTAAAACTCATTTTTTATGCCTCAATTATTACGCTGCCCTGACGCAGGATTGTTACTTTTCCGTTTTCGAGCATGACCAGAGTAGAGGGGAGGGCGCCTTTTTTGTCGCCGTCTTCTATGATGAGGTCAACTTCGTTTTCGAACTCACTGGTGATTGCTGATGTTGTATCGAGAACCGGCTGACCGCTGCGGTTTACACTGGTGCTGAAAACTGGAGCTCCGCATTCGGCGATTATTTTTCTAAGCCATTCGTCGCCCGGGCAGCGGAATGCAATGGTGTGTGATTCTGGAATTGCTGTGTCAACGAGAGGGGCTTCTTCCTTTACATGAACTATGATTGTGAGTGCTCCGGGCCATTTTGAAAGAAGTGTGTCTGGAATTATGTCATCGGTGTAGAGACGCAAATCTTCGGGACGCGCGATAAGCTGAATAAGCGGCTTTGTTTCGGCGCGGCCTTTTATGGCACGGATTTTTGCATCTGTTTCGAAATGAGCTGCAGAGGATTTGAGGTCTACAATTCCACTGAAGCCGTAAACTGTGTCGGTTGGAATTATTACTACTCCGCCACGTTTGAGTGTATCGGCGGTGGTTTTTATAGATGTCGGGTCTGATTTATTTAGGATCATATAGTCTCCTGAAGCTGTTGGTTGTGGTTTCGATACGATGCTTTGCATCACTCAACCACCGCTATTTCTTTTCGTATGGATTATCATGAATTTTATCTTCTGAAATCTTAATCCACTTATCTCCGTTAAAATTATAAACTGCTTCTTCGCAGTTGCCTTTGAGTCCGCTTCCCCAGAAATTATCAACTCCATGACCTTCAAGGTAGCACATCATTCCGGCTAAGAGCGCTCCGTGTGCAACAATCATAATTCTTGAATCTGGATGACTTATCTGAATCGGCTCAATTATGGTCTGTACAAATTCCTTAGTTCGTTCGCAGACAGAAGTAAAGGTTTCTCCTCCCTCCGGCGGAACATAGCGTCCAGGTTCTGTGAAAAAATATTTTCTTGGATGGTCTGTGTTTATCCAGTCATTATAAGGAAGTCCTTCAAGACCTCCAAAACTGATTTCGGTAAGCAGCGGATTTCTGATGATTGGGTAAGTTTTATGTCCGCGGATAAGGCAGGCTGTTTCATAAGCACGGATAAGTGGTGAAGAATAAATACAGTCAAAATCGATATTGGCCTGATCAAGACGTTTGCCGAGTTCGGCTGCAAGTATGCGTCCGTTTTCGTTGAGTTCAATATCCTTTGCACCCTGAAATTTTTTTTCTGCATTCCAGTCAGTTGTTCCATGTCGTACTATATATAATTCCATTTTAGATCCTAAAACCTTAATCTTCTTAAATGTGTGATTCTGCTTACAAGCAGGTTTTCAATATCTTTTGTCGGTTCAATCTGAATTCGCATAACTGCTTCTCCAGGCTGCCGTGAAATGCTGAGAGGTTTACCTACGAGAGTGAAAAAGTCTCCCTTTCCATCTGCAAAAGGAAGACGGATTTCCATCATATCTTCTTCTTTTACAGCAGCTTCAATTAAATGAACCTTGCCGGAAAAATCCATTCCGTCAGCTTCCAGAATTTCTGTACGGATAGAAGCATTTTTTAACTGGCTTTCGGAAAGAATAAGTCTGCTTGAAATTCTGTGCTCGAGGCTTTCTTTTTGTGCTTTATCCATATCAAGCTTTTTGAGGCTTGCCTTGAGACTCTGAAGGATTTTTGCAGCTTCTGCAATTGAAGTCTTTTTAATTCCGGTGGCTGCGGTACCTGAGCCTGTCGAAGAGGTAGAACCTGCCGTACAATTTGAATATAGTAGAGTTTTGCGTCCAGCCCGTAAAAGCGGGAAACTTGTAAATTCTGATTTTGTAGTTGAAGTTTTTACGTTGCCCATAAAATCAAGGGAACTTTCTTCAATGAATGCAGAAATATCTGTTCCGGCTGGAAGATTCAAAAGATAGATTCCGTCGGCAAGTTTTTCCTTTATGTATTTTTTTATATTTGGATTATTTTCGGCAAACGAAATATTGTTGTCTGTTACTTTCAGAATATATCCATAATAGAGAGTTGCAGATGAATAAGAGTTGTACCATTCTGTTATATTGATTTTGAGGTTCTGTGGAAGCTGATAATTTGAATAACTTTCAAGACATTCAAAAATAGTTTCCGGTGTAAGATCATTATCAAAACCTGTTGAGACAGACTGCTTTGTAATTTCAAATTCAGTTACAACTCCGCATTTTTTTACAATCATAAAATCTGTAAGAGGAAGAAGTTCGCGAAGCTGAAGTCCCGGCATAAGTGTAACCGTGAAGGTTGAGTCGATGTTGAGGACTTTAGGTCTTTCGTTGCTTCGACTACGCTCAGCAACCATTCGATCCCTAAGATAAGTCGAATGGATCGAAGACTCCTTTATTAATTCATCCGCGCTTTTATAAAGTTCAATGCCATCTCCGGTTTTTCCGATTTTCTGTAAGAGGCCGAACTCCAGGGCACAGTCAATCATTCGGTCTAAAAGTTCTGCATTCTGTTCAGGCTCCGCTCCGGCTTCTTGTCGTGCAGCGGCAAGAATCTGACTGAATCTGCTTTTTCTTACAGAGGTAGTTCCTTCTTCAGTATAGGTGCCGGCAAGAAAGGCAAGTCGTAAAATAGTTTTGAGAGGGCATCCACCATCAGGAACAGAAGAGAGACAGTCAATTAAAAGCTGAGCTTCTTTTTTTAATCCGTCTTTACTGAATCTTGAAACTGCGGCTGCACATAAAAGCGCATACTGTTGAAGCTCGGAGAGCTCTGCAAATTTTTTCAGACGGGAAATATCAATCACATAAGAATTAGCTTTTTCATCTTCATAAACCAGAGAAAGATTTACGAAAGCATTCATTAAAAGCTGAATCAGTTTTTCTTTATCAGGGAAAATTTCTGAAAGACGCTTCTGATCATTTTTTCTGATAGTCCCGTCTGATTTGCAGGAAATACCTTTAATTCTGATATAGGTTATGAATGCTGTAAGAAAATTAGGGGAGAGTGAAAAAACATCATCGAGAGAAATTATTTCTGCCTTAAACTCTGGGAAAATCAAAGATGAATCAAGATATGGTTTAAGATTTTCACGAAGAAGAGGATTTATCTTTATATACTCTTTTTCCGAATATTGTGTTTTTTCTTTATAAACCAGTAGACGTTCTGTAAGATTAATTATTTCTGCATAGATTTCTGTAACAGAGTATTCACCATGGAAGAAATCTGTAAGGCTTTCCTGTGTCGCATTTGGAATCATGGAAATTGCAGTGAGCACTTTTACATCAAAAACATCAAGAAGTGTGAGGATGCTTGTAAGATTTTCTTCTTTTCTGATAAAGCCGGCAAGCTGTTCTGTAAGACGCTGTTTGTTATATGGAGTTTTTATTTCACCAAGATAGAGACGAACTGTATTAAAAAACTGCTTGTCTGGAAGGGAAGAAAATGCTTCCTGCCAGCTTGAAATATCATGATCATTCATCTAAGTTGAGCTCCCCGTCGTATCTTACAATTTTATATTCATAGCCCTGTTCTGCAAGGAACTTCTGACGGTTTGAACCGAATTCCTCTTCGACAGTGTTTCTGGTAATCAAAGTGAAAAAGCGGGATTTTCTTTCTTTTGGGCGGAGAATGCGGCCAAGTCTCTGAGCCTCTTCCTGACGGCTTCCAAAGGTTCCGCTTACTTGAATTGCAAGAGAAGCATCCGGCAGGTCAATTGCAAAGTTTGCAACTTTAGACACTACAAGCACACGGATTTTTCCTTCGCGGAATTCATTATATATACGGTCGCGTTCTGCGTTTGGAGTCTTTCCTGTTATGATAGGACATCCGAGTTCTTTTACAATTTCATCCAGCTGCTGCAGGTACTGTCCAATGACAAGAATTTTATCTTCCGGGAATTGATTTATAATCTTACTAACTACCGGTAGTTTGTCTGGATTCATACTTGCAATTTTATGTTTTTCGCGGGTACCTGCAACTGCATAATCAATTTCCTGTGAAGCGGGAAGATCAATGCGGACTTCTATACATTCTGCGCTGGCAATCCACTGGTCACGTTCAAGTTCTTTCCATGGAACATCATAACGTTTAGGCCCAACAAGACTGAATACATAACCTTCGCAGCCATCTTCACGAACGAGAGTTGCAGTAAGACCTACACGGCGAACAGCCTGTAAATCTGCAACAACACGGAAAACCGGAGCCGGCAGCATGTGAACTTCATCATAAATAATAAGTCCCCATGGACGCTCATGGAAAATAGAGAAGTGAGGATAAGGCCCTTCTTTATCTGGTCTCCAGGTAAGTACCTGGTAAGTTGCAATAGTAACCTGTTTAATAGTTTTTGACTCACCAGAATATTCTGCAATCTGATCTGCAGTGAGGTTTGTTTTATCAAGCAGCTCATCAATCCACTGATGAACTGCAGAAATATTTGTCGTAATAATTAAAGTTGAAGTCTTGAGCATGTCCATAATAGTCATGCCGACAATTGTCTTACCAGCTCCACAAGGAAGAACAATTGTACCAAAACCGGTTCCAGGGCCTTTATCTCCAACAAGAGCCTGAGCAGCTCCTTTCTGATATTCACGAATTTCGAGAGGACGGCCTGCACTGGTTGTTTCACGCAAAGAAACTTCAAGCGGCTCTCCATCAACCAAAGCAACTTCATCCTTTACCGGCCAGCCAGCCTGAAGCAGCAGCTGTTTGATTGTACCCCTATCTGTAAGTTTGAGAAGAAAAGAATGTTCAGGAGCATCACTGTCTTCGAATGTATTTGTGAGGAGTTTTTTTACAGAATGATTTGCACCAATTTCCTTAAAAACAGCGAGGCTGTCTGCAACAAGATATAAGAAGTGTTCAACTATTTTTTCTGCAGAACCTTCTTTTACAGGAACTTCAATATCAGGACCAGCAATAAGCTTAATTTTTCCAAAACGGCTTTCAGTTTCTTTAATCCAGGCAGTTACAGATTGCGGAACATCGTAGCGCGCAAATTTCTGGAGAACTTCTACAGCGTCTTCGGCAGAGAAACCCGCACTGGCAGCGTTCCAGAGAGAAAGGGGAGTAAGTCGGTATGTGTGAAGATGTTCGGGAGATTTTTCAAGCTCAGCAAACGGAATAAGTGCATTACGGCATTCCTCTGCAAGAGGTGCGTGTACATCCAGTAAAAGAGAGCGGTCGCCCTGAACAATCAGCGGGTTTTCATAATTCATCGCAACCGAGAATTATATCAGAAATCCGCTGATTGTAGAATAAGATATGGAAAATTAATTCAATGCTAAATCGCCTTCTTTAATCCAGCCAAGCTTGCGGAAAAGAAGACCAAATGCCCAGCACAAAACAGCAGGGAGAACAAAACAGATAAGGACGAGACCAAGCCAGTCAATAAAGCCTGGCTGAATTGCAACTGCTCCGTGACCGATAGCAACTTCACTTGGTTCGAACCAGCCTGTAATTACACCAATCTGACCTACGAGTCCACAAGTACCCATTCCGGAACTTACTGCAGCACCGTTCATTTCCATTTTGAAAAGACATGTTGCGATTGGACCAGTAATCATAGAAGTGAGGATTGGAGGAATCCATGTTTTAGGATTTTTGATGATGTTAGGCATCTGGAGCATAGAAGTTCCAAGACCCTGACTCAAGATTCCACCCCAACGGTTTTCGCGGAAGCTGAGAACAGCAAATCCAACCATCTGAGCACAACAACCTGCAACTGCAGCACCACCAGCAAGTCCTGTAAGACCAAAAGCAGCACAAATAGCAGCAGATGAAATTGGCAAAGTCAAAGCAATACCAACTACAGCAGAAACAAGAATACCCATCCAGAACGGATGAAGTTTTGTTGTCCAAACGAGGAACTTACCAACAGAACTTGCAGCAGCACCAATGTACTTAGCAGTAAGAACTGTGAGAAGAGCACCTACAAGAATTGTAACAGCAGGAGTTACGATGATGTCTACCTTAGTCTTCTTGCTAACGAGACAGCCCATTTCTGCAGCGATGATTGCAATGAAGAGAACTGCAAGTGGACCACCAGCGCCACCGGTTACATTAGCGGCACTTCCAACAGCAGCGAGAGAAAAGAGAACGAGAGCTGGAACTCCCATTGCAAAACCAATACCAATTGCCATAGCGGCACCAACAACATGTGCGTCTGTTGCGAAGTTTCCAGCGTTTACGAGGAACTGGAAAACGGCATTCTGGTTCAGGCGGAGAAGCTGCTGACCTAGTGTCTTAATAATTGTTCCAATCAACAGGGATGCAAAAAGTCCCTGAGCCATACCTGACATAGCGTCGATAAGATAACGCTTTGCGTAACGATTCATAGCGGTTTTATCCTCCTGATAAAAACCGATAAACGGGCATGTCAAGGCTTTTAGCGTAGCGTGCCTTGACGTGCCCGTATATCACGGTGATGTTAAAATAAATGAGAATTAGGTGATTGTTTGTAGTAAATTACTTGGTAGATGTGATACTCGGTGCGCCGTGGCGTCGCCGGTAATGCAGGACTCTATGGACTCTGACTTATTCGTTCATCTCAAACGTAAAATCTTTGAATAAAATATCAGAAAAGTTGACGAGGTGCAATATGTGGGTGTATACTATATGCAGGCAACCGGTTGCCTAAAAACTATTTTTTCATATTTGCAGGTTCCTCCTGTATGTTATCCTGCAGATGGTGATTTGCCGACCTGAGAAAAGCCGTATTTAAATCAGGTCGGCGTTTTTTTTTGACAAAGAAAAATGAGTATTTTATTATAGGAAGAGTTATGGTTACTATTTACGATATTGCTGAAGCTACTGGATATTCTGCGCCTACTGTTTCAAAGGCTTTGAATGGTATAGGTTCTTTGAGTGAGGAGACCAGACAAAGAATTCTTGCTAAGGCTGATGAGCTGGGGTATGAGCCGAACATCACTGCCAGAACTTTAACAACCAAAAAATCATATTTGATTGGTGTTGTTTATGATGATACGGGAATGAACATTGGATTTTCCCATCCTCTTTTTTCTCCTATATTAAATAGATTCCGTGAAAAGGTAGAAGCCGCTGGCTATGATATCATCTTCCTTTCCAGACATTTTAACATGACATATTTTTCTCATGCAAAATATCGCTGTATCGATGGTGTTATAATCATAAATCCTGCAACAAATACTCCCGAAGATTTTGATGATTTCGTAAAAACAAATCTGCCACGCGTTTCAACAAACTCAATTTTCGAAGGAATCTGTACAGTTATTACGGCAAATGAACAGGGCGGATATGAAGCTGCTGAATATTTTATGAAACGAGGTCATAAAAAAATAGGATATATTTCTGCTCCCGTAGATGGAATTTCTGCTGCTCCTACAGAGCGTTTTGAGGGCTTTAAGACTGCATTACAGGTTCACGACCTTTTTGATGAAGATTTATTTGAACTCAGTTCTGGTTGGGATAAGGAGAGTGCAGGGGAAGCTTTTGGCCGTCTCATAAAAAGACGTAAAGATCTGACTGCAGTTTTTACTACAAACGATGAAATTGCTTTTGGAATATATGAATATGCCCGTGAACACAATATCAGGATTCCGGAAGATATTTCTTTAATTGGTTTTGATGATGATCTGGCTTCTGAATATATAGGACTTACAACCTTCCGCCAGAGTTCAACAGAAATAGCAGATATAGCAGCTCAGCTGATGCTTGATCAGATTGATGGAAAACAAGTTCCTCCGATTGTCCGCTGTCGTGCAGAAATCGTAGAGCGTGAATCTGTAAGGACAATAAGAGGCTTCAAATTGTTTTAAAGTAACCGAAATTCCAATATAGTATCTGTAATAAGTGGAAAAAGCAGTTCGGTAAGTTCAATCCAGCGACAAAACAAACTGGTTTAAAACTATTTTAAGGGAACTTGCATTTTTACAGCCAAAGTATTGAAGAATTCCGGCCATATCTTTTTTTACAAGTGAAGTAGAAAGGTTATACTTTATAGCAATTTCGCCGTAAGTTTTGTTATTGACAATTACTTCATATAAAATCATTTTCTGTCGATCTGAAATATCATATTCTTTTAAGTACATTATTTCGCCGGCTTTTGGAAGGGGAACATCTTTAGAAATATATAATTCCTGTTGAATCAATGGCAAAATATCTTGTAATTTTCTTTTATAGGTGAGGATAATGCAATATATAGCTGAAGCGAAGAAGTAAGTGCATCCAACAGCTATAGGGAAGCGTTCTTTTCCATATAAAACGGAACCTGATAAAACAATAGTAAAAGTCAGGTAAAAAGATAAAATCAGCCATTTTTTTCTTTTTCCGGAAAATGAATCGCTAAAATAAAAAAGAATTATAAATATTGTAAATAAAAATACACCGATTGTTTCCAATCCTGTTAATGAAGATAGTATAGTTTCCAGTAATAAAATGATGTGTAAGAGAATTTCTTTTTTTGGGAAAAGAAAAACACAAAAGCAAATAATAGAAGAAATGATGTGTATTGCGGGAATTACTATAGTATGAAATGGTATAATTGTAATATGAGCCCATTCTTCCTGAAAGACTATACTGCATATTGAAGCGATAGCCAAAAAAAGAAAACCACTTAATGTAAGATACTGAATTGGTTGTAAATTCCTAAAAAAATTCACTTTCTTCATTAAAAAATATTTTATACTGATTTTTTTTATTTGTATATAAGAAAAGTAACCGAAGTTACTGCGTAACTTCGGTTACTTTTAACATTTCCCTCTTTACAACTGAGTTTTTTGGGCTGAAGATAATAGTATAATAAATTCAAAAACGATTTGAGGAAAAAATGTCATATTCAATCGAACCAGCATACCTGGTACAAAGTGAACTTACACGTCTGATAATGAAGGCTGGAACAGAGCCAGTAAATAAATGGTTTTTTACGGATGGAGCCTTTTCTCCAGATTCACAGCTTGAACGAAGTCCAAATACATGGTTGCATGAAAATTTTGTTGTTATAGAAAATAAAGAAATACTAGCCTATTTTGAAGCTTTCTGGAGTAAACCTCTGAACATTATATCAAGTTTTCGTTTTATTGTTTTCGATAAGAAAAAAACAAATGCTGTTGGGAAAGCTTTATTTCAGTATTTTGAATATTTATTTATTGCTCGTGGCTGTAAGGCATTTAACTGGATTGTTGCTGAAAAAAATTATCATGCTCATAGAATATATGAAAAATTTATTAAGAAATATTTCGGCCATAAGGCTGGCTTTAGGCACAATGGGCAAATGGCCTATAACGGTGAAATAAGCGATGTATTTTTGTATGAGATTACTCAAGAAGAATATTTAGCTTGGAAAAATAAAAAGTATTCAGCAGACATGTGCTGAATACTAAATAGAATACTATAAAAAAAATATTTCCATATAACAAATGGAAGAAAGTGAGGTTTAAAATGTTTGAAGAAAACAAAAAAGAAGAGAAGTCGGGATTCTCTGTAATGAGTACAGATGAATTGTATGAGGTTAATGGAGGCAACGGAGAATTTGAACCAACAAAATCTTCTGAAGTTTCAAAAGGAGGTCCGAGCCAAGGACCAAGTGTAAGTGCTGCATTTAAATAAAAGGCATAAAAGATATGGAAAGTAACCGAAGTTACAGCGTAACTTCGGTTACTTTTGGATTCCTTGCCTTTGCAAATTAAAAAAATGAGAAATAATAAAACTATGAAAAAAATAATTAAGAAGTTGTTATGGTAATCCACAATTATATGCTGCAATTCTTATGAGGATTGTTAGAATATGAGATATAAGAAACGTTTTTTTAATTTCATTTTATTATTCATTGGTAGTTTTTGTTTTTCAAATACAAAATTGGAAAATGATTTAACATATTTACGCCAAGTATTAACAGAAGCTTATGTAGGTTATGAATATAATGAGAAAGCAGGTTTTGATTTGGACTTGGCTATAGATAATGTTCGTAAACAATATATTGGGAAAGCGGGATTCAATAACTCTTCTGATGATATAATATCAGATGATTTACTTGCAGAATGTATAAACAATGAGATATTAGAAAAATTAAAAATTCCAGACAATCATTTTGGAATCACTTCAAAGCACTCGTATTATGGTTTTAATCCCCAGAAGTGGTTTTCTTCAAAAATATTTTTTGCTAAAGAAGGAAATGATTATTACGTATCATTTTCATTGAACCCTAGAATAAGACGTAAAGCAAGATATACGGGAAAAAAAGAAAATCTTTTTGAAGTAATACTATTAAATAAGAAATATTATGTTTTTGGAGTCTTTTCAAATTCGATGATAAAAAACAGCGAAATTTCAATAAATAATAAGAATTATAAAACAAGAATGTATATAGGCAATTACATATATAATCGAGTACCTGGTCATATAGGGATGAAAAAAACAACAAAATCTGTTTATCTTTCATTCAGTGATTGCACCTTTTATGGTCAAAATAAGAATGACCATACAGTTCTTGTTAGAAAACTCGAAGATTATCTTAGAGAAATCAAAAAGAGTCATTATGAGAATTTTATTATTGATTTACGTGGAAACAGTGGAGGGATAATCGCAAACTTAATACCTGTTTTAAAAACCATAAATTTTGAAGGTGATTATAAAAATTGCGATAAGGTAACTAAAAAATTAAAAACATTTAGAGTCAGTAATATAAAAGATACTGAATTAATTCGTAAAGCAAGGAGTCAATATCAAGAAGAGAATCCAGCGTATAAATCCTTTTTGGTGGAAGATTCTGCAACTGAATACTATAAAAAACAGCCTGTTCCAGAATATGATTTTGAACCTGACTATAAAGGAAATGTAATTATCTTATGTGATTTCAATTCTGCTTCTGCTGCGGAATTGTTTATTGCCTATTCTTACATATTTGAGAATGTATACTTAATAGGTACAAATACATCTGGATCAATAGATTTTGGTGGAATGTGTGATTATTATCTTCCGGAGTCTGGAATTAAACTTCATATAGCATCAGAAAGCTTTAAAGAATCTGCTTTCTTACAAAATAATCTTCATTGGCATGGTGATAAAAAGGGGTTTTATCCTGATTATTGGTGTACTAATAATTCTCTTTTGCCAACTCTTGTTTTTATTACGAAGGATAAAAAATTACGTAGAAAGCTACATGGATTAAGTAAGCGGTTACTATAATGCTTTTTTTGAAAATAAAGGTGTTTCTGGAGCACGAAATAGTGCCGATGATTTTGCATGGTCTGATATTTTTCTAAGAGAATCTTATGGTCAAAACAAACTATTGAAAAAACGAATACGAGGGTTTCATAAATATTTTAAAAAGAGCCTTGCAAAAAAAGACTTTTGGTATATATATTCATTAGATTACGCAGATAGTAATTTATCTGAGAATAGAATTATGCAATTGAGAAATCAATTGCCAGAAGTTTGTGCCGAACGATTGATCGTCTTAGGAATACGAGCTCATAATGAGTTATTTAAAAAATATTTTAAGTATTATGTGGAATTAGATAATGAAGATATTTATAAATGGAATAGTCTGGAACAAGCTCTAGAAATTCAAGCTAAATTATTCCATCAATACGGTTTACGTATAGAATCAAGGAGTTAAAAAATGAAATACTTCCAGCAGTTGGATATTACGGATTGCGGGGCCGCCTGTATCTCTATGATTGCTTCTCATTATGGGAAAAGATTGAGCATTGCAGAGGTACGGGATCGGGCTGGAACTGATATTATAGGAACTAATATAAACGGTCTACTTATTGCTTCAAAAAAATATGGGCTTAAGGGGAGTGCTGTAAAGGGGAACTGGGAGGCAATAACTCCTGTGCTGCCGGTTCCTTTTATTGCTCATATGCATATTCAGCGCGACGAGATAACCTGGGTAGATCATTACGTTGTTGTAAAAAAAATAAATAAAAAGACGATAGAAATCTGGGATCCGGATCCGCTTTATAAAAAACAGAAAATCACTTACGAAAAGTTTTTTGAAAGCTGGACTGGCTATGCAATTTTTTTTGAGCCGGCAGCAGATTTTAAAAAATCAGAAAAAAAAGACAGCCTTCTCCTTAAGTTCATACCCGTTTTTTTACCACATACAAAGACCCTCGTTTTCTCTTTTATAGCCTCAGTTCTTCTTCTCGCCTTTGGAATTATTTCTTCATTTTATTATAAGTATGTCTTTGATGAAGTAATCTATTCAAAGGCAGCTTTTTCACTGCATACCCTTACCGCAGGAATTCTGCTTGTTACAATAATACAAAGCCTCGTAGGAACAGTCCGCAGCGTGCTGCTTTCACATTTTTCTTTTAAAACAGACCTGCAGCTGAATTTTTCTTATCTTTCTCATATCTTCAGTCTGCCTCTTTCTTTTTTTGAAAGTCGAAAATCCGGAGAGGTTATTTCCCGTCTTGGAGACTTAGACAAAATAAAACAGACACTTTCTTCTGCAGCCCTCAGTGGAATTATGGATGTGGTCATGCTTGTTGTGAGCGGCCCTATACTTTTTTCAATCAATTCAAGGCTCTTTGGAATTTCAATTGCAACGGTAGTAATTGCTTCGGCAGTGTCTGTCATTTATGCGAAGATTTACAGAAGTTATTATGCAAAATCTATGAGTCAGGGGGCAGAGGTTCAGTCATATCTTTATGAATCTTTGAACGGAGTTGCAACTGTAAAAGCTCTGAATGCAGAAGAGCTTGTAAACATTGAATATGAAAAGAAAAAGATGACTGCTGTTGCAACTGGTTGGACGCTCAATCGCTATGGTATTTCTCAGGGACTTATAAGCGGGCTCATAAGTGGCATAAGCGGAATCCTTGTTTACTGGATCGGCTGTTCTGCAATTATTGGTGGAACAATGAGCTTTGGTACTTTGATTACCTTCAATTCTCTGCTGGGATATTTTACAGGCCCTTTGTTCCGTCTCATCAATATCCAGAATCAGGTGCAGGAAGCCCTTGTTGCGGCAGAACGCGTAGGAGAGATTCTGGAACTTGAAAAAGAAAAGGATGATGCTGTGCAGTATATGAAGCCTGCGAATATAGAAGGCCATATAAAGTTTGAAGATGTTACTTTTGCATATGGAAGTCGCCGTCCAGTTTATGAACATCTGAGTCTGGAAATACCTGCCGGCAGCTGGACAGCTTTTGTGGGGCCGAGCGGCTCTGGAAAATCAACCTTTGTAAAACTGATTTTAAAATTTTATGAAGCTAATGAAGGACGTGTATTTCTTGACGGTAACGATATTCGCGACATAGATACCTCTTACCTCCGCAGCAAAATCGGCTATGTGCCTCAGGACATCTTTTTGTTCTCCGGCACAATCCGTGAAAATATCGCCCTGCATAATCCGGATGCCTCTCTTGAAGATATTATCGAAGCAGCGAAAAAAGCCGGTGCGCATGAATTTATAGAAAAACTTCCAAAACGTTATGAAACCGTTTTGGGTGAGCATGGCGGCGGTTTAAGCGGTGGTGAAAAACAAAGGCTTGCTCTTGCCCGTGCCCTGCTTGGAAATCCTAGTCTCATTATTCTTGATGAAGCAACAAGCAGCCTTGATACAGTGAGCGAGATGGAGATTCATAAAGTTATCAGACAGCTAAAGAGCGAAAAGATTTCTGTAATTCTGATTGCTCACCGCCTTACAACAGTAACCGGTTGTGACAAAATCTTTGTAATGAAAGACGGCAAAATAGTAGAAAACGGAAACCATATTCAGCTTCTTAATGAACACGGCCTCTATAGCGAAATGTGGAACGAAGCGGTGTAAGAAAGAAAAGGACTAATAGCATGGAATTACAACAAGTAAGAGATAAGATATTAGCTCAAAAAAGAATACACTTCTTTAAAAGTGATAATGATAAAATCTATTTGTATGATGCTTTTTCTCAGAATATATTTCCTATACCTGAAAGCGTTAAGAATTTTTTTGACAATACCAATATGGACGATAAATAATAATTTGACCTGTTATATAATTTCAAGTTATTTAACAGGTCTAAATGTTTATAAATAATTAGAAAACAAGAATCATAATGAAAATAAGACTATTACTATACATATTTCTAATTCTCATGTTTTGCTCATGTCAAATAAAAAAGAAAGAAAATGTGAGCAAAAAGTACAAAGAATTGTGTATGACTCAATATGACTGGCATCTTTTTAATGATGAGATAAACAAACCAAAATCGGATGAAAATGCATATTGCTTTACAGTCAACTATCCGAGCTGTTATGGATGCCCGGTAATAAAATATGAGCTAGATGGAAAAGAACTTATGTTCTTGGTTGATACAGGATATACTTCTACTTTTCTGACCAAAGAAGGGCTTAAGTGTTTTTTTATTGATGAACAAGAAATGCTGCAAACTTTTCTGGATGACTATTACCTTAAGAAATGGAATATGAAGCACGAAGGTAATGATTATAGCGATGTACTTATACAGCATTTTTTTGAGGACACAAAGAGTGGAAAATATGTACCGACATTTTCATCTCAGAATTTTAAGGTAGATTATAATAATACAGTACTTGTTCATGGCATTATTGGGCAGGATTTTCTGCAAAAACATAACAGAGTGACTTTTGATTTTGTAGATAACACCATTAGGTTCAATGATGAAGAATTGAAAGACAGTTGCATTATTCCTTTTAAAAGTTATGTAAATATGCCAGATGTAGAATCAATCTTTATTCAATTTGAGAATAGTGGAAAAAAGGAGTGGGGTGAAATAGATACAGGAAGCCCGATGTTTACACCAAGAAATGGAATAAATAAAAATAGTTTTTCTTATGATTTTTCGAAAAAACAAGAATACTCAATGTATGCAACAAACAAAATAAGAAAAACAATACCAAAGATAATTGTCTTCAACGAAATAATAATAGGGAATATAAAATATCATGAAATTAAAGGAATGTATGCAAATATTTATGGTTCAGCGTTTAATACTGGAGCACAAATAAAAATGCAGGATATCTCAAATTTGGGATGTTGTTTTTTTTATAATCATATTATGCAGATAGATTATGATGCACGCGTGATTAGAATGAAATAAAATAAGAAATAATGAGGAATATTTATATGTATTTAAAAACCTTTGATGATATGAAAAAAACTTCGGCTTTTTTTATGCTTAAGCCGGTGAACGCGATTTATGGCTTTATTGTAACTGTTTGTTTGGCGATTGTTGCGGTTATTGTCTGGGCACTGGTTGCACCTATGGATGATGTTGTAAAAGCGTCTGTGTTTTTGCGTCCGAGTCAGGCTGTGTCTTCTATTAAGTGTGTAACAAGCGGTGAGCTTTCTGTAAAGAATTTTGAAAATGATGATATCGTACAGGAAGGAGATTTACTTTTTAGTCTGGACACAACAGCACTAAAAACAGAGCTTGAATCCTACAGACTTGCGCAGAAAAAAAATCTGGATAATCTGCATGTTTATAAAATACTTGCGGCAACAATAAGCAGCAGTAAGCTTGAAACTGCAGAAGAAGATACAGATGCATATTTAAAATCAAAATCATACCTTCTGGAAAAATCCAGATATGAAACAATACTTGAAGATTCACGAGTAAAATATGAGCGTGAAAAAAATGCTCCGGCAGCCTTGCGGGTTCCTCAAACAATTGCAGATCTTGAAAATCAGTATACGCAAACAAAACTTTCTTACGAAACCTGGCTCAGCAATCAGAGTATTCAGACTAATGAAAAAGTATCTTCACTGGAAACTGAAAGAAAAAGTCTTGAAAGCCGTATAAGTGAACTGGAACGGGCTATTAAAAACTCAACAATTTACGCTCCAATTTCAGGACGAATAAGTGAGATTACAAAGTTTAATTCAGGTGATTATATTCTGGCAGGAGAAGAAGTGTTGAAAGTTGTACCTCAAGATCATGAATCCCTGCGTGCAGATATTTATGTAGATCCTTCTTATGTGGCAAGAATTAAGGTTGGCAACCCTGTAAAAATAAAGTTTCCAGGCCTTGCTCCCAGCCGCTACGGAATGGTGGAAACAGAGGTCTCTCTTGTTCCTCCGGATGTAACTCTCACACCAACCGGAAGTCCTGCTTTTGTAGTTGAGGCTGTTATAGATAATCCCTATCTGAGTACGAAACAAGGCCAGACAGCAAAACTTCTTCCTGGTATAAGTGCCGAGGCCCGCATTGTTACGGAACGTAGTACTGCAATGCAGATGGTTTTAAGAAAACTGGATTTTATTAATTAATCACCGTAATCTGGTGGATTTTCTGCGGCGGCAAGATTATCACCGGTTGCTGCAGCAAGGGCCGCACTGGCAAGATCAGAAATATAGCTTGCTTCTGCGGCTTTTTCTTTTGTTGTGCCCGCAGCGCCAAGCGAAAGCTTTTGTAATGCTTTTTTCTCATTGCGCATTTCATTGAGGTCGCGGGCTTTCAATAAGATGTCTGCGGCTTCGTCGGCGCGGACATGCAGACACTGGGCAACGGCACTTTCTTCTGCGGCTGCGAGATTTTCCAGAGTAAGAAACTGTCTCTGTAACTGCAGAGCGCGTTTTTCTCCAACGCCCGGCAATTCCAGGAAAACTGATTTTGTATTTTCTTTTGTACGCAGTCTCTGGTTGCGGCTTGTGGCAAAACGGTGAGTTTCATCTCGTACACGCTGAAGCAGACGAAGACCATCACTTCTTTTTGGCAAGCAGATAGGCGTGCTGTTTCCCGGACGGTAAATCTCCTCATCGCGTTTTGCAAGACCTGCTACTGGAATATCTAGCCCAAGAGAGTTCAGTATTTCCTCTACCGCATTTACCTGGCCAATACCACCATCAATCAAAAGCAGATCTGGAAGTTCTGCCTGTTCATTAAGCAAACGGCTGTATCGGCGGGAAACTGCTTCCTTCATTGAGGCAAAGTCGTCTATGAGTCCGTCGGTTGTGCGTAGACGGAAGTAGCGGTAATTTTTTTTATCCGGGTTACCGTTGTAAAAACTGATAAGGGATGCAACCGGCCATTTACCGCCGATATGAGCAATATCAAAACCTTCAATCCTGACAGGAAGAGAATCCAGACCAAGCTTTTCCTTGAGTTCTTCCATTGCAGGGGTGTCGCCACGGTCGCGCAGGCGTCGTACGATATCCTCTTTTGCGTTGTGTTTAGCCATCTGGATTGCGGCAACATCGCGCGGCGCATCATGAGAAGTTACCATAATCACCTGGGAAGTTGATTTTTTCTCTTCATGGAGCCAGCGGGCAATATGGTCATACTCTTCTGTTGCCGGGATATAAACTGCAGGTGGAATATTAACAATATCATCATAGAAAACAGCCATAAACTCGGCAATAAGGTCATCGTCATCGTTGAGGGATTCGGCGCGGTAGTTTTCGCGGCCAAGCAGTTTACCACCGCGAATTTTGAGAACAGTAAAGCTTACAAGTTCGCCTTCGCTTGCATAAGCAATGTAATCACGGTCTTCGGCCTCAAAACTTTCTACTATATTCTGGTTCTGAAGCACCATAAGGGCTTTAATGCCATCGCGTAATCTGGCCGCTTTTTCAAAGTCCAGGGCCGCCGCTGCCGCTTTCATCTCTGCATTCATTGCTGCAACGGTTTCTTCACCTTTTCCCTCAAGTAGTCTTTTAATTTCACCGATGTATAAGTTGTAGGACTCTTTTGAAATTTTTCCGCAGCATGGAGCGCGGCATTGTTTCATATGGTAGTAAAGGCAAGGGGTGTCTCTTTTACGGAGAGTTCTGCAATGACGGATTGGATACAGCTTGAAGATTGCTTCAAGAAAGGTTTCCAGCGCCGAAACATCAGGAAAAGGGCCGAAATAAGTAGAACCATCCTGAAGAATACGGCGTGTTTTAAAGATTTTGGGATAATCTTCATTGGTGATTCTCAAAACCGGGTATGATTTACCGTCCTTCAGACAAATGTTGTAGCGGGGATTGTACTTTTTAATAAGGTTATTTTCCAGCAGCAGAGCTTCGTACTCATTTGCTGTTGTGATATATTCAATAGAGTTGGCGTGGGAGATTAAAAGTCTTGTTTTGACGCTCTGTTGTCCTGAAAAATAGGAAGACAGACGACTTTTCAAACTTTTTGCTTTTCCCACATATATTACGGTGCCTTCTGTGTTTCGCCACAGATAGACACCACTAGATTGAGGAGCTTTCAAAGCTGTTTCGTGCA
>JAEEGL012395976.1_pt1 | contig 20520 bp, 12 predicted proteins | sample 9134231 | NCBI WGS metagenome assembly JAEEGL01 (sample SAMN16246548, study PRJNA631951) | gut metagenome | biome: gut microbiome; feature: rumen; material: fiber-attached | host: Bos | place: Iran: Karaj | collected 2018-10
CGCATCTTCCTCGACACCTCCATCAACGTGGCGATGCAGCCCTTCAAGATGATGGTGGGCGACATGGTGAACGAGGAGCAGAAGACGCAGGCCTATTCCATCCAGAGCTTCCTGTGCAACGCCGGCTCGCTGGTCGGCTACCTGTTCCCGATCTTCTTCACTTGGATCGGCATCGCGAACACCGCCCCGAAGGGCGTGATTCCCGACTCGTTGATCTGGAGCTTCTCCTGCGGCGCGGCCATCCTCATCCTCTGCGTGCTCTATACCTTTATGAAAGTAAAGGAGATGCCGCCGAAGGAATATGCTGAGTTCCACGGCTTTGACCTGCAGAAGCAGCAGGAAGGCAAGAAGGAAGGCTTCATCAAGCTGCTGGCCGACGCCCCGAAGGCGTTCTGGACCGTGGGCCTGGTGCAGTTCTTCTGCTGGGCCGCCTTCCTTTTCATGTGGACCTACACCAACGGTGCCATCGCCAAGAGCGTTTGGGGTACCACCGACGTGGCATCGGAAGGCTACCAGACCGCCGGCAACTGGGTGGGCGTGCTGTTCGCCATCCAGGCCGTCGGCTCGCTCTGCTGGGCGCTCTTCATCCCGAAATTCAAGTCGAACCGCGCCGCCTACATCACCTCGCTGGTGATCGGCGCCATCGGCTTCATCTCCATTTTCTTCATCCACGACAAGTACCTGCTCTTCGTCTCGTACTTCCTGATCGGCTTCGCGTGGGCCGCCATGCTCGCCCTGCCGTTCTCGATCCTGACCAACGCGCTGAAGGGCAGCTCGCACATGGGTGAATACCTGGGCTTGTTCAACTGCACCATCTGCCTGCCGCAGATCGTGGCGGCAGCGCTGGGCGGCCTGGTGCTCAAGGGCATCGGCGGCTCGCAGGCCGGAATGCTGGTCATCGCGGGCGTCCTGCTGCTCTGCGGTGCCGTGTCCGTGCTGGCCATCAAGGAGGCGCGGCCCCAATCTTCGTAACCTAAGTCTAATTAATAAGTGTAATCTAAAGCAGTTTCTATGAAGAAGATTCTTACTCTGCTCTCGATCCTGGCACTGACGTCCGTGACCGCCTTCGCCCAGTATACCGCGAAGGGTGTGGTCGTCGACAAGGACGGCGTACCTGTGATCGGGGCTGCTGTTATCCAAGTGGGTACCAGCAACGGTGCGCAGACGGGAATTGACGGTGACTGGACCCTCAACGTCCCCTCTGCCTCCACGCTTCTCGAGATCAGCTTTCTGGGCTACCAGACCGTAACCGTCGAGGCCGGCAAGGCCGCGAATGTGGTGATGGAGGACGACCAGCACTTCCTGGATGAAGTGGTCGTCATCGGTTATGGTACCGTGAAGAAGAGCGACATGACGGGTTCTGTCGTGGCACTCAAGGCTGATGAAATCAATCGCGGAGCCGTCGTCTCGCCGGACCAGATGCTTATGGGTAAAGTATCCGGTCTGCTCGTGACGCCCGCATCTGGACAGCCGGGTGACGCGGCGAAAATTCGTATCCGTGGCGCCGCTTCCCTCAACGCCAGCAACGACCCGCTCATCGTGATTGACGGTGTGCCTGTGACGGGCGACGGCGGTGCTGGCATGGGCAACCCGCTCGCTTCGGTCAACCCGAACGACATCGAGTCCTATTCCGTCCTGAAGGATGCATCCGCGACCGCCATCTACGGTTCCCGCGCATCCAACGGTGTGATCATCATCACGACCAAGAAGGGAACGGGCAATGGTATCCGCGTATCGTACGGCTCGAGCTATTCCGTGAAGCAGAACATTAACTCCATCGGCATGATGGATGGTGATGAGTACCGCGCGTTCATGCAGGCCACCTATCCGGATCGCATGAACCTCGTGACCGGTGACAACACCAACTGGCAGAAGGAAATCTACCGCCTCGCCTTCAACACCGACCAGAATGTCAGCGTGTACGGCGGCGGCAAATTCCCGTTCCGCGTCAGCCTCGGCTATAACTACGACCAGGCAACCCTCAAGACGGGTGACAACCAGCGCGGCAACATTGACGTGAGCCTTTCGCCGCAGTTGCTCAACAAACACCTCTCGATCAACGCCAACGTGAAGGGTATCTACCAGAACACGAACTGGGCCAACGGCGGCGCAATCGGCAGCGCCATGGCTTTCGACCCGACCAAGCCGCTCAAGGATGAGAATGGCAACTGGTGGAACTGGTATACCAACGGAGCCCCGAACTCCATGGCTCCCACCAACCCGATGTCGCAGCTCTATGAATACAAGAACTACGGCCACACATTCCGTTCCATCGGTAACCTGCAGCTCGACTATAAGATTCATGGCTTCGAGGACCTCCGCGCCAACCTGAATCTGGGTTATGACGTGGCACAGACCCGCGGCTGGAAGTACAACGATCTGAATTCGTTCCTGTCGAAACTCTCGAGCCTGGACATCGCGGACAACTACACGAATTTCAACCTGAACTCTCTCCTCGAGTTCTACCTCGACTACAACCATGATTTCGGCTGGTCGAACCTTGACGTAATGGCGGGTTATTCCTGGCAGCACAACTACGTGAAGTATGACGACGTCCAGTATTTCAACAACAGTTCCCGCTTCACCGACGCAGCCCTCTATTATGTTGCGCCGACCAACGCCAAGGAATACTATCTGGTGTCGTTCTTCGGCCGCGTAAACTGGTCGATCAAGTCGAAATACCTGTTCACCTTCACGGCCCGTGAGGATGCTTCTTCCCGTTTCAGCAAGAAGAACCGTTGGGGCTTCTTCCCCTCCGCAGCCTTTGCATGGAACATCGCCAACGAGGAATTCCTGAAGGATTCGGGCGCCGTCTCCCAGATGAAACTCCGTTTGGGCTGGGGCCGCACCGGCCAGCAGGACATCGGGGATGACTACTATCCGTACTTGGCCCGTTATGTCGAATCCGACGCGCTGACCATGCGCTACAACATGGGTGACGGCAACTACACGACCCTCGGCCCCTTGGCATACAACCCGAACCTGAAGTGGGAGACCACCGAGACCTACAACGTCGGCCTCGACTTCGGCTTTGCGAACGACCGCGTGACCGGTACTGTCGAAGCGTACTACCGCAGCACCTACGACCTGTTGAACCGCGTGAGCACCCCGCTCGGCTCCAACTTCTCCAATGTGGTGATGTCCAACATCGGCAACATGGTGAACAAGGGTGTTGAGGTCGCGCTCAACGTGATTCCGGTTGAAACGACCAAATGGCACTGGAGCATCGGCGGTAACCTCACCCTGCAGGATACCAAGATCACGAAGCTGACCGAACAGAACATCGCCGGTTACTTGGGTGTGACAACGGGCGACGGTATGGGCGGCACGGGCGGTTACACCTCCCTGCACCGCGTGGGCTATTCCCCGTACACCTATTATCTATTCCAGCAGCTGTATGACAACAAGGGCAACGCCGTAGAGAACGGTCTCGTGGACCGCGACGGCGACGGCCAGATCACTGACTCCGACCGCTATGTGACGGGCTGCAGCCCGACGCCCTGGATGTACTACGGCCTGAATACGCGCCTGACGTACAAGAACTGGGACTTCTCCATCAACGCGCACGGATCAGTAGGCAACTACCTGATCAACAAGGTCGCGATGGGTTATGCATCCTCCTACAGCGACGACTACAACAAGGGTTACATCAACAACTTCAGCAACCAGTACATGGTGAATGGCTGGACCGCCGCCGTCATCAACAACCAGAAGTATTCCGATATGTTCATCGAGAACGCTTCCTTCTTCAAGATCGACGACATCAACCTGGGCTACACGTTCAAGATGGACAAGAAGTTCATCCGCGACATCCGCCTGGCCGGTTCCATCCAGAACGTCCTGACGATTACGAAGTATCGTGGGCTCGACCCGGAAATCTCGAACGAGAACGGCGTGGATAACAACATCATCCCGCGTCCCCGTCTGTACACGATCCGCTTGAGCATTAACTTCTAAAAAGGCAGATGAGTATGAAAAAGACAGTCAAATATATGATGATGGCAGTCGCTGCCGTCCTGATGCTCACTTCCTGCATCGGTGACCTGAATACGCTGCCGCTGAACGAGACGGACGCAACGTCCGAGACTGCATATGCCAATGCAGACAGCTATCTCAAGGGCCTTGCATACATCAATGCTTACTGGAACTTCGTCAGCCAGAACGATCCGGGCTCTTCGGACCTGGACTTCGATGACGCCGGCAAGAGCGAGCTTTGCCGTATGTATATGCTCCTTCAGGAGCTTTCTACCGACTCCTTCAAATGCATCTGGGGTGACGACTTCGTGGCGGCTATCCAGTATCACAGCTGGACTGACGCCGACAACTCCGCGCTGATCGCCGCCTATACCCGCTCGATGAAGGGTATCACCCTCGTGAACGAGTATCTCCTCCAGACCACGCCGGACAAGCTGGCCTCCCGCGGCCACGAAGCGTATTCCACGCAGGTGGCGGGATACCGCGCTGAAGCCCGTTTCCACAGGGCCCTCTACTACTGGGTGCTGATGGACCTCTTCGGCAACCCGCCGTTCGCAACGGAGGAGAACATCGGTGGCGACCTTCCGAAACAGATTTCGCGCGCCGCGCTCTTCGAGTGGATCGAGGAGGAGTGCCTGGACCTGCTGAACGGCAATGACATGCCCGCCAAGGGTGCCGTTCCGTATCCGCGCCCGACCAAGGGCTCGGTGGCCGCACTGCTCGCACGCATGTACCTGAACGCCGAGGTTTACACGGGTAACGCCCGCTGGTCCGACGCGAAGGAATACGCCAAGAAAGTGATCGACATGGGCTATGTGCTCCACCGCAACTATGCCGACCTCTTCAAGCAGGACAACACGACCAACGGCGCAGCAGCCGACGAATTCATCTTCGCGGTCGAATACGACAAGGATCACGCACAGAGCTGGGGCGGCACCACGACGCTGGTGTCCGGTACCCTGAGCGAGGGCGCCAACGGCACCATCGCCAGCCTGCTCGGCCTGAATGCCGGTACCATCAACCCGGAGAACTGGAACGGTTATCACGTGGCAGATGACTATGTGGCCCGTTTCGAGCTCAACGAGGTGAAGTGGGGCGGCGACGGCTTCGGCTACAACCGTGAAACGAGCGACAAGCGCGCCTTCTTCTTCAACGGCGGCGCGACCAAGGAGTTCGACAACACGACGACGGCTTCCGGCTGGCTCTGCTGGAAATTCAACGGCCTCTACACCGACGGCCACGTCAACACGTCGGCTACCGACAACTACAAGTTCTCGTCGATCGACTACCCGATCTTCCGCCTGGCCGAGATGTACCTCATCTACGCCGAGGCTGACGCCCGCCAGAACGGCGGCATGGTGACCGACGCGACGGCGAAGGGATACATCAAGGCGCTCCGCGACCGTGCCGGCGTTTCGATGCCGGGCGACGACGACCTGACCGTCAATTGGCTGCTCGACGAGCGTGCCCGCGAGCTGATGTGGGAAGGACACCGCCGGACTGACCTGATCCGTTACGGTTTCTTCACCGCGATGGATTTCCCCTGGACCCTGAAGGGTGGTGTGGATAACGGCAAGGTTTCCCTGCCCGCGTTCCGTACCATCTATCCGATCATCAAGGATGACTTGAACGCTAACCCGAACCTGGTTCAGAACCCGGGTTATTAATAGGAGGACATAGCTATGCGATATATCAAGAACATAACCATTCTTCTGGCTTCGCTGCTCTGCTTCTGGTCCTGCGAGACCGAGATCGACCATGTCTGTCTCAGTTCCGAAAGCGCATTCACGGCGCCGAAGCTCCTTGCGATGGGCGACGTGATCGTGAACCAGGACAACAGCAAAGTGGAAGCTGTCATCTTCAACTGGACTGAGGCCAATTTCGGGGTCCCGACCCAGATTGAATATGCACTCTACCTGACCGGCAACGGCAAGGAGGTCCTGGCCGGCACTTCGTTCGGTACGTCCCTGACGCTGAGCAAGTCCGACCTGAACGGCCTGGTCGTCAACGACCTGTCCGTCCCGGCCAACGAGACGGCTGCCATCGGCGCTTACCTGACTTCCTGCGTGTACGGCACGGATATCAAGGGCGCAAGCTCCAATGCCATCAGCTTCAACGTGACCACGTTCAAGGCTGCACTGCGGAACTACTACATCTGCGGTGAGTTCCAGTCCTGGACCATCGGTGAAGCTCCGGAACTCTGGGAGACCGACGGCGGTACGAACATCTACCGTACCCTCATCGACCTGGACAACTCGTTCAACGACGGCCGCACCGACGACGAGTATTCTTACTTCAAGATTACGGCGGCACGCGACTGGTCGCACGACAACTGGGGCTACAACTACCTGACCCCGACCTGGACCTGCCCGGAGCAGAAAGACAGCAACCTGTCCGTGCCCGTGGCGGATGGAACCATCAACTTCCTGACGGTCAATGTCGGCAAGATGACGATCGACCGTGAGCTGGTTACCGAGGTCGACCTCATCGGCTCGTTCGACGAGAGCAACGGCTGGGCAACGGATGTCCGCTTCGCGTACGACGCGAAGACCGGCACCTGGGTGGCCGGCCCCGTCACGTTCTCTTCGGGAACCGATTTCCTGATCCGGCTCAATGCAAGTTGGGACGGCAAGTTCAAATATGGCGACGGCGTCAAGCCCAGCGATTCGGTCGCAGGCGGCGTGGAGCTGACCAACAGCGGCTCCGCCGGCAACATCAACGTCCCTTCGACGGGCACGTATGTGATGCGGCTCTATGCTGACCGCACGCCTTTCGTTCTGGTAATGGATAAACAATAAGGAAGATCATGAAAAAGTTATTCAGCATACTATCCGTTGCCGCCCTGTTCCTGGGCATTTCCGCTTGCGTTCCCGTTCCGGAAGATGCTTTCTCCACGGATCCGGTCGCGCCGGAATTCTATACGCACAATGACATCCTCATGACCTCGAATACGATGGAAGAGGATGTGACCTTCTCCTGGACGGCGTATCGCTTCCTTGAAGACGGGCTTTCCTATGACCTGACTGCCACGTACGAGGGAACGAGCGTATCTATTGCGAAGACCACCGAGAAGAATTATACAACGAGCAAGACGTCCTTCAAGAACGCGTTGTACAATGCTTTCCCGAACCTGCCGATCAACGATACGTTCCCGATTACCTTCACGGTCTCGGTTACGGACAACGGCAAAACGTTCTCTTCCAGGAGCCTGACGCTCAATATCTATGCGTACGGCGATGCTATCGCGTCGGTCGTGACCCCGATATCCTCTTCGTTCATCCTCGATCCTGAGGATCCGCAGGGCAAGATCGATGTCGCAACCTGGACGCCCGCCCGCCTGGTGTACGGCGAACCGATTACGTACAACGTGTTTGTCGAGGTCGGTGACGGCATTCCTTATCAGGTTGCGGAAGGACTTACTGATCTGGTTTACACCACGACGGTTGACGCCCTCAACGAGGCGGTCATTGCAGCCGGTGGTGCCGAAGCGGCGGAAGTCCCTGTCATGATCGTGGTCAAGGCTGTCTGCCCTTCGATCCCCGAAGGCATCGCCTCCGTTGGCGGTGAGACCTCGGTGACCACCTATCTGGCTACCTTCCCCGACAATCTCTACCTGCCTGGTAGCTACCAGGGATGGAATCCGGCCGAAGCACCGACGATTCCGCAGTCTTCTGTCCAGAAGGGTTATTTCGAAGGCATCGTCGACCTCCGTACGGAGGACGGCAGTGACTGCCAGTTCAAGTTCAGTCCGGTTCCGGCATGGGAGAACGATTTCGGCGGTGTCGTCACAGTCGAGGCCGTTACCGACGGTGACGGTTACAACGTGGCAACCGGTACGGTCGGCGTGAGCGACAACATCGTCGTGCCGTCCGGCATCTACGACATCGTGGTGAACAAGAAGCTCAATAAGATTACGATGGTCGAAGTCAAGGCGATCACCATGATCGGTGCGGCTTGCGGCGACTACGGATGGGGCCAGGATGTCGAGATGGAGTTCAATCTCGACGCGAAGATGTTCACGGCAACTACGACCCTGAAGCCGGGTGAGTACAAGTTCCGTCTCAACCATGACTGGAAGTATTCAATCGGCAAATCCCTGGGCGTGACGCTGAGTGATGGCAACCTGACCAACGAGAATGAAGGTGACTACAAGGTAGTGCTCAACGCTTCCACCTGCCCGTTCACGGTCAAGTACATCAACACCAGCTTCCCTGACGAGGTTTACGTGCCCGGTTCTCACAACGGCTGGTCGTTCGACCATACGCCGCTTGCCGGCGATGGCGAGGGCCATTATGAGGGCTTCATGGACCTCGGCGGCGAGTGGGGTTTCAAGTTGACGCCCGTTCCGAATTGGGACAGCACCCAGTGGGGTCTCGACAACAGCGTTGAACCGACTGTCAACGAAAAGGGCGGTACGGTTTACGGTATCGTAGCCGGCGGCGGCAATATCATGGAAGCCACGGACGGTTCCTACCATAAACTGGTAGTCGACTTGTCCGAAATGACCGTGACGGTCTATCCGATCGAGAGCGTCTCCATTATCGGTGGCTTCAACGGATGGGCTTCCGACTATGCAGAATTGACCTACGATGCGAATGCCGACAGCTGGAAGGCCGAGAACGTGCTGATTCCGGACAGGAAGACGGAATGGAAGTTCCGGATGAACCACGATTGGTTTGTCAACCTTGGCGGACCGGTCGACAATCTCGAGCAGGACGGCTCGAACATTACGTATGAGGCGGGTGTTTATACTGTCGAACTGTTCATCCACACGACGCCGTACCATGCCGTGCTGACCAAGACCGGCGAGGTAGACGGTCCGACGCTTCCCGAGACGATGTACATGATCGGTAGTGGCGTCGGCGGTTGGGATTGGACGACCAATGCCGTTACCATGGTCCCTGTCCATAGCCATCCGGGCTGCTTCTGGGCCATCCGCTACATTGAGGCAGGTTCGGACAATGGCTTCAAGTTCAGTCCCGAACCGGCATGGAGCGGCAAAGATTTCTTCAGCCTTGGCGAGAACGATTCCGGCTTTCAGACGAAAGACGGTAACTGCTACGTGGAAGAAAGCGGGCTGTATATCATCGGCATCGACTACGGCGGTGAGAAGATCGTCGTTGAACCGGCCAATGTTTACGGCATAGGTCCTTGCTACAGTGATGATAGCTGGGGAGGCAACGTCGCGTTTACCAAAAACGCTGACGGTACCGTTACCTCGCCTGTCTTGAAGGCTGGCAATATCCGCATGTATACGGTTTCCAGCTGCTTCACCGACGTTGCATGGTGGCAGATGGAGTTCGTGTTCTACGACGGACAGATTGCTTACCGCGGTGACGGCGGCGACCAGGCAGCCGTTCCCATGGCAGACGGCCAGAAGGTGACCCTGAATTTCAATGAAGGAACCGCTGTCGTCGAGTAATCGCTGACTTCTCTAGTATCGGATGCCTGGGGCGATATGACCCGGGCATCTTTTTTGTATTTTTCATAACTTATCTGTATATTTGAAAGTTATGATGAAAAAAATTTACTACATATTGACACTGGCCGTTGCGGCGCTGGTGCTCACTGGGTGCCCGGAACCGATCGTTCCGGACAACCCGGATACACCCGACAACCCAGTTACGCCAGTTACGCCCTCAGATGCTTGGCGGAACCAGGCTTCCAAGGACAAGCTTTCCGGTATCACATATCAGCTGAACGTTTACAGTTTCGCCGACAGCGACGGTGACGGTTGGGGCGATATCCGGGGCATTACCCAGCACCTCGACTATCTTGACAGCATCGGCGCTACCGCGCTGTGGCTGTCGCCGATCCACGAGGCGATGTCGTACCACGGTTACAACGTAAACGACTACTATTCCGTGAGTCCGAAACTGGGTACGGAGGCGGATCTGGAGGAACTGATTTCCATGGCGAAAGCCAGGAACATCGCCATCTACCTCGACTTTGTGCTCAACCACTCCGGTAAGGACAACGACTGGTTCAAGCAGGCCGTGGCCGATCCGTCCAGCAAGTATCACGACTACTATATCTTTTCCGACAAGCCCGGGGAATCCACGACCGGTGGCATGGGCTCCTGGTGCTCGGCTTCCGGCGGGAATCTCGGCTATGACGGCCTGCTGCATTTCAAGCTCGATGTCTCGAATGCCTCCCAGCCCAAACTGACCATCACGCAGGCGACGGGATCGTCGCAGAGCGGCAATACCGACACCTCGGTCAAGTGGTTCATCTACGACAACAACGCCACCCGGATGTACAGGACGGGCGACAATGTCTATGAGATCACGCTCTATATCAATAACGGATGGGGCGTCCTCGTAAAGGATGACGCCACGCAGTGGGGTGACCACAAGTGGGGCGCCAAGGCAGGCGACCAGCTGGTCGAATTCGGCAAGGCCAAGACCCTGATCAAGGGTGATGACGCCAAGGACCTCACCTTCGGCGGCTCCTCCGTCCAGTATTGGGCCAGCTTCGACGCTTCGATGCCCGACCTGTATTACGGTCCCTACGCAACGGCATCTGAATCGGAAACCTTCAAGGACCTAGCCTCCGCGGCTGACAAATGGATCGGCAAGGGTGTGGCGGGTCTGCGCCTCGATGCCGTGATCTGGATATACCAGAAAAACACCGCGGCGAATGTCTCGTTCCTCAAGCAGTGGTACGACCGCTGCAACAAGACCTGGAAGGCCAACGGCGGCCAGGGTGATTTCTACATGGTGGGTGAAGCCTGGTGCGACAATGTCGAGCAGATGGCGCCCTACTACGAGGGCCTGCCGTCCAATTTCAATTTCTACTACTGGTACACGCTCAAGGACCGCATCGGCAACAGCCGGGGCGACGATTTCGCCACGACCGTGGTCTATTTCCGGAACCAGTTCCGGAAATACCGCTCCGATTTCATTGATGCCATCAAGCTGTCCAACCACGATGAGGACCGCGCCGCCAACGACCTGGGCCGCGACGTGGCCAAGGAGAAGCTGGCAGCCGCCGTGCTGCTGACCTCGCCGGGCAAGCCCTTCATCTATCAGGGCGAGGAACTCGGCTACTGGGGCAACAAGGGCAAGGGCGATGAGTATGTCCGCGCACCCATCAAGTGGACGCGGGGCGGCAGCGTGGCTTCGGCCGCGCTGGACGGCAAGGTGGACAACTCCATGCTGGGCGGGGGAATTTCGGTCGAGGCGCAGGAACAGGACAGGACGTCCGTTCTGCGGGTTTACCGTGATTTTGCCCAGGCGCGCAATGCCTGGAAGGCGCTGGCGAAGGGCGAGATGGAGCCGATGACCAGTTCGAATTCCGCGATTGCGGTCTGGAAGATGAAGTATGAGGGAGAGACGGTGCTGGTGGCCCACAATTTCAGCAACACCACGCTCATGTTCTCGCCGGCGGGTTGTACGACCGACAAGTTGATCGTATCAAACGGCACGGTGAGTGCTTCAGGGGGTTCCATCGCCCTGGGTCCTTACGCTTCCGCGGTAATTCTCCAGTAGTCCCTACTGGTCGCCGCCGCGGAGTTTCGCCTTTACGGAATAATAGGTTTGGCGGGAGCTGAATCCCGATTCGATGGCCACTTCCTGGATGGAGGCCTTCGGGTGCTCCCTGATGTACTTCTCGGCGTAGTCGAGCCGCTGGTTATTGATGTAGTTGAAGAAGCCGCCCAGTTCCGACTTGAACACGCCGGCCACGTAGGTGCGGTTGTAGCCGCAGCGGTCGGCCACGTCCTGGATGGTGAGGTGCGGGTTGAGGAAGGCCTCGCGCTCCAGCACCACCTCGGCGATGCCGGAGAGGATCTCGAGCACGCGGCTCTCCGGAATCTGGCGCACATAGACCTGCTTCGATGCTTCTACTTCTTCCGGCTTCGGGACATTGTTGATGGCGCCTTTCCGCTGCGGAGGCAGCGTCAAAACGGTGAACATGACCACCAGGATGGACAGCAGCAGATGGAGCACGGCCATGAAGAGCTGGTTGTTGATGATGGCGGCGATCCAGAGGAGGGCTGCGGTGAGAATCAGCATCGAGATCATCCTCTTGGCGAAGTTCAGGGGCAGGTCTTCCGCATTGGAGTATTCGTCCGAATCGCTCGCCTTGATCCATTTGTAGACGATCAGGATGGAATAGGTGCACACAAGCGTCATCAGCGCGCCGCAGATGTAAACCCCGATGTTGGCCAGGCGCATGAATGCGGGATCGGCGGCCTGGTCGCCCGGGATGAGGATCAGCACCACGGCGGCCAGCAGCGGCAGCCAGGCCGGGATGCCTGCCAGGATGGCGGGCCATTTCCACCGCTTGAGATTCATCATATTCCCGAAATAGCCGAACATCAGCACAGAGAAGAAGTACAGCAGCACGGGAAGGACCATGACACGGGTAAGGACCCATGCGTCGCAGCTGTAGGGATTCAGGACGTAAGGGAGCATGAGCAGCGTGGACAGAAAGGCTGCGATGGCATAATTCCGGCCCGGATAATAGTAGTCGGGGTCCTTGTCGTACGGAGGACACATATGGAACCAGCGGACCGCTGCGGCTACGAGGCAGGTCACCAAGTAGGCGGCTGCGGCAAGACTGAACAGATGCTGGGCTTCCGTGAACATAAACGCCGCAAAATTAGCAAAAAATCCCCCTTTTTGACGCAAACTGACAAAGTAAACGCAGGATGACAAGTTTTTTAACGCGTATGGACAGCGTAAACGCCACGCTTCTCTACTTTTGCGGCCGTGCTTCCTCGGACTCCAAGAGGAAGATTATAGATTAATAGATTACAGGTTAGGGCTTAGGTAGCGTTGCGCGTAACATACGAGAAATTTTGTTATCTTTGTATGTTATGCGCAATGTGTTTTTTCTCTTTGTCCTGTGCGTGGCGGCGGGATGCAGCTACGTGAAGGTGACCCCCGCGCCGCTGTTCGACACGGCGCCGCTGGCGTCGCCCTGCCTGGCGCAGCAGGAGACCACGCAGGTCATCCTGCGCGATTATTTCCCGACTCTGCCCCAGATGGACACCTCCACCGTGGTAATGACTGCTGACATGCCCTTCCTGACCTATGTGGAAATCAATGCCGGCGACCAGAAGGCCGCCCTGCCGCTCAAGAATATGCTTCCGGCGAAGATGGAGGGCTGCGACGCTTCCCTTGTCCCTTTCATCACCACCGCGCTGGTGGAGGGCAAGGACGACCGCTTCTACCTCCTCATTGAGAACGGAGCGGACGACGTGCAGGTACTCTGGCAAAATACCCTTCTTGACAAGGAGCACGGCATCCGCGTGATCGACCGCACCCGGCTGGAAATCACCGTGCCGCGGAATGCGCGCAAGATGGAGCGCTCCTACATCCGCGCCTACTGCGCGAATGCGAACGGCCTGGGCAACGACATCCTCGTGCCCCTGCGCTTCGGCAAGGTAATGCGCGATGTGAAGGAGCTCAAGCGCACCGACAAGCACGCGCAGGTGCTCTACTCGCTGATGATCGACCGTTTCGTCGACGGACGCACTGACAACGACATGCCGCTCAACTCGCCGCTCGTCAACCCCAAGGTCGACTACTGGGGCGGCGACATCCTCGGCGTGACGCAGACACTCGAGCGTGGCTGGTTCGACTCGCTGGGCGTGACCACCATCTGGCTGTCGCCCATCACCCAGAACCCGTTCGACGCCTGGGGCCAGATTCACGACCCCGAAACGAAGTTCAGCGGCTACCACGGCTACTGGCCTTACTACGCTACGGCCATCGACGTGCGCTACGGCACGGAGGCCGAGCTTCGCGAGCTGCTCGACAAGGCGCACAAGGACAACAAGAACGTGATTCTCGATTACGTGTCCAACCATATGCACATCCAGAGCCCTACGCTGACCGCCCATCCCGACTGGACCACCCCGTCCGACACGCCGGACGGACGGCCGAACCGCCAGCTCTACGACGAGTTCCGCCTGACCACCTGGTTCGACGACCATATCCCCACGCTCGACCTGGAACGTCCCGAGATTTGCGCGCAGCTCACCGACTCCGCGCTGTTCTGGGTGCAGCACTTCGACTTCGACGGCTTCCGCCACGACGCCACCAAGCACGTTCCCGAGCAGTATTGGCGGATGCTCACACGCAAGCTGATCGACAGCCTGCCCGGCCGTACCTTCTACCAGATCGGCGAGACCTACGGCTCCACGGCGCTCATCAATTCGTATGTGAAGCCGGGCATGCAGGACGGGCAGTTCGACTTCAACGTGTTTGACACTTTCACCTGGGCGACGGTCGACGAGGGAGGCTCGTTCGAGGGCCTTGCGAACCGTATCGCGGAAGACCTGTCGGTCTACGGCTCGCACCACCTGATGGGCAACATCACCGGCAACCACGACCGCCCGCGCTACATCTGCCTGGCAAGCGGTGACGTCCGCCGGGACGAGGACAACAAGGCCGCCGGCTGGCATCGCGACATCCGCGTCACCAACCCGGTGGGTTATCAATACCTGAAGATGCTCCATGCCCTGAACTTCACGATTCCGGGCATCCCGTGCATCTACTACGGCGATGAATATGGCCAGCCCGGCGCGAACGATCCCGACAACCGCCGCTGGATGCAGTTCGACGGCTTCACGCCCGACGAGCAGGCTACGCTCGCCGAGACGTGCCGCCTGGGCCACCTGCACGATAATTCGATGCCGCTGATCTACGGCGATTATAAGCTCCTGGCCGTCGACAATGACGTGATGGCCTGGTTGCGCACCTATATGGGCGAGACCGTGGTGACCGTGCTCAACAAGGGCAAGGAGCCCCGCACCGTGGAGGTCACGCTCCCTTGCGGCCTTACCTGCGGCGGCCAGAATATGCTCAGCGTGGAGGTCGCCCCCATTTCCTATGCAATCATTCAATAATCCGACAATATGAAAAAGACACTGATCCTCCTGCTTTCGATCCTGTGCCTGGCCGCCTGCCACCGTACGCCGGCGCCGGAAGGAAACTTCACGAACGTCCAACATGCCGACTGGGTGCAGAAGGCCGTGATTTATCAGGTCAACGTCCGGCAGTTCTCGCCGGAAGGCACCTTCGCAGCCGTGGAGCCGCAGCTCGACCGCCTCGCGGCGATGGGCGTTGACATCCTCTGGCTGATGCCCATCCATCCCATCGGCGTCGAAGGACGCAAGGGTACGCTCGGCAGCTACTATGCCGTGCAGGATTACTGTGCCGTCAACCCCGAGTTCGGCACGCTGGAAGATTTCGACCACTTCCTGGCCGCCGCCCATGAAAAGGGCTTCAAGGTGATTCTCGACTGGGTGGCCAACCACACCGGCCGCGACCACGCCTGGACGCGCGAGCACCGAGACTGGTACCACCTCGACGCAAATGGCGACCTGGCTACGCAGTATGACTGGACAGACATCGCCCACCTCGACTACGTGAACCACCCCGAGGTCTACGATGCGATGGAATCGCAGATGCAGTTCTGGATCGACCGCGGCATCGACGGCTTCCGCTGCGACGTGGCGAGCGAGGTACCCACCGATTTCTGGGAGAAGGCCTTCGACGATTTCCGCGCACAGCGCCCGGACGGCCTCTTCTTCCTGGCCGAGGCCGAGGCGCCCGACCTCCAGAAGAACGCGTTCGACGCTTACTATGCCTGGAGGCAGATGCACCTGTGGTATGATCTCTGCGCCGGCAAGAAGGACGCGAACGACCTGGCCGATTTCTACGTGAACTATGCGGACGAGACGGGAATGCCTTACGGCACGCTGGCGATGAACTTCGTGTCGAACCACGACCAGAACTCCTGGTCGGGCACGAACCTCGAGATGTATGGCGCGGCGCTCAAGCAGTTCACCGTGCTGACCTTCCTCCTGCCCGGTATCCCGATGCTTTACAACGGCGACGAGGTGGGCCTGTCGAAGCGTCTGCAGTTCTTTGAGAAAGACCCCATCGACTGGAGCCGCGATCCGTTCGGGATGACGGAGCTCTACACCGAGTTGATCAAGCTGCACGACCTCCACGCATGCCTCTGGGCAGCGCCCTGGGGCGGTTCGATGGCCGTTCTGCCTACCGACCACCCGAATCAGGTGTTCGCTTTCGAGCGTGAAGTCGAGGGCGACATGTGCCTGGCGATGTTCAACTTCTCCGACGAGGTGGTGACCTACAAGGTCGAGAACCACCTGGTGACCACCGACAGCGAATTCACGCTTCCTGCCCACGGATACCACATCATCTTCAGTGTCGGCGACTGCTTCGGCGATTGCGACGAGAGCGAATTTGAAGAAAATGAAAAATAAGTTTCTTGCATTCTGCGTGGCAATGGTTTGCTCCACGTCTCTCTGGGCCGGCGTCATCGACCGCGTCGAGCCCCCGTGCTGGTGGATCGGGATGGACACCGATCTCCAGCTGATGATCCACGGCGACAAGATCGCCGGCTCCACGGTCAACTCCGACGCCACGGTGAAGGGAATCACCGTGGGCAAGGTCCTTACGACTGACAACCCGAATTACCTGTTCGTCAACGTGCGCATCACGGGCCGGCTCGACCCGGGCGTGTACACGTTCACGCTGAAGACGCCGGACGGCCGCACCGAGACCTTCGACTATGAATTCGCCAAGCGCCGCGAGGGCTCGGCGAAGCGCAGCTCCTTCGGCCCCTCCGACGCCGTCTACCTGCTGATGCCCGACCGCTTCGCGAACGGCGACCCGAAGAACGACTCGGTCGAGGAAGCCTATGAGAAGGCCGATCCGAAGAACCTGGGCGGCCGCCATGGCGGTGACATCCAGGGCATTATCGACCACCTCGACGATATCGCGACGCTGGGTGCGACCACCATCTGGCCGACTCCGCTGACCTTCGACAACGAGGACAGCTATTCCTACCACGGCTACGCCTGCGCCGACTACTACCGCATCGATCCGCGCTACGGCACGAACGAACTGTACCGCACTTTCGTCGACAAGGCCCACGCCAAGGGCCTGAAGGTCATCATGGACATGGTGCCGAACCACTGCGGCACGGCGCACTGGTGGATGGACGACCTTCCGTCCGAGAACTGGATCAACTATCCCTACAACCTGAACCGGAAGGCAGAGAAACTGGTCCGCACGAACGCGGCGATGTCGACCCACAGCGACCCGCACGCGGCGCAGGTGGACAAGGAGTCCTGCGTCAAGGGTTGGTTCGACGTGACGATGCCCGATATGAACCTGTCCGACCCGCTCGTGCTGCAGTATCTCACGCAGATGGCGGTCTGGTGGGTTGAATGGGCCGACCTCGACGGACTGCGTGTGGATACGTTCCCGTATTCCGACAAGAAAGGCATCGCCGAATGGACCAAGGCCATCCGGAATGAGTATAAGAACCTGAACATCGTGGGTGAGGTGTGGTTCGGCGACGTGGCTTCCTGCTCGTACTGGGAGGGCCGCAAGCAGTTTGACGGCTACAACTCGAACCTGCCGTCGGTGATGGACTTCCCGCTGATGTTCGCTACGCTCGGCGCCCTGACCTCCGAAGGAACGTCGTGGGAGCCGTCGATGCTGCGCATCTACAACTCGCTCTCGCTCGACTGGCTGTACGGCGATCCGTCCGACATCCTGGTATTCCTGGGCAACCACGACACCCCGCGCCTGGCACACGAGCTGGGCGGCGACCCTGACAAGATCAAGTCGGCTTACGCCCTGCTGGCGACGATGCGCGGCGTGCCGCAGCTCTATTACGGCGACGAATACGGGCTGCAGAGCGCTGACGGCACGGTGGGCCATTCACAGGAGCGCGTCGATATGCCGTGGGAGAAATTCTCCCGCAGCCAGATTGCGCTGCGCCGCTACGTGTCAGAACTCTTCTCCTGGCGCAAGGGCTCCAAGGCCGTGGCGCAGGGTGACTTCATCCACTTCCGTCCCGATGCACGCAACGTGTACGTATATTTCCGCACGGTGAAGGGCGAGGCAGTGATGACCATCATCAACGGCGGCACGGAAGATTATACGGTGGACTGGAACCACTTTGTTGAAATCACAGCCAACTGTCCCAAGAAAGGTAAGAATGTCATTTCCGGCGAGCGGATCCAGGTGGGCGACGCGTATGTGGTCGATCCTGGCACCGCAGCCATCATCGAATTCAAATAAAACTGAACTATGAAACCTACGTTACTGGTGCTGGCGGCCGGAATGGGCTCGCGCTACGGCTCCCTCAAGCAGATGGACGGTCTCGGCCCCTCGGGCGAGGCGATCATCGACTATTCGATTTACGATGCGATCCAGGCCGGCTTCGGCAAGGTCGTGTTCGTCATCCGGCATTCCTTCGCCGAGGCTTTCCAGAAGATCTACTCGAAAGAGCGGTTCGGCGGGAAGGTCGAGGTGGAGTTCGTGTATCAGGAGCTGGACTGCCTGCCGGCAGGCTTTTCGGTGCCGGAAGGCCGCGAAAAACCCTGGGGAACGAACCACGCCGTGATGATGGCCAAGGATGTCATTCACGAGCCTTTCGCTGTCATCAATTCCGATGACTTCTACGGCCGCGAGGGCTTCGTGGCCGTGGCGGATTTCCTGCGCAGCGTCGAGGGAATGCGCGGCAAGTATTCCCTGGTGGGCTACTTCCTGAAAAACACGCTTTCCGACTTCGGCAGCGTGTCGCGCGGCGTGTGCGGCATCGACGACAACGGCTGCCTGTCGACGGTCACCGAGCGCACGGCCATCCAGCGGAAGGCCGACGGCAAGGTGTATTATAACGAGAAGGGCGTCGAGCACGAGGTGTCGGAAGACAGTGTCGTGTCGATGAATTTCTGGGGCTTCACGCCCGACTATTTCAGTTGGTCGGAAGACCTGTTCAAGACCTTCCTCAAGTCCGAGGATGTGAAGGTGAACCCCAAGGCGGAGTTCTTCATTCCGTATGTGGCCGATGTGCTGATCAAGCGCCATGACGCTACGTTCAAAGTGCTCAACTGCGACGCGAAATGGTTCGGTGTCACCTACAAGGAAGACCGGCCGTTCGTCGTGGCGAAGATCAATGAACTGATTGAAAAGGGCGTGTACCCGCGCAGCCTCTGGGGATAAGGATATGAAGGCGATTCTCGGTATCGGTAACGCGCTCACCGACATCCTGGCGGTGCTGCCTGACGACTCGTTGCTCAAGAAGTACAACCTGCCGCTGGGCAGCATGCAGCACGTGGACGCCCGCACGGGCAATACCATCTGGAACGATCTCAAGAAGATTGGCGTGCAGTATGTGGCGGGCGGCTCGGCGGCCAACACCGTGACGGCGACGGCCATCCTGGGCATGCCGTCGGGCTACGTCGGCAAGGTGGGCGACGACGAGCTCGGCTCGCTGTTCCGCCAGTCGCAGATGCAATACGGCATCAAGTCGAACCTGCTCGTGGGAACGGTATCCTCGGGCCGCGCGATGGTGTTCATCACGGCCCCGAACGCTGACCGTACCTTCGCGACCTACCTGGGCGCAGCTCTGCAGATGGAGCCCGACGACCTGAAGCCGGAGTATTTCGAAGGCTACGACTATCTGCACATCGAGGGCTACCTGGTGCAGAACCAGTATCTGGTGCGCCGGGCCGTGGAGATGGGCAAGGCGAGGAACATGATCATCTCGCTCGACATGGCTTCCTACAATGTCGTGGAGTCGAACAACGTGTTTCTGCAGGACATCGTGAAGAACTACGTGGACATCGTGTTTGCCAACGAGACGGAGGCGGCGGCCTTCGTGCACCGTCCGCCGCGCGAGGCGCTGCAGGCGATGTCGGAGATGGCCGACATCGCGGTGGTGAAGATCGGCAAGGACGGCTCGATGATCCAGCACGGTGACGAGTATCACTTCATCGATCCCTGGCCCGGCGAGGCCGTCGACGCCACCGGCGCCGGCGACACCTACGCCGCCGGCTTCCTCTACGCGCATGCCAACGGCATGCCGCTGAAGGTCTGCGGTGAAGTAGGTTCCGCCCTCGCCGCCAAAGTCGTCGAAGTCATCGGCACCAAGACCGACATCCCCCGCTGGAGGGAAGCCAAAAAGGAAATCCGCCGCCTGATGGGCGAGGAGGATTAAGACCTATTATCAGAGTTACTGACGCATCAAACTCATCGTTTTATATCATTTTTGCGCTCGGCCCGGGCTTCATCGCCCGGATTTCGCGTCGTTTTTCTAACACCATCCAGGAGTTCTCTTTCGAGGACTCCATTTGGGAACCGTTTGAGCTTTCAAACTATGCGGCTTCCGCCAGTTGCTGCTCCATCAGCATCTCCGCCAGCCGCACTACATTCGCCGTGTGAATGCCGAAGAAGATGTACAAGATCTCTGTCTCCTTCTTTCTGGCCTTGATCCGACGCAAGGAGTAATGCTCCTTCTGCGTTCCGAACGATCCCTCCATCGCTGTGGCTCGCACCCTCGCAAGTTCCTGTCTCACAAAGTCTTTCTCCCAATCAATTTGTTATAAACTTTTCGTCAATTTACAACAGTCCCTAACTAACTTTATTAAGAATTAATTCTGATATGATTAGTCTTTTCACAGTGCCTTTTTATAAGGTCCTTTTCCAGATAACCCAGGTGGTGGTGGCCATTCTGACCGTTGCCTACTTCAACCAGGTGTTTCATATA
>JAEEGL013840521.1_pt1 | contig 20520 bp, 16 predicted proteins | sample 9134231 | NCBI WGS metagenome assembly JAEEGL01 (sample SAMN16246548, study PRJNA631951) | gut metagenome | biome: gut microbiome; feature: rumen; material: fiber-attached | host: Bos | place: Iran: Karaj | collected 2018-10
AAACCGACGGAAGCGCGTTCCGCCCCCGCATCCGCCGCGGAAGTTTCACGCGCGATTGAATTGCGCCGGGGGATACTGTATAATATGCGTTGTCCATGGAGATGTCTTCCCGGGACAAAGCTGCCGGGACGACAACGGCACAGGGGGATTCGGCTATGACAGCAAAAGATAACAAACGTCGCGCGGGGCGGGACGGTCTTCTCCGGATGGGACCGTGGCTGACCGCTGCAGCCCTTTTTGCCGTCTCCGGGATGATCACCCTCTTTTCCGTTTATCTGCAGCCCGGTTCGTTCATCGTCTGTATCCGCGGCTTTCTCCGGCAGCCGCTGCTGATCCTGCTGAACGGTTTCCCGGCGCTGATCGTCACAACGGCGCTGTACTTTGCCTTCGGCAACGTTTTTTACGCAGGCGCGCTCAGCGGCGGTGTGCTGACCATGCTGTCCTACGTGAACCTTCTGAAATACGAGGGGCGGGAGGACACCCTGGTCCCGGCGGACATCCTCCTCTTCCGGGAGGCGATGGGCGCCGCCCAGGACTATCAGCTGGAGATGCATTGGGGAAAACTGGCGGCGATCGCCGTGCTGGTGCTGGCGCTGGTACTGCTGGGCGTCTTCATCAAAAGCGCCCGGCCGGGACGGCTGATCCGGACCTGCGGAGCGCTGGCGGCCCTGGGGCTGTTCGTGCTGTCGGTCCGTTTCGTGTACACCGAAAAAGAGCTTTACAACAGCTTTGAGGTGCCTGAGCAATACAACATCGGCTCTGTGTTCAACACCCTGGGCTTCTCCTATTGCTTCCTGTACAACGTCCGCCTCTATCCGGTGGACAAGCCGGCGGACTACTCCGCGGCGGAAGTGAAGGAATGGATCGGCGAGCCGCTGGAAAAGCCGGAGCCCCTGGGCTTTCAGCCAAACGTCATCATTATCATGTGTGAGGCCTTTACGGACCTCTCCGCCGAAGACGCCTTCTGTTATCCCGAAGAGGAGAACCCTCTGTACGATTTTTACCGGGCCTGCGACAGCGAACTGGCGATCAGCGGCCACATCGTGGTCTCCAATTACGGGGCTGGGACGGCCAATACCGAGTTCGACGTGATGACCGGCATGCAGACCAACATGATCTCCGAGGGGACCACCTCCGCCTTCCGCGTGGTGCGCAAGAGGACCGACTCCCTGGCCAGCGTTCTGGGGGAGGATGGCTACCACAGCTTTTTCCTGCACCCGGGCAAGTCCTGGTTCTACAACCGCAACAGCGTTTATGCCCACATGGGTATCACCGACCAGGTGTTTGAAGAAGCCTTCGATGGGGCAGACTATAAGGGAGCGATGATCTCGGACGCGGCCTTCCTGGAAAAACTGGAGGCCAATCTGCAGAGCAGACTGGTGGAGGCTGACGAACCCCTGTTCACCTATGCCGTCACGATCCAGAACCATCAGTCCTACGGCTGGAACAAGTTCGGCGACCCGCCCCCTCTGGCCCAGGTCTCTGTGTCTTTGTCCGATGAGTCCTTGAAACAGATCTCCGTATATCTGCAGGGCGTGCGGGATTCCTCCGCCATGCTGCTGGAGCTGACGGAATATCTGGACAGCCTGCCGGAGCCTACGCTCCTGGTCTTCTTCGGAGACCACCGGCCCAACATCATAGATGCGGACAACGAGCTGGGGCTGAACATCCACCCGCCCGAGACGCCCGAGGCGACGTTGAAGGCCTACAGCGTGCCCTTCATGATCCGGGCCAACAAGGCCTTCGGCGAGCGGACGGACGTTCCTGCGGCCTTCGCCGCGCTGGATCTGCCGGCGGACCACAGGATCAGCGACAACTTCCTGGGCGGGATCGTCCTGGAGCTCACGGGCCACAGCGGAGAAAACGCATTCTTTGACTTCCTCGGCGGGCTGCGGCGGGAGCTGCCGGTCTTATGGCCGGAGATGGATCTCTATGTCCTGGCCGACGGGAGCGCGGTCAACGAGCTGCCGCCTGAGCTGCAGGCGAAGGTGGACAAGCTGGCCAAATGGACCTACTATCTGCTCAGAGATTAAGAAAGCGATCTCGCGAGACGATCGAGGGAAGCCCGTGAACACGCAGCGCCTCATCAGGCGCAGGAGAACCTATGCAGGAACAGAAGAGACGCCTAAAACTCAATACGGTCAGTTCGCTGCTTTTTCAGATCACCAACATCGTCTGCGGCTTTATCCTTCCCCGACTGATCCTGGCCAGCTTCGGCTCCGAGGTGAACGGACTGGTCGGCTCCATCACGCAGTTTCTGGATCTGATCGTTTTCCTGGAGATGGGGGTCGGCGCCGTGGTGCAGGCCTCGCTGTATAAGCCCCTTGCGGAGCGCGACGAGCGCGCCGTCAGCGAGATTGCCTCCTCCGCCGGCCGCTTTTTCTCCAGGATCGCCCTTGCGCTGGGCGTGTACGCGGTCGTGCTGCTGTTCGTTTATCCCTTCTTTGTCGAGGGCAGCTTTGACTTTACCTATACAGCGGTCCTGATCCTTGCCATCGCCGTCAGCGCGTTTGCGCAGTATTATTTCGGTCTGGTGGACCGCCTGCTCCTCACTGCGGACCAGCGGGGCTACGTTCAGTATGCCGCGCAGACGATCACACTGCTGGCGAACACGGCCGCCTGCGCCATCCTCATCAAGTGCGGCGCCAGCATCCAGCTTGTGAAGCTGGGCACCGCCCTGATCTTTCTGATCCGTCCCATTGCCCTCCGGCTCTATGTTGATCGCCATTATTCCATCGACAGGAAGGTCCGCTGCGAAGGGGAGCCCATCCAGCAGAAATGGAATGGGATCGCCCAGCACGTTTCCTATTATGTGCTGGAGAAGACGGACGTGATCGTGCTGACCCTGTTGTCCACGCTGAAAAACGTCTCCGTCTACTCCGTCTATCACATGGTGATCTACGGGGTCAAGAACCTCTTCCTGTCCCTGACCTACGGGGTGCAGGCGCTCATGGGAGAGCTGATTGCCAGGAAAGAAACGGAAAGGCTGCAGAGCCTCTTCGAATGGACGGAATGGCTGCTTCATACCGGGACCGCCTTCGTCTTTGGCTGCACGGGCGTACTGATCCTGCCCTTCATTCAGGTCTATACCAGCGGGATCAACGACGCCAATTATCAGGTTCCCCTGTTTGCTGCGCTGATCACCCTGGCTCATGCGGGCCATTGTCTGCGCCTGCCATATGACCTGCTGATCCTGGCTGCCGGCCACTTCCGGCAGACCCAGCGCTGCCATATCACCGCCGCGCTGCTCAACGTGGGGATCTCTGTACTCACCGTGAAGCTCTGGGGCCTGGTGGGCGTCGCCATCGGGACCCTGTGCGCCATGGCCTATCAGACCGTTTGGATGGCGGTCTACGATTCCCGGCACATTTTGAAGAACTCGATCCGAAGCTTTGCGAAACACCTGCTGGTCGATATGCTCACGGCTCTGCCTGCAAGCCTTATCAGCATACAGATTCCCATGGGGAGCGTTTCCTACGGCGCATGGATCCTCCTGGCCTTCGAGGTTGCGGGCGTGTGGGCCCTGGCCGTATTCGGGATCAATGCTCTGTTTTATCGGGATAAGGTCCTGCGCCTGCTGAAAACGCTCCGCAAAAAACTGAAAACAGAGTAAGCAGGAAAGGGAAAGCCCGCCGTGTACCGGCGGGCTTTCCCTTTGCGATTGCGGATTATTTCTTTTCAAAAAGCGCGGTAAAGGCGTTGTCCCCTTCCCGGAGGGTGACGGTGATCTCGGCATCGGATCCATTCATATCACCCTGCCAGCCGACAAAGGTCCAGCCCTCGGCGGGCTCGGCGGTCAAGGTCACAGGGATGCCCGTCAGCCAGGTCCCGGTCCAGCTCCTGCCGCTCAGGTCCGGCGACGACCGGTCGACCCGGATCGTGCCGCCGTCCGGGTCCGGAACGGAGAGCGTCAGCGCGCAGGGCTGGGCGTCCAGCTCCAGCTCCCGGATCAGGATATCCAGGGCGTAGCCCGGCCGGTTGCGCAGAAAATCGGGCCAGAAGCCGTCCTCTGTCAGCCCGTAGCGCTCCAGCAGGGGCAGAGCCTGCTCATAGGAGTATCGCACGTTCATCAGATCCAGCCAGGTCTGTACGAAGAGCAAGCGGAAATCCTCGCTTTTCAGGAGTTCCCGGAACACGGGCATCTCCTTGAAGGACTCCTCGGTATAGGGCGCAGGGTAGGAGAAGATGTCGTAGGTGGCTCGGGACGCGTCGCCGAAGGCGGGCCGCGTCCATACACATCCGTCCAGGTCATAGATCAGCCAGCGCCAGCGCCCGTCCCCGAAGCCCTCGCCATCCGAGGAACGGGTCCGCCACATGCGGTAGTTCTTGTACACGCTCCAGTCGGTGTTGTTCAAATACAGGTTGGTGGCCATGAACAGGGCGTAATTCTCCACATCGATCTGCCTGCAGATGTGGGCGTAAAAGTCCTCGTCGGCGCAGTCGCCCTGCTGCAGCGTTTCCATCAGGGCCTGGTAGTCGGCGTAATCCTCCTCGGTCCCCGTGTCCAGGCTGTTGTCGGCAATGAGGATCACATCGTCCTCGTCCACACCAAAGTGGGTCTCAAAATACACTTTGTCATAGCGCTCCCGCAGGTAGGCGTCAACGTAAAATTCCCCGTTGAGGAAGACTGCGGCGCGGACGGCATCCAGTCCGCCCAGATCTTCTCCTCCCGCCAGGGCGTTGGCCATGACCTCGTGGACGTTCGTGCGAAGGAAGAAGGAGTGGCTGAGGCGCTCGCCGAAAAGCGGCACGGGAAACACGTTGTCCGCGCCGTAGATGGGCCGGGCGTAGAGGGAAAAGCGTTTGATCGCCCTCCAGCGGCTGCTGTCGCCCTGGAGCCGGACGCCGCAGGCACTCTCCAGCACGGGGACCCTGTTCTCGTCCCAGAGAATGAAGGACCCGTCCCGCTCCATGCCCCGGCCGGTCCGCATGAAATAGGGCCAGGGGGCGGTCCCTTCTCCTCCGGCCTCCAGCCAGGCGTCATAGTCCGGCCCGGTGACGGCGATGCCCTTGTCGCCGAAGAGGTCCTTCGGGTCTATCACCAGGTTGATGACCGCCTCGCCCTCATACGCGGAGAAATCCCCCACGAAGTAGACGGCGGTGACGGTCTCGCTGAAAGCGCCCGTACCGTCGAAGGCGGCTGCGCGGATCAGCGTGCCCTTCCGCACCGGCTCTTCCACGACGCCGGAGCGGTCCGTGGTGGTGTTGGGATGGCTCAGGATCCGGTTTGGCTCGGCTGAGATATCTGTCAGCGTGATCGGGCCGTCATAAAGGCTGCTCTCCGCAGTGGGCAGGGAGCCGTCCAGCGTATAGCGGATCTGACAGCCGGGATCCGCCTCCAGCGTCAGGATCTGGGGCTCATCATAAAAGCCGGCGGGCAGGCTGAGGACCGGCGCCTTCAGCGTCGCCGGACGGTAGACGGCCGCCCCGTCGTTGCTCTTTCCGGGCGTGCCTGCCGCCTGGACCCAGGCGCCTTCCACCAGACTCATGGAGATGTTCTTGTGAGGCTCCGCCAAGGTCACCCGGTCGATGACGCGCCCCTCCGGCGTGCGGAAAAAGACGGTCTCGCCGCCCTTGAGAGAGAAATTCAGGTGGATCCTGCCCTCAGTCGACGTCCCGGAGGTCCCGGTCCCGTCGGCAAAGAGAACCAGTGTCTCCCCAGGCTCCAGCATCAGCGACGGAAGGGTGAACAGCTTGGCTTGATCTTCCTGGTCCGAAAGAAAGTATCCCCTCAGATCCGCGTTCGCCTCTCCCGAATTTACGATTTCAATATAGTCGGGATAGTCCCCGGTTTCCGGATCCTTGATCAGGGTGAAGTTGCCGCAGCAGACCTCACTCATGCGGATCGGGCAAGGGGGCTGCTCTGCCGCCTGAAAATACAACCAAATGGCGGCCCCCAGCAGCGCAAGCAAGATCGGCAGCGCCAGCCAGGACGGGAGCGCCCGACGCCGTCCCTCCCGCGCCGAGAGGTTTTTATCCTGTTTTTCCACCAGATGCATCCCCTCCCGATCGCTTTTTCTCGTTTCCCGAGCGGATCCTCTCCCGGAGTTTTGCCCGGGGCGTCGGCTTATCGTCTGTTTTCGTACTGGATCTCGTAATCCCGCTTGGGTGTATACGCATCCGCCAGCTTTACGATCACGCGATCTCCGTCGATCACGATGCTGCCGTCGTCGGGATAGCGGGGCATGGCGCGGAACAGCTCGCTGTCGGACACAGCCTGCAGCGTGGCCTCGTCCGGCTCCGGCCAGGGCACATTGAGCCAGTCGTTCAGGTAGTAGTAGACATGCTTGTTCAGAGTCAAAACGGAATCTGCGGGGACCTCCTCCAGGTCAAAGGCCTCCACACCTAAGGCGTAGCGGTCTCCGGGAAAGGCGCCGATAATGACGACCTCCATGCCGCTGCGGTAGCCGGGGGCGGCCTCCACCCGCTCCACGAGCCGGGTGGCAAAGGACGCGGTGGACCGTTGCGCCGTTGCGCTGGCGGTGTAGACCAGGTTGTCCGTGTAAAAAGAGAAGGCCGCCGTCAGCACGCTCAGACAAAGCGCACCGGCAAGTAAGGGCCGGAGCGTCAGCCGGCCCGTTGACGGCCGCTCTTCCTCCGGCAGGGCGGAACGATCCGCCAGCGCAAGGGCAAAAAGATAGGTGAAAACCAGCGAATAGCGCATGACCTGCCGCAGACTGCCCATCAGGGCCGCGAGGTTCAGCGCAAGGGGGAGCAGCGCGCACAGCAGAAGCGCCATCGCCAGCTTCCCGGGCCGCTTCACAAGCCCCTCACGGCGGAGGATACGGAGAAACGACACCGTGCCCAGCACCGCGAAAGCGGCGTTCAGGCAAACAAAGAAGACCGTCCCATAGGACGCGGCGTCCGGGCGGAAGAAGAAACGGAAAAAGTCTTTATAGGCGGGGATCAGCAGCGATGCCGCCTGGGTCAGCAGTCCAAGGCTGCCAGTTGCGCTGATGCCCTTGTAGTCCAGCAGACGCAGATCCTTTGCCCAGAGAAAAACGCGGAGCGTCCCGTAATACAGCAGCAGGCCCAGCGCGAGAAAGACCAAGTGGCGGACGCCGTAAAGCAGCACCGCTTTGCAATCGTTTTCCCGCTCAAGCACGAAAAGGAGCACACAGATGAGCGACAGCGAAGCCGCCACGGAAATATAAGCCTGATAAGTCCCGACAGCGCAGGCCAGCAGCGCGGCGGCCGGGAGCAGCAGACGCCGGTCCCGGGCAGTCAGCCACACGGCCAGTACCGCCAGAAGGATGCCGAAGCTGTAGGCGGCGGCGGTGAACTGAAACAGGAACGTGAAAGCCACCGGGGGAAACACGGCCATCAGCACGCCGGAAAGGATGGCCAGGGAGACCCGGCGGATCCGAAGCAGAGAGACGGCCAGCGCCGCGGCGAGGGAGAGAAACAGCGCCGAGAAGAAGCCGATCAGAGCCGGCGCCTGCAGGAAGCCGTTAAAAATGGAGGCGAAGTGCAGGAACCAGCGGCCGGATATGGTCATCTGCTGGGCGTCGACCACCCGGGAGAGCCCGTCCGCGTTGGGGATGATGTTGGTAAAGGCATAGAGATGCGCAATGTAGGCCGCGGCAAAGGAGCCGACGAAAGCGGCTGCCGGGGCGGGCGGGATCCGGCGGCTCAGCGGCACGTTGTTGGGGACCCCGGTCGTTTTTTCTTTATTCATCATGCCTGCCCCTCTTTTCTTTCAGCATTCTGCGGCGCAATTTTGCTCCTGTTGCGGACGATGACGACGATCTGGAAGGCCAGGATCGCAAGCTCCGCGACGGAGGCAAGCCAGCCCATGCTCACCATGTTGAGCTTGCCCAGGAAGAAGAACAGCGCCAGATTGAAAACGTGCACCGCCGACGCGAAGATCACCGCGTAGTTGGCAAAACGGGTCAAGCCCATGGCGCTCAGGGTGGGAAAGCCCAGGATATAATTGGGCAGCAGCGCCGCGATCATGGGCAGCATGGCCCGCAGGACCTGCCCGGTGGGAGCGTATTCCTCACCGAAAAACAGCGCGCAGAGCGGCTCCGCCCATATGAAGACTACCGCGCAGCCCAGTAGGATCAGGGGCTCGGCGACGAACAGCAGCTTTTTCACCAGCCGGAAATCCCGGTTCTTCGTCATATAGGGATAGAGACTGTCGGAGATGGGGGAAAAAACGCCCTTGGCAATGTTCACCACCTTGTCCGCGCTGGAATAAAAGGCTGTGGCGGTCCCGCCGGAGACCAGGTCCAGCAGAATGGTGTTGACCGCGGTGTAGCTGGTGGTGGCGATCCGGGAAAGGAAAAAGCTCCGGGAGCGGCGCAGGCTCTCCATCATCTCACGCCAGGTACAGCGGGTGAACTGCAGACCCAGCTTTCGGTGCAGGTGGATGTAGACGCCGACAAGCGCCGCGCCGTTTCCGATGATATTCAGAATGGGAATGCGGATATAGTCCTCCGGCCCGCGGAGGACCAGAAAGATCATTGCCGTGAAGAAGATCTTGATCAGCACGGTGCGCACCGTGATGGCGCCCATCTGCTCCAGACCCCGGTAAAGGAAGTCCGGCATGAGGCAGCCCAGGGCCGTGGCCGCGAGATACAGGAAGAAGAAACCGGTATTCCCCTGCCAGCGGGGCACCAGCTGGCACAGCAGGAGCAGCACCGCCCCGGACAGGATGGCCAGCAGGAGCTTGCCGAGCGTGACCGCCGTGAAGATCCGGGACAGCTCTTCCCGGTCGTCCTGATGCCGGGAGACGTCCTCCGTGGCGGACAGGATGAAACCGAAATCGATGGTCTTCTGGAAATAGATCATGATGGCCATGGCCAGCCCTACCAGACCGAATTTTTCGGTGTGCAGCACCCGTGTCTCATAGGGGATCACCAGAAAGCCCAGGATATAGGAGGAAAAGGTCAGAACGTAGAGCATGACGGTGTTCTTCAGGAGCACCGTCTTTTTTTCGCTATCCGGCGTCTGCCGCAAGACACACGCCCCCTTTCCTCATAAATATCCGTCCTTGAGCCGGAACAAAAGCCGGATCAGCCGGTACTGCCGATTTTGGATCAGCTGCAGGAGCAGCTTGTGCTTGAAGGGATATTCCTTCACGTAGGGATTGTCCCGCCAGGCGGGGAAAGCTCCGTCCACGTAGGCCAGCAGCGCGGGGAGCACCGGCGAGGACGGGTCCGCCCGGGAGGCCCGGACGGAGGCTGTCAGCAGGGCGTGCTGAACGGCCAGGGCCTCCAACTCTGTCTGATAACGGGGGTAGAGCCCGGCCTGTCGGTACCAGTCCACCAGGCCCTCCATCGCCGCGATCACGTCCCGATCCCGCTCGGCGTCCCGGCTGCGCATGATGGAGCCCTTGCGCTCTGTGTAATCGTAGAGCACGTCGTCGATCACGGCGATCTGAGACGCCAGCGCGAAGAGCCGCGGGACGGCGGAAAGGTCCTCGAAGAGGATCCCCTCCGGGAAGCGGACGCCGTTATCCGTGAAGAGGGAGCGTCGCCAGAGCTTGTTCCATGGGCAGGGAGAGGCGAACAGAAGCTTGGGGGACTCTTCCAGGGAGGTCACGCTGCCGTAAGGGAGGTCCTCCGCCGGAGCGGGGAGGATCTGCCCGTCAAAGTCGATCTGATAGGAGAAGAGCACCCCGTCGATCCCACGACGCATCCAGGGCTCCAGCGTGCTGATGAGACGCGGAGAGACGGCGTCGTCGCTGTCCACGAAGAGCAGATAATCTCCCCGGGCGTTCTCCACACAGCGGTTTCGGGCCGCGCCCACGCCGCCGTTGGGGAAATGGAGCACCCGAATGAGCCCGGGATGGCGCGCCGCGTATTCATCGCAGAGCGGACCCGTGCGCCCGTCGGGGGAGCCGTCGTCAACGAGCAGGATCTCGTCGGGAAGTCTGTCCTGGGCCAGCAGGGAATCCAGACAGCGGGGGAGCCAGGGCGCTGCGTTATAGACCGGTATGACTACGCTGAGCGTCATGGGCCCTCGCCCCCTTTCAGATGTGCTGCGGCGCGGAAGATCCCTCGGATCAGCCGATAGCGGCGCTGCTGTAGCAGACGCAGGATGAGTCTGCGCCGGGGGGAAAGCTCTTTCAGATGGGGCGAACGGGGCCAGCCCGGGAACTCCCGGTCCGTGAAGTCCCGCAGCCCCTCCAGGACCTGCAGACGCTCCTCATGCTCCGGGCCCTTCCAGGTCCCTTCCATCTTCAGCACCCGGACCGAGGCGTCCAGCAGGACGTTGCGGACCGTCAGGGTCTCGAACTCCTCCCGGTAACGCTCGAAGAGTCCTTCCGCCCGGTACCAGTCCAGGATCTCCCGCACCGCCTGCGTGATCTCCAGGTTGCGGCGCACGTTCCGGTTGCGGGTGATGGAACCGTCCCGCAGGACGTAGTAATACAGCGTGTCCCGGATGGGCAGGATCTTCTCCGCCCGGGCCAGGAGCTTGGCCGTAGTCGCCATGTCCTCATACCAGAGTCTGGCGGGGAAGAGGATATCGTTTTGAATGAAGAGAGATCTGCGCCAGAGCTTGTTGCAGGCGTTGGGCGGCGCAAGCAGGAGCGATGGAAACGCAGACAGACTGGCCGTCTGCCCGAAGGGCAGCTCGATCTGAGGCGCCGGCGAGATGACGCCGCCCCGGTCGAACAGGAAACAGAAGACCACCACGTCGATCTCCTGCTCCATGGCGGGCCGAAGCGTGCGGATCGCGCCCTCCGCCAGATAGTCGTCGCTGTCCACGAAGAGGAGATATTCCCCCTCCGCCCGGGCGATGCCTGTGTTCCTTGCGCCGCCCAGGCCGGCGTTCTCCTGGTGGATCACCCGGACCCATTGAGGATAGTCCCGCGCGTATTCGTCGCACATACCTCCGCTGCGCCCGTCGGTGGAGCCGTCGTCGATCAGCAGGATCTCGCAGTCCTCCAGATCCTGGGCCAGCAGGGAGGACATGCATTTCGGCAGATAATCCGCCACATTATAGACCGGGACGATAATACTCAGCTTCATGGGGCCGCCTCTTCCCGGAGCGCGTCCTGCTCCTCGCCTTTTTTCCAGGCCTTGTCTGAGAGGACCCAGAGCGTGGCCAGGACCACCGCCAGATAGATGGAGGCGTTGGGCCGCCGCAGGATGCAGGCCGTAAAGTAGCAATGGATGAGCGCGAGGCCGTAGGCGATGGCGTTAGCGCCCATCAGAGGCGTGAAGCAGAGCTTGGGCCGGCGCAGCAGCGCAGCCAGGGCCCTTAGGCAGACGCCGAGCAGCATCAGCAGGCAAAGAGCAAGGCCGACCGTGCCGGTGAGAAAATAGATCCCGTGAAAATCGTTTTCCACGTCGAAAACGTCTGAAACCAGCTCGCCCTCGCCGTCATTGCGCCAGACGGTCATTTCCGTCAGATTCAGACCGAAGAGCCGGGAGAGGGGGCTGGAATCCTCCATCAGAAGGCGGCAGAAGGTGAGCTTCGCCCGCCGGTCGTCCCGCAGCACATCGGGATCGGTGGAATCGTCGTAGGCCTCCAGCACCCGGTCACGGCCGAAGCGCTCGATCATGGAACAGAGCAGGTCCCGGGAACGGTACAGCGTCTCCATCTGTTCCGGAGAAGGCTCGGATCCTCCTTCGTCCTGCGGCCCGGAGGAGAGGATCTCGTCGATCTCCGCCTGGGTCTCCTCGTTGCGCACGTCGTAGATAACGGCGCGCCGCCGTACGGGGGAGATCGGGTACAGAGCGATGAAAAGGCATACTACAAGGGTCAAGGCCAAAGCCTGTTTCCATTTTGCCCTGTCGCAGATCAGCAGAAACACGGCGAAGCCGAAGCCGACGACAAAGAGGCTCGCATAAGCCAGCCGCGGCCCCAGGACGAAGAGGGCTGCGCCGCCGACGGCCGCCGTGATGGCCAGGGGCAGGATCCTGTCCGGCCAGCGCCGCAGGACGAAGCACAGGGCCACGGGGTAGAGCATGGAGAGGATCGCACTCTGGCTGTTGGTCCAATTGAACCAGCCCAGAACGCCCAGATCGTGCATCGAGTAGGTATGCGGATCCGTCCCGGTCAGGGTGCTGATCAGCTGTACGGAGAAGATGATCAGCAGCACCGCGGTCAGAGCCTTCTGCGCGGCGGGAAGGACGCGTTCATTTGCCCGGAAGAAGGTGACAAAGGAGAAGGTCATGATAGGCAGGGAGTAGATCATGACCAGATTGGACAGGTCTTTGACCGGGTCCCGATAGCCGAAGGGGCTTCTCAGGCAGGCAAATGCATGCAGCGCAGTCAGCGCCGCCAGTACGCCCCCCAGGATGAGGTACCGGGACTTCCGTTCGGACAGGAGAAAGCCCAGCAGCAGACTCGCGCCCAGCAGCAGCACGCGCAGCAGAAAGGTGACGGCGTTGGGCAGGCCAAGAAGCTGCTGCCAATATCCCATCACGTCCAGGATCGGCTGGATCACGCACAGGATCGTGACCAGAAGGGGGAGCCTTGCGATGAGCGTTCCCCGCAAAGAATCGTATTTCATCTCGTCCTCCTCAGATCCCGGCATCCCCACGCCCGGAGGCGCGGATCTCGTCATAGATCGCAAGCTGTGCGCGGACCATGCTTTCCAGGGAATAGTCCCGCCCGATCTTCTCGTACAGGGCGTCGCCCAGCCGCTTTCGCGTTTCCGGCTCCTCGATCATCCGGCACATCAGCGAAGAGAGCGCCGCCACGTCACCCGGCTCCATGAGGAAGCCAGTCTCGTTGTCGGCGATCGCCGCCGGGATGCTGCCAACCCGGGTGGCGATGGTGGCGCAGCGCATCCGTCCGCCCTCCAGAATCGCATAGGGGAAACCCTCCGAAAGGGATGTAAGCACGTTCACGTCCAGCGCCTGGTAAAAGCTTGCGGTATCTTCCAGCCAGCCGACGAAGTGAGCGCTGCCTTTCGGGCAGAGCTTTTCCGCCTCATGCCGGAGCTTTTCGTTTTCGCTGCCCTCGCCGGCGATCAGCAGCCTTGCCGAGGGGTAACGATCTACGACCCGGGAGAAGGCCGTGATCAAGGTAGACAGGTCCTTGACGGGGGCGAGCCGCGCCGCCGTGCCGAAGACCACCGCGTCCGCGGGGATCGTAAGTCCGTGCAGGGCGTACCAATCCTGCCGGGAGACCGAGGCGGAAAATCGCGCCAGGTCCATCCCGTTGGGGATGCGGAACAGCCGCTCCTTTGGAACGCCCTTCCCGGCCATCAGCTCCTGCAGTTCATCCGATACGCAGATCTGCCAGGGGATTTTTTTCAGCGAGAGTCGGTTGATCCGGCCGAAGACTCGGTCTGCGCCGGGCCGGTCCAGATAGTCCAGCCAGGGATCGCTGTGGATCGTGGTGACGATCGGCACGCTGACCCGCGAGGCGAGCAGGGCGCCGAAAAAGTTGGCTCTTGAGCCGTGACAATGGACCGCGTCCGGCCGGTTGTGCCGGATATACCGGCTGAGCCATTTCACGTTTCCGGAGATCTCATTGCGCGGCAGGATCCGCACGGGGATCCCCATCGCCCGGGCTTCCTCGGAAAAGCTGCCTTCCATAAAGCAGACCAGCAGCACCCTGCAGCCCTGTTCCATCAGACCGCGCAGCAGAGAGAGCACGTGGGTCTTGGCGCCGCCGGTGTCGCCGCCGCTGATAAGGTGCATCACGAGGCGCTCCTTCCGCTCCAGGAGGAGCCTGCGGACAGTGTGAGGCAGCTCCCGGCTCATCGCGGCCAAAGGCTTGATATCAAGGGGTTTCCCCTCAGCCATGATCCGGACCGCCTGCTCCGCCGTTTCCGCAGGATCAAAGCACTGCAGATCCACGGGCTCGGGCCCGTGGAGCGTGTGGAGCAGAGCCTCCAGCTTGGGGTCTACGTTGAAGCCCATCAACGGTACGCCTGCCACGGCGCCGAAGATCAGCGCATGCAGCCGCATGCTCACCACGCCGCGCATGCGGCGGAGTACGGCGATACAGTCCGGGCCGGATCGGCAGCCCAGCAGGACATGGGAACGCTCTTTCATCAGCGTCTGCACAGAGCGGGCGGCGTCATAGTCCGCAGGGTCCTGCATGCACAGGAATATCGGCATACAGCCGCTGGCCGCGGCGATGCGGTCCAGCAGCTCCGCCAGACGGAGCGCCTCCTCCCGTCCGGTTTTCCGGATGGAGACGGCGAACATCGGCGCGTCTCCCAGCCCGTTTTGCCGGAGGATCTCCTCAGCGGTGCTGTCCGGAGAAGGCTCCATGTGAAAGACCGGGTCGGCGGTCAGAAGAGCCGGCTTTTCGGGGCACAGCCGCTCCAGGAAGGAGACAGACGCCTCTTCGCGCAGGGTGATCAGGTCCACACCGCGCAGAACGGCGGCTACGCGCCGGAGATTCTCCTCCGAGCGGATCGGCCCGATGCCGGCGGCGTAGAGCACGGAGGGCACACCGTAGTGCTGCGCCAGCTTGATGATCGTCAGATAATAGAGCAGGGAGCGCGTGGAGGTCTTGTCCTGCAGAAGGCTGCCGCCGCCGCTGATCAGGAGGTCGGCGTCTTTGATCGCACGGCGCACCTGCGCCATGTGGAAACGGTTGACGGTCTTCACATGGTAGATTCCTTCCGTTTCCTTGGGCCGAAGCGTCAGCACGGTCAGCTCGCAGTCGTCGGCATAATCCCGGCAGATCATGTGCAGGATCGCGTCGTCGCCCATGTTGCGATAACCGTAATACCCGGAAACGACGATGGATTTTTTACGTTTCGGAGATCTTTCCAAGAGTCATTCTCCTTTTTCGCCCGTACTGCCCCCGATCTGCGCGGCCCGTTCCTTCAAGGCCAGGACCAGCACGCGGGGGAGCTTCATGATCCGTTTGATCCGTTTCGGCTGCTTGATCGTGCGGTACAGCCACTCCAGGCCCAGACGGCACCAGCGCTCGGGCGCTCTCGGTACGTCGCCGGAAAACACGTCCAACAGCCCGCCGACGCCGATCATCAGTGCCGTCGTCCGTTCCCGATTCGCCGCCATCCAGAGCTCCTGCCGCGGCGCGCCGAGACCCAGCAGCAAAAGATCCGGCTGCGTATCCTCCAGTCTGCGCCAGAGCTCGGTTTCGTCTGAAATGTATCCGTTCTCGGTCCCCGCGATGCGGAGGCCGGGGTGTTTGGCTTCCAGCGCACGGCCGGCCCGGTCCGCCACCCCGGGTTTGGCACCGTACAGGAACACGCTGCGGCCTTCTGCCGCCATGCTCTCCAGGAGCCGCGGGACAAGATCCGAACCGGAGACCCGCTCCGGCAGCGTCTTGCCCAGAATGCGCGCCACGTAGAGATCGCCGACCCCGTCGGCCAGGACGAGATCCGCGGCGTTGATGGCGGAGAGATAAGCGCCGTCTTTCTGGGCCGCCATCATGATCTCGGGATTGGCGGTGACGATGCAGCCGCCCCGCCCCGCCGTGATCAGCGCTTCCGCGGCCGCCTGGGCCTGCGCCATGGTCATGGCGTCGAAGCGGAGACCCAGAAGCTCTGTTTTTTTACGCTCCAGTATTCCCGTGCTCATGGTTCCTGCAGTTCCTTTCTCTGCGTTTTGGACCGGTTCGCGGCGGCATCCCCGTGTTTTCACTCCGGCATGGCGCATGAGAAGCCGTTTTTTCATTGACAGAATCTTTCGGCTTTTTCCGCATTAATATATAGAGTATACTACAGAAACCGTCTGTATTCAAGGAAAAAACCGCTTGTTCGCATCAAACGCAGCCCCTTCGCCGATTCTCGGTCCTGCCGGGAAAAGGACTTTTCCGGAGCAAAATGAAGGAAACACAGGCTGCCTGTCGGCAGCCTGTGTTTCCTTGCGGCTCTGCGAGGGAAAAGCGGGATCCACAGGCGGGAAACTCTTGAATCCGGCTCTCCCGCGCCCGGGCTCATGAATTGCGGCGGATCACGGTCTTGTAGAAATCGACGGCGCCGGGCAGGCTGAAGCTGTCGATGTTCTCGTTGAGCCCGTGCATGCCCTTCATCTGCTCCGGCCCATAGACGACGGGAGAAAAGCGGATGCAAGCGCCGCAGATCTCCTGGTAGAAGCGGGCGTCGGTGCCGCCCGTCATCACGTAGGGACAGGTGGGCAGACCCGGAAATACCTCGTTTACCGCCGCCTCGACCAGCCGGTACGCGTCGCTGTCGATCTTGACGGGCGGCAGAGCGTCGTAGGCGTTCAAAACCGTGAGCGCCAGGTCGTGCTTTTCGGCGATCCTGCGGACGGCCTCGTTGCTCTGTTCCATTCCCTGATGAGGGATATAGCGCAGGTTGATGGTGAGCGTCGCCTCCTGGGGCATGACGTTCGTCGCATCGGAGCCGGACTGCATCGTGAAGGCCGCCGTGGTTTTCAGCAGGGCGCCGGCCTGGGGGGAGATGGCGGGCAGCAGGACCTTCAGCAGGGGGCGGAAAAGCCAGAGATTGCCGAACAGCAGCCGGTAGGCAAAGGGCCCGTAAGGGGCCAGCGTGCGGAACATGGCGGCGACCTCCGGCTCAAAGGCGGCGCGCATGGGACTGTGCTTTTCCATCTCGCAGACAAAGGCGGCCAGCCGCGCAATGGGAGAATTTTTCGGCGGGAAGCTGGAATGGCCGCCGCCGGAACGGGCGGAGACGAGCAGGTTGCCCTGCCCCTTCTCCAGTACGCCGATCATGGCAAAGTGGCCCTTGACGCCGCCGATCGGCTCCTGCACGATGGCGCCGCCCTCGTCGCAGACGAGATAGGGCTGCACGCCACGCTTTTTCAGCTCGGCGACGAGCTTGGGACAGCCGTCTCCGCCGATCTCCTCCGTACAGGAGGAGCTGAGATAGACGTCGTTTGCGGGAACGAAGCCCTCGGCCAGCAGCTCCTCCACCGCCTGGAAGAAGGCCATCACCGAGCACTTGGTGTCCGCGCTCCCGCGGCCCCAGACCTTCCCGTCGACGATATCGCCGGAAAAGGGCTCGTGCTTCCATTCTCCCTCGGCGGGGACCACGTCCTGGTGGCTCATGAGCACGACCGGCCGTTCGCTGCTTTTGCCCCGCCAGGTGTAGAGAAGGTTCCCGTCGATCTCCGTCTTTTCAAGGGTCTTGTGCACAAGGGGGAAGAGAGCCTCAAGCTCCGCGTGGAAGGCGAGGAACTTTTCCCGCTGCGCTTCCCCGCGGCGCGAGACCGTCTCCTTTCGTACCATGCGGGAGAGCTTTTGCGCAGAAAGCGCCTCCCGCTCCGGTTCGCGCTTCGCCGTCCACAGAGACTGCTTCGCGCCGATTACCAGGGTCCGGATCACGGCCGCGAGCAGAAGCAGCAGGAGCAGCGAGAGCAGCGACAGAACGATCCAAAGCAGCATCCTCACAGGTTCCCCTCCATTTCGGTCCGGCGGGCGTCTCTGCGATAGAAGAAATAGGCCAGGGCGATGGCGATCGCGCCGCTGGGGATGATCATAAAGCTGGTGGAGCCGGTGAGCGAGGGGACCAGGATAAACAGCAGCGACATGACCGCAAGGGGGAAGACGGCGATCTTCAGATTGCCGCGGTAGTACTTGCAGGCCATCGCGCCGAAAAGCGCGGGGACCACGTTGTCGAAGGCGGGCTGCAGCGCGGGCGACTGGAGCAGCGGCTGCAGGGGGATGAGCAGCATCACGCCGACTGCCAGCACCACGATGGTCACCAGGGAAGACGTGGCGATGGAGAGCGTGGAGATGATCTCGTTCTCCGCCGTGCCGGACTTTGCGCCGACGATGTCGCGCGCGTTGACGGCGCAGGGGATCTTCATGTTGATCAGGTTCCCCGTGATGAAGGCCAGATAGCTGCCGCCGGCGCCCAGCATGGGCACGTAGATCAGGTATTCGGCCACACAGCTGATAAAATAGACGACGCCGATGCTCATGAAGCCCCGGGCAAAGGCGCCGATATCCGGCGCGGCGTGGAGATAGGCGCCCATGAGGAAGGGCGCGCCGATGAGCATCACAAGGGTGATGACGATGGAGATCCGGCCGAAGCGGTGGGTGGAGCGGAGATAGCTTTCGTATTGCAGGCGTTTGGCTTCTTCGTTCATCTCGTTTTCCCTCCTTATGCAAGCTTTCCGATGAAGATCGCCGCCGTCATGGCGATGAGCATGCTCCCCGCAATGGAAAAGCTGTCAAGCCAGGCGGCGTTCTTCTTTTCGCGCAGGTAGATGAACAGCCCCATGGCCGCCGCGCCGACGAGCGCCACAGCCAGCGGCAGAAAGCTCCCGCCGAAGCGAAACAGCCCTTCGCCGGAGACGAGCGTGCCGACATAGCTGCCGAGATAGGCGGAGACGAGGCCGATGAACATGGCGGTCATGGCCAGATCGCCAAAGCCGGCCAGGGCCAGACCCTTCCCGTCCTTTTTCGCTTTCGGGGCAGGATTGCTCAGACGGGCCGTGTAGCGCTTGCAGGTGAAGAGCGAGAACACCATGCCCCACATGATGCACACGCTCATCAGCAGCGCGATGGTCGTAAAGGCTTTCGCCGTCATCTGAGATGCGGACAGTCCGCCGAGCCCCACCGCCTCGGCGGCGGCCTCGGCCACCTGCGTCTCATAATGCAGCGCGCCGATCACGGACAGACGGAGCCAGGGCCAGGGCGTTCCCAGGCTGCCGGAGAGCGCGATGACGCCCAGCAGGATCCCGACGCTGGGCAGCACGGCAAAGGTCGCGCTGGCGACGATGGTCCGCTTCATTTTCGTCACATCCATGCCGATGGCTTTTCCTGCGCGATAGGCCCGCACGGCAAAGATCACGCACACGATCGCGACGAACAGGACGATGACCCCACAGATCAGATAGATCACAGGGCTGTTGAGCTGTGAGAGAATATTCATTCTGCCTCCCCCTTTGCATATGATACAAAATTATATTGCATTCCGCAGGCTTTTGCAATGAAAAGCTGCGCAGCTCAGGAGCCTCCGGGGACCGCAGCCCTCCGTTCTTCCGCCGAGCGCAAAGGCGATCATGCCGCAGCGAAACCCGTGCCCGGCGCTTGTCGTTCCGGGCAAGTTTGTGGGCTGTCCGGAAATCCCCTCCCACCTTTCCGCGCCGAACTACAAGGCCGATCTCCGGCAGGGCGTGGCGGTGGAGTACGTCTCCTGCGAGCCGTCGATCACTGCCCGTGAGCTCTTCGGCGAGGACACCGTGCCGGTCGAGGATGAATAAAAAGCCGGAGCAGGCAAAACCTGCTCCGGGTACATCAATTTGTGGTGGCCTCAAAACCCGACTCGCGTTATTGCTTGGCCGTTTTCCCAACTACCGTCGCTATTAATTCCAAGACTGTTTTGAGAATGGCTTTGCTATCTGAGGCATCCTTGAGCTTTTCAAGAATCGGTTTTACTTTTTCCACAACCGCAATGGACAGTTTCGACTCTATCAGCTTTTTCACCCAGTCAATATCGTTGATAGACTTGTTCCCAAGGTATGAAAACTTCATTTTCATCTATGATTTTCAACAACCCGAGATTAGACAAGAGGAAACCGGTATAATGTGGATGGCCAGTACGGCAGACCTCTTATTTCCCTAGGTTGGAGAACCAGTTTTTCAGCTCCTCGCTCTTCTTGGCGACCGTTTCTTTAAAGGTTTCGGACCTTTCCGCACGCAGCTTTTCTCTGGCCTCTTTGGCCATCTGCTTCTCAATCTCACGGGCATGCTCGACTTCCGCCGCAACCTCCGCCGCGTCGAATCTGGTGATCGACACGTCAAAGTTGTTGAGCTTTGCCGTCAGCGCGGTTTCATACTCCTCCTGGGCCAGCAGGATGATCGCCGTCTCGCCATCAAGAATGCTGTCCCCGGCCTTTTCCAGCAGAGATGCGTTTTCCGCCATATCATTTGCATCCACCGCGCCGCCGATCAACATGCCCATGCTGCCGCCCAGCAATACGCCAAGCGGGCCGCCGAGGATGCCGACCAGGCTGCCGATCAGGCTGCCTCTCCAGGTGTCGTCACCGGTTGTGGCACCGTTGACAAAACTATCCATAATGTTGAGTGCGCCGTTTTCTTTCTTCACGATGGCGGCCTGCGAGAGGGTGTAATTGGCGTTGCTTGTCTCGCGTTTCAACTGTGACAGCGCCTGATAAGCCTCGCTCTCGACCTTGTAGTTCACAAGAATCAAATTCTCTTTCATTTCAAACATCTCCTCTGAAATAGAAAGCGCCCCGCGGTAAGCGGGGCGCTGAAATCGTCATGATTATCCTTGAATCTGAATGGTCTTATGCTCCGGAAGCGCCACCGGCTTCTCCTTCGGGAAATCAAGCGTCAGGACGCCATCCTCAAACTTAGCCTGGACGTCTTCTTCCTTGACATTCTCGCCGATGTAGAAGCTTCTGGTCATAGAGCCCTCGTAGCGTTCCTGATGAACGATCTGGCCCTTCTTATCCTTGCCCTCTTCTTCGAGGCCCTTAGAAGCGGTAATCGTCAGGTAGCCATTCTGCAGCTGCAAATCGATCTGATCCTTCTTGAAGCCCGGCAGGTCCACCTTCAGCTCGTAGCCCTCATCGTGCTCCTTCAGATCGGTCTTCATCACGAGAGCAGCATGCTTGCCATACAGCTTGCGATCCACGTCGGACTCAAAGCTTCTGAACGGGAAGCCCATCC
>JAEEGL016551217.1_pt1 | contig 20519 bp, 16 predicted proteins | sample 9134231 | NCBI WGS metagenome assembly JAEEGL01 (sample SAMN16246548, study PRJNA631951) | gut metagenome | biome: gut microbiome; feature: rumen; material: fiber-attached | host: Bos | place: Iran: Karaj | collected 2018-10
ATCTTTGAAAAAAGAGAATTACAACTAAAAAAGCAAAAAAGAATCCACCAGCTAAACTAAGCCAGTGGATCCTTATTAAGCCTATGATTGTACAGATAGCTCATTTAAATTGAAAAGCTTTTTGATTAGAATAATATGTGCTATATTTAGTATAAAGGGACAAAGACAAGTTATTGAAGATATATGTTCAAACGATTTCTTTGCTTTATTAGGCATTTATTTGTCCCCTCGTTATTTATTTAGAACATATTTTGATTGATCATTAGTATCGTAATATGATTTACTGCTAAAAAGATCGAGGTGTGACATATGATTGTATATATGCAACTAATAGAGAGTGATGAGGACAAAAGCAAATTTGAACAAATATATTTAAAGTACCGGAATTTGATGTTTTACGTTGCAAGAAAGATCTTAAGCAATCAGCAGGATGCCGAGGATGCGGTACATCAGGCTTTTGTATCCATCATCGAGAATTTGGAAAAGATTTCGGATGTCGGCAGTCCGAAAACACGTTCTTATATCGTTATAATTGTCGAGAGAAAAGCGATAGACCTCATTCGGAAGAACGAGAAAGTTGTCTCAATGGAATCGATTGATGCGGCTGCCGGGATAGAAATCTCACTTCCAGATGACGGTAGCATTTCCAACGCATTTGCGAATCTTCCTGCACGGTATCGTGAAGTACTCTTATTGCACTATGATAATGGCTACAGCACAAAGGAAATCGCGCAAATGTTCCAAATGAAGCGACCTGCTGTTCAAAAGCTTCTTTGGCGGGCCAAAAACGCTCTACAAGAAATACTGGATAAGGAGGGTGTAGTTCAATGACTGAATTCTCATTTTCAGATAAAGATCTCCAGCTCGCGGCTGGCAAAGTTCGCAGTGCATTGTTAGAATCACTGCCTGCTCCCTCTGACTGTACGCACGAATTCTCAGACTCCTTTCTGGAAAAAATGGAAGTAGTTGTACAACAAGACAGACGACATCAGGCCCGAAAAACATTTCTCCTTCGTATTGCAGCCGTCTTTCTGGCATTGCTCATTGGTGCCGGAGCGCTTTTTGCATTTAGCCCTGAAGTGCGCGCCGCAGTCACTCAGTGGGTGCGAGAGGTCTATGAAAACAGTATACTGTATCGTTTTATAGAGGAAAAGGAGAGCTCTAGTATCCCTGACTATGAAGTTGGCTGGCTTCCGAAGGGATATGAAGAGTCAGACGTATACAAGGACGATGATCTAATATCTGCAATATATGAAAATGAAGCTGGCGAATCTATTATAATCAATTTGTATTCTATGCAGAATGGAACGATCCATGAAATGATATACCAGAACGGAACAGAGTATGCTCACAAAAAAATAACTATCAATGGAATGCCTGCAGATTATTATGAAGTACCTGACCATTCCGATTCGAATGACCTTGTCGTTTTCTATGAAATGAAAAAAGTAGTGCTCCATATCAATGGATTTTTGGACAAAGAATCCATGATTCATATCGCAGAAAGCATTTGTTTCAAATGATCAAAAACATATTGCATTATTTTTTATGTCAATGTCCGATTTCACCCTCTTTCTCCGTTTTATTATTTAGAAAGGAAGAAAGGGGGTGATTTTATGAGCAAAAAGTGGATTAGTTTAATATTTATTATGCTGTTCGTAGTATCTTTGAGCCTAAATGCAGCAGCTGTAATACGAAGTACCAGTATTATACCGAGTTTATCCTTTAGTGGAACAACTGCAAATTGTAAAGTCGTTGTAAGTGCCAGTGGCAAATCAATTAATGCAACACTTCAGCTCTGGTGTGGAACTACACTGGTTAAATCGTGGTCCAGCAGCGGAACATCTCGACTGGTAATAAGAGGAACATACAATGCTACTAGCGGTCAGAGCTATACATTAAGAGCAGTAGGAACCATTGGTGGTATATCGTTTACTAGTACATCAATTACGAAAACATGCCCATAGTCAAAAGAGAGTAGTAATTAGCTAAAAGAGTAAACGGATTCTCCCCTATCAAAAAGTATAAGTTAAGAGCCGATTTTTATTTCTCTTATACCATGCTTTTCACAGCGGAAGAAGGATTGGTGTTATTGAAGGAGAGACAATTGTGAAAAGAATTGTTTCGGTTATTTTGCTGATTTGCATCCTTTTATATCCATTATATGGTTGTGCAAGTAAAACGAGTAATAATAAATGCATAAAGACTAAAGAGTTTTCTATAGTTAAGGATTTTGGAATTATTAGGGGATTAGTCTGTATTCAAGATCAAATCATAATAGCCAGTAGTTCAAAACTGGGCATCATAAACTATTATGATAATTCGTTTGAACAGTTGTGTTTTGATCCTTTGATGGATGATGATACCATAATATACAATATAGCATCTTTTGGAAATGGCTTATACTATGTAGTGGGAGAATTGCCACCATCATACACACATAATGGTATCCTGTTAACAAATCCATCTTTCTCGGGTAATTATTGTGTTTATTATTATGAAAAAAATTCACAACCTGAAAAAATCTTCGAGTTCCAACTTGGCAAAAACTCCATTATTTCCGGATTGAGAATTGTTGATAATCATCTTGCATGTTGGAGCGACAATTCAGTTTGGTTTTTTGACCTTGCAACTGGTAAGATGCTCAAAGAATACACAGTGCAAGGGACAATAATGTCGTTAGTAGAAAACTCAAATGGCATGTGGTTGCATGTAGAAGTTGGAGAAAAACACATTTTATATGAGTTGCACATTTCAGAAAAAACGATTAATGAAAACCAAGAATCAGTAATGACTCCTGTAACATATGCGTCAACATACAGCAATAATAATCAGTTAATTCTTGCTGGGGAAACAAGTGTATACAGTTACGATTTGGATCAAGGAAAAAGCACTCTGTTATTTAATTGGTCCGATTGTATGTTGAGTAATCATATAATTACCAATGTCATTCAATTAGATGATAGACGGATGGTTTGCGCTTCGCAGCAAGAGGATAAAATATGGATAATAGAGCAGCAAGATACCGCAGATATAAGGATAGAGTTGCACCTTGCAACCGTAATACATTCCCCTTTTCTTGATTATCTAGTAAATGATTTCAATCAAAATAGCACTGAGTATAGAATCTTGATTGATGAATACTCCCCAGATGCATATGATCGGCTATGCACAGAAATAATCGGAGGAGATGGCCCAGACATTATAGATTTATCATCATTATCCATGCCTCGTATATCTTGTTTTTTTGAAAACTTATATCCCTTTATAGACTCAGATCCTGAGTTAACACGAGAAGATTTTATCCCAACCATTTTGCGTTCTGCAGAAACAAACGGAAAGCTGAACTCCCTTCCCGCTACTTTTTCAGTTGTGACAATAACCGCAAAAGAAGAGGATGTTGGCGATAAAGAACGATGGTCTTTTTCTGAAATGATGGACACTTTGAATAAAAAGGGTGAAGGCTATCATTTGTTCCCTCGTTTTCTTGATCGAGATGAGTTCCTTAAGTTGATTGCATATATCAGCAGCGGGGGCTTTATTGATTGGGATGCTAGGAAAGCATATTTTGACTCTGATGATTTCATGCAGTTTCTCTCTTACTGTAATGAGCTCGAAATTCACGATATGGCAACCGGAACCTTCGAAACTCGGGAATGTTGGCAGGATTACGAGGAATGGCCACATTTATTAGATGTGGAATATTTGCAAACTTTTCTTCGTGTTGGCACTATTCGAAAAAACTACGGTAAATCATTCTCTTTTATCGGTTTCCCGTGCTCTAAAGGAAATGGTAGTTTCCTTGCATGTGAAGAGTTTCAATTTGCGATTTCTATAAACAGTCAACATAAAAATGGTGCATGGAGTTTTATCCGAACTGCATATCTACCAGCTTTTCAAGACTATTTACTTATAGAAGACGCCTACTTTCCAGTCAGAACGGACTCATTTTATCAAGGAACGAAAAATGCTGTCGACAGCATTAATTGTTTTACTGATGTTGAGCAGAATAAACTTGAAACATTAGTGGAGGAGCCACATCGCTTTCTTTGTGATGATCAAGAAATTACAGAGATAATCAAAAATGAAGCTGAAGCTTATTTTGATGGCAAACAAACGCTCGAAAAAACTTCATCACAGATTCAAAATCGTGTCACACTATATTTGGCAGAAAAATAAAGATGCAATTGCAGAAACAAGAAAAAGAAAGGGTGAATTTAATGAAAAAGCTATTTTCAATCATTTGTATTCTGGCAATGGTTTTGACGTTATTAACCTCGGCTTTTGCAGCTACAACTGATAAAAATGAAACCCCAGAAGATGGAGGTATTGGTCCAGTCCTTTATTGGTACATTAATACCAACAGCGTACATCTTCGCAACGCTCCCAGTATGACTGGTACATCACTTGGACTGCTATATTATGGAAATGAATTCTTCAATTATGGAGAAGTCAATTCTGATTGGAGACATGTGAAGATGACCTCGGGACAAAACGCAGGAAAAACAGGATACGTTTATAAAATTTATACGAGTCATGGAATTGCCATCTAATTATTTAATTATTAAGAGCAATTTACTTTAACTCAAATAATTGTTTCTGCAATTGTATTAAGGAGATTGGTTTTTAATCAATCTCCTTGAGCCATATCGATGGAAGATGAGGCCGTTTTATGTTTAGAAAAGCTATAGTTCCAACTGAATTCACATTTTTGGCTTGTATAACTATTATAGGAACTATATTGTTCTATTTTATACCATTAATTATCTTATTATGGTACTTTATCTTGGAAGGGAAAAGCAGCTTAATTACTGTAATAGAGAATCCCGCATTTCTGTTAGCTCTAAAAAATACGTTGATTCTCATGATATCAATTCCGGCTTCTATTCTTTTGGCTCTTCTAATTTCTCTTTTAAGAATGGAATCATTTGCTGCAAGGATAGTGCTTCTGATGCCGGCAGTAATTCCTTCTGTGGCCGTTGCTTCAATTTGGAAAACCTTTTTTTCTATAGAGGGACTATTGAACCAATTCCTTTCCTGGATTGGCTGTATTCCGACAAATTGGTTAAGTTCAAGAAAAACGACATTTTTGTTCGTGTTATTATTTATTTGGAAATATGTTGGAATAGATAGCGTACTGCTGTTACACGCAAGAAATCATGTTAACAAAGACATCCTTGACGCAGCAAGAATAGATGGCGCATCGCAATTACAAATCTTTTTTTATATTGAATTTCCGCATATTATAAGCTATCTTGTTTTTTTATTTTTGTCGAATTTGCTGTTTTTTTGGCGTATGTTCCGAGAGATTTATCTTATAACCGGTGATTACCCTTTCGATGGAGCATACTATGTTCAGCATTATCTATTACATGCGTTTCGTGATTTAAATATCTCTGTTTTCTCTGCAGCTTCAATAATAGTGGTCGGCATTGTAATAGTATTTGTACTTACTCTTCTATCAGTTTCAAGTCAAATTGGAGAGGAAAGGATCCTCGAATGAAACAGATTCTAAAAAGTGTATTCGTAACACTCCTCGTATTTCCACTCTCTTTTTTAGTCTTGAAGGCGATACAACAAAGCATTTACAATATTCCATTGATTGATTACTGGCGTGCTTATTGGAACTCTTTCTTGCTGACAGTTCCAACAGTGATAATACAAACTATTTGCGCTATTATTGTCGCCTTCTGGGCAGTATTGCGAAACAGTCGTTTTGGAAAAACACTACTTCTATTTTACTGCATGTTAACTGTATTTCCCATCCAAACTTTACTTTTGCCAGAATACTTGGTCGCTAAATCGCTAGGTGTTCTTGACACAAAGTGGGCCATTTGGCTGCTTGGATTCTTTGCTCCGTTACCAGTATTTCTAATTTTAAAAAGGATGAGCAATCTCTCAAAGGCACAAATTGAGGCCGCAATGCTTGATGGCGCTTCAAACAGACAACTTTTCTATCAAATCTTTTTACCACAGATTAAAGGTGAAGTGCAGCTAATCGCAATGCTATCATTTATTGACAACTGGAGCATTCTAGAGTTTCCCTCTGTACTTTTATTCGATACAAAAATGATGCCGATGGCTGTCTTTTTTTCAAATAATAGTATTGAGCTCCCATATGCATTATCACTATTTTATTCTATCCCTCCTGTTATTCTTTTTGCAGTTTCTCTCGTATTTAGCAAGCATGATTGAAAAAACATAACCTATGACTCAGAATTGGATTTGCCTGAAAAACGCTTTCAAACACAGAAGCACGCCCAAAGATGTTCTTGTGAATTCATTTGAACTCATTCACGCTCTAATAGATTACGCCGGGTAAGCCAGATAGAGTTTTAAAAAATTCTCAGGCTTGTCTCTGCAATCCTGTCCGATTTCGCCCCCCTTCCCCCGTTTTATTAATTGGACGGGGAAAGGGGGCGATTATGATGAAGGAACAATCAATTGGCATAATTTAATTAATGGTGGTATTGCTCATCACATCTGTGCGTCTAAAACCGCAGTCATAGTATGAACTGACAGCAGTTTACTAGGTTTGTCCTATAGTGGAACTATGGCAAATTGCTATACTTTCGTAAGCTCCAGTAACATATCAAGCAATATAAGGCTTCAGCAACCGCATGGAAACGAACCTGTTAAATCGTGGCATAGCTAAAAAACTACTCGTCTTGTTATGAGAGAAAAATACAATTTTATCAGTGGTCGGACCTAAAAGGTCGGACCTAAAAACAAAAAGCAATAGTAACCGTTAATGGTGTAGCATACAGCAATTACAAATACATGTCTATGTACATGGATTATTGAGAAAAATGATCGAAAAGGTGATGTTAAATTGAAGAAACTAGCGATATTATGCAAATTGCTAATGATAGCTACTCTTATATCGTCGTTGTTATCTCTAACCAGCCTAGCTTATTATTATTCAGATACAACAAATCATTGGGGAAAGGAGCCTATCAACAGAGTAACGAATGCTGAATTCTCAAATAAAGATGGAAACAACTTTTATCCAAACAAAGATGAAACGCGAATCCGATTTGTACTCAATTTAGGTACATTACTTGGAGAAGAACCTTACATCTTAGCCCATATGAACACTCAGGTTTATAGCGACGTTGCGCCCGGGTCGTTAGAAGCTGGGGCAGTTGCTTGGGCAAAAAGCAAAGGCATTACCAATGGCATTTCAGATTTCCAATTTGGTCCAAATCTATCAATTACAAGAGAACAATTATGCACATTTATTTATAGGGCTTGCGATTCATTTCAGATCAGCATTCCAAATAATAGCACATATCCTACGTTTACTGATGAGTCATCCATAAGCAATTGGGCCAAAGTAGCCGTAAATAAAATGAAAAAAGCACATTTTATAAACGGCTATAGTGATGGTACGTTTAGACCGAAGGGAAAGATTACAAGAGCCGAGGTTTGCTCAATTGAAGATAAGTTAATGACATCTTCTCTGGCTCAAACAAAGGATGCGGTATTAGATGGTAGAAGAGCTATTCCAATTAATGATTTCGGATGGCCATCTTTTCATTACCATGTTGAATATAAGGAATTTGGTATTTTAGCAGCCAACAAGAATGAGGTTCAGTATTATTACCGTTCAGCGGATCAATACGCTGATTTTTCAAGACCTTACTACGGATTAGAGGTAGGATTTCTTGAGCCAATACAAAATACAGTTTTTTGGGACGGAGCAACTGTATTTCATTCGACAGGCATGTCAAAAAACTATGATAAACCTGTTAGCGGAGATCATTCTTATGAGCAACATATTGAAGGTCATGGATGGATTAGAGTTAACAAAACAAATAATTTAGTTGCAAAACTCGGATATGGAGTCTATAGTTCAAATAATGTTGTTCCATGGTCTACAACGATTTCCGTCGCGCTTTCATATTGATTGATTGGAGAAGATTTAATCATGAAAAACAGAAAAATGATAATCGGTATCATCGTTTCCGTGCTTGCAACTGCGGCACTTGCTACCGGGCTTGTTCACTCACGCGCCTCAAGTCGATATTCCGATTTAGGCGCGCTGTATGGCGAGTCATTGAAAATCAAAGAATCGAAGCAGCGTCACGATGATGCTTGGATTCGCGGCAAACACTTTTCCGTTTCAAAAGAAGAATTTGAAAATATGGTCGAGCAGAATGAGATTACCGGTATGGATCGTGCAGATGCAGAAGAGATGGCTTACTGCCAGTTTGTGGTGAGTCGTGCTGTTTATGGACAAGCGATAGATGATGGGTTCTTGATTGACAAGGATGCTGTGAAGGCACAAATCGATTTGGAGCGCGACGCAATCATGGCAAGTGAGTCGAAAGATTCCTTTCTCGCATACTTGGAGGGAGCAGGATTAACCGAAGATGAATATTGGAGTTCGATGTACGACACCTATCTCAGAACCATGACCGTTGCAAGATATACTGAAGCAATCCGTGAAGCCTTTCTGGAGAAAAATCAGCCTGATGCCGCCGCATGGAGCGAATATTGTATTCAAATAACACAAGAAATACTCAAAAAGCAGGAAATCTTTCTTAAAGATGAGAGTGCATGGAGTCTAACCGCAGAGAATTACAATAATAGCGGAGTTTGGCCCCCAGTTTAAGTCCGGTAAATGGAGGTGTGTCCATTCTGAGTATCGCGTCATCGTGTCCGTCTATCATGATCGAAAAAACTGTGATTTGAGAAGGCGGAACCCGGCGCGTGTAGTGAGGTTTCCGAATCCTTGGAAAATCTTAATTCGGCAGTCCGGAGATGGTGGTGCTTACTGCAGGAAAGGATGAAACAAGAAACTTGCTCATATGCGCATGAACTATATTGAAGAAGCAAAACATTTAGGTGCAAATTGATTAAGCCTACGACTCAGAATTGGATTTACCTGAAAAAACTTTCAAACACAGAAGCACGCCCAAAGGTGTTCTTGTGAATGCTTTTGGGCGTGCTTTTTAATCTTTTTTGTCCCTATAATCCGACATAATAACATATTTTATATGGAGAAGTATTTACTAGTTTTTTCTGATAATCTGAACACAAAAGGAGAAGCTATGACAGTTTTAAAGGTTCTGAATGTTGGACATGGAGATAGTATGATTTTGCTTCCTGAGACGGGATGCTGTTTTGATCGAAAGAAAATACTAATTGATCTTGGCCCAGGATTGCATGACATAACAAAACACATTAATCAAGAGGATAGAGTGCACATTTTTATAACTCACCACGACGCCGATCATCTGAATGGTATACGTTTCTTTGCAAACCGCATGAAACAGGTTGATGAAATCACAGTGCCTTTTTATCAGAATGAAATCACCCTGATTGCCAAGAGCATTCTGAGTCTAAAGGGAATGCGACACGCCCACGATTGCACCGAGTTTATCCGTCTTTTGGAAGATCTTATCGGTAATCAGATTTATCTAAAAGAACTGACAAACAGGAGAAGCACTGGGCCGAAACTATCGTTTGCCCATGAGGGAAAGTGGTATTGCAAACACATTACATGCCTTAATCCACCAATTTGCATGGACAGCTTCTATTGGCTGAAAGAAGCCTCAACAGAAGATCTTTGCAAAATCATCGACAAACTGTTTGAGCCAGTATTTGCTGGCAGCATGGACAGGTATATTCAAAAGAAAACACTGGGCAGGAGCATTAATACGCCTAGATACACAAGTAACAATAAAGAATATTTCGATGAGGACGAGGATTTCAATGATATTATTTTGGATGCTCCAGTGGAAACCAATATCCCCATCGAAGAAGTAAACGCGCGAAAGGCCTCTTATGTAGTGGACTTTATAATGCGAAATCTGGAGCTATTAAAAGCATTTAACACGGTGCCGAACAGGGAAAACTTACGGGTCATATACGAAGAGTTTATAAAATGTACACATGATGCTTGCACGGTTTTAAAAACAGCTTATTCTACTAAAACATTTCTATTGACTGGCGATGCTAGTAAAAAGGTTTTCCACCGCTTGATACAAAAAGGATCAAACATAACTGCAGATTATCTTAAAATGCCCCATCACGGAAGCAAGCAAAACATATCAGCAGAGATTTTTGATGCAATACAACCCAAAGCAGCAATTATCTCTCATAACAACAGACGTTTTGGTAAAGCAAGAGATTCTCTTCCAAATATGGAGGTCCTTGAAATGTTGGAAAGCAAGGGTATTTATGTGATGCTCACAAACGATGTGTGTAAGCAAAATGTTAGATGTATGAGTAAATCGAACCATTTAGGGGATTTGTTCGTAGAGATGATATAGAATTCAAAAAAGAAGGCGTACCATTGATAGAACGCCTTCTTTTTGTATGCAGTACCCTAAGGCTTGATTCACCTAGCTAGTTCAAGTCCTAAAATGTCTGGATCATCAGAAAAGGGTAGTTCGGAAATCTCTTGGATACTTATAATTTTTAATCCAGCATCGAGAATGCTGTGAATATATGTTTCTATTGTTCTGTGAAAGTACAATGTTTGGCAAGGATAGTCTCTTCTGTTTTTCGTAGCAAATTGAAAAGAATATGGTGCTTCATTCTTGTAAGAGAAATCCAGACAATCGAGATGTCGGCTAGGCCAAAAACAAGGATGAGGAATAACTAATAATAGTTTCCCGCCTGGCTTTAATATATCGCGAATTGTCGGGAAAAAGAATTCAATTTCAGCCATATTATTTAATAGCATAATTGCTAGGCAAATATCGTAGGTTTGAATCCTTGGAAGGTCGTAAATATCGTTACACTCAAATACTATACTTGGATATCTATTATGAGCACACTCTACGGATTTCGGGGAGATATCTATTCCCTTAATATTATGTCTTCCACTTCTAAACACAGCATTTGTTAAATAACCACAACCGCAGCCAATATCTAAGATTATGCTATTAGTATTAGAGTGCCCCAGAACATGGTTAAGGACCCAAGGAGTAATATAGTTTAAATAGCTATAATCTGTCCCCTGCTCTAAGTCCTCAGAGCGCGTCAAGACATTATTATCCCATGAGTTTTTTACTGCTTGTATCATTTCACTATTGCTAGGTGTATCTCCTTTTTTGTGATTCACCCAATCTCCTCCTTCTGGTTTTCAAGAAGTTCATTTAACAAGCCAGTTACATATGTATTCGAAATCTCATCAAATATTACCACACCTTCTGCATCTCTATCTTTGTCGCGTACGATTATTCGCCCAGCAGTGTTTCCCATTACAGACATGCACGAGAAAGTATACTTTCTCACAATTCGCTGAGGTGCTTTATATACTTTTGCTCCCTTTTCTTTGAGTTGTTTCACTAGTGAAGTATCATAATTATTACAAACAAACATACTAAGTCCTTCACTACATTTTTTTAAGAGGACATCAAATATTCTAGTATCACCATTAAAGGAAATCCAATTCATGTCATCGCATATAATACTTAGTGCACCTGGGTTACTATACCAATTTGCAAAAAAAGCAATATATTCTTCAGATTGATATCTGAATTCGTAGTGATTTTTAGCCGTCTTTTTAATTCCTTGTACTAATTCTATTATTCCACCAGCGACAAAAACTGCCGCTGCTAGGAATAAGACAATAATATAAACAGTTTTCATCCATACAGGTGCAACTGTCCATACAGCCTCGCTATTTGGTATTAGGCTTGCAATAGCACTAAACAAGGTAATTCCGCCGCCAAAGAATTTCGATATATACAAGAATGACTTCATTTGTTTTACCTTCTAAACTCAAGTTATATTTTTATTTGTAAGGAACAATCTATACATCTCATCATGATAAGATTCTTCGTTCATATAAGCTAATTCACCACAAAATCTTTCTTTAAACGACAATTCTCCATTTTTTATGAGATTGGTAGAAATAAATACGAATAACTGCTCAATGAGTTGATAGTGCCTAGCCCTTTCTTCTGGACTTCCTGCCCACTCAGGAAGAGCTTTAGAAAAGACATAAAAACTGTTTTTTGCATACATTGAGTAGTAGTCACGTTGCGGAATGATGCTAGTGAATTCTTTTATATAATAATCATTTACATTGTATTTTACTTCTCCGGGAGAGCCAAGTATTTCATTACTTTTTAGCGCAATATCCAGTTTGCGTATATCTTCGGGGTCAAAAAAATGTGCCGATCGCTCAATCACAAAAAACTCTCCGTCTTTTAATTCTTGGAGCAAACCAAGAGAACTGGAATATGAGTAATTGTCTTTCAGTTTGCGTGTAATATAGATTACATGCTTAGCAAGTTGAGATCGAAATTCAACACCAAATTCACTTTCTTTATCACTTACGCAAATCCACTGACACAAACGATTACGTACAGAATCATCCCGGAAGTTTTGAGACAAAAAGTTTATGAATTCAAAATTTGTCTTCCACCAGGGCTTAAGAAAGTCCCTCCGCTGGTAACTGTTAATGAGTGAATACGCTCTCCATATATTGTGAATTAATCTTTTTGTTTGATCATCTGGTGGATCGATCTCAAATGAGAGTCCGAGCTGCTCTAGTATAATACTTATTTGACCACGAAGAGATAGATAAAGATATTCTTTTGATTCATGCCCACTATCTAGGGTCTTTTTTTGATCCGCTTTTTCATTAAGAGTAGAAAGATCTTCGTCATACTCAAAATAATCTTCGAGATCCTGTCGAATAATATTTAAAAGAGAAACCAAATCGCTATCAGATCGGTTTTCTGAAACAATTGCATTAGGGGAGAAAAGATAACTATTGGGAACCATGCCAAAATTATTTATCGAATTACCAACGATTTCAAACGGATCCTTAGGCACTTCTCCCCCAGGTGGAGTCATTCTGGGAAAATAGTGTAGTTTTTGTTTACTCTCTTCAGATATGCAATTCTTTGCTAAATTTATTAAATCCCGTGCATTATGGGTGAGTCGGCGGAAAATATAGGAAGTAATAAAATCTGAGAACACACAAGAGTGGTGGTTATATACGTACATATATAATTCATCACGAGCCTCAATCATGTTTTGAAGAGCAGGGACCGCTCGATGAGTGAAAACGAGATTATATTCCTTGGAATTATATAGATACATATTCTCAAAAAGCCTACAAGTATCTATTTCAGGAGCCCCAATTCCTGTAAAAAATGCATCTCTCATAATATAGTCTAGCTTGTCCATATCGAAGATGCTAGAATTAATCAAGTTTACGATAATGTTTTTGAGTCGGTACTGTTCGAACTTTTCACTTGTTGAAGTGTCATATTTCAAGCCTAAAATACTTCGAATTATCAATTCAAAATCCACATACAATCCATGATTTTCCGAATTCTGAGATTCTTTTACGCTCAAAAGATAATCATAAAATCTATCCAGTATCATAAGGCATGACATCTGTTCATGACTTGCACCAGGTCTTCGCTTAGCTTTTTTATTTATCTCCTCTATTTCCCGCAGTAGTGTACTCTTTTTACTAAGAAAACAATGATTGTTTGTTTCTGCTTCTTCTACGCGCATTGTTATTTTATCGCACAACGCGTTCCATATTTCATTCTGATCAAACTGCGATTCACCTAAGTGTGAAAATGGACAGTGGCCTACATCATGTAGAAGTGCCGCTATCGTTGCGTTAAGTTGAAGCTGCTCCCCAATCAAAGGCGTTTGACTAGCAGCTTTTTCCGCGGGTGCTCCTGCAATAAACCCATTATCATTAAGGTTTTTTATCGCCTGCTTTGTAAGGTGCATGACACCTAGGGAGTGCTCAAAGCGGGTATGTCGCGCCCCAGGATATACATGCTGGCATGTAAGTTGGCGAATATCTTTCAAGCGTTGAAATTCTTTCGTATCAATTAATTCAAGCTCAAATCTTGTAAGGTAGATATAACCGTGTACTATATCACGGACGAATTTGACTTCATCAAAATAGTAAGATTTATCTCTCTTTATTTCATTTTTACCACAAGTAGTCATCCTTATCCTCCTAGTCACTTTTGATACACAAGAACATTTGTGGGTAAGCCTTCTGTCAGCACCTCTCAATATGCGCCAAGAGATCTCCCCGTCATGATTGTATCAACCACAAATTATCCAGTTATTCCTCGCTACATCGACACATTAAATTATTTATGGTTCTTATTTGCAATGGCATCTTATATTAAAGAAAGCCGCCCACACCTTTATGTCCTTTTCAGCCGGTACTAGCAATGTGAGAAAGAGCGATTGGCACTCACCCAACCGGCACATGTGTATATTAATCATCTCCTAACTTCCTTTCACTCATTATTAAATTGCACTCTTCAATTTCATAGCTTCCTTATAATAAATCACTTTTTAAATTTATGTCCCTGTTTCAACATTTGGGGACAAATTTCCTTAGATTTTAATCCTTATATACAATCATTATCATTATGTTAATCGTCATGTTCACGAGAGCAATAGTTATGACAGCAAGTACACAAAGAATTGAAGTCAAATTACATAGATAGTTCATGCTTCAAAAGCATGCTGAATTGAAATAGTATATTTCTCTCACTTGGAAGTAAAAACAGCGTAATGAATATAATCCCCTTATTCTTAAAAAGCTAAACAAAACCAATGCTAAGCCAAATGTGGCTAACAAGTCGCCCGGCGCTAACAACACTGTATTTTGTAATAACAAATGATTTCAGCTTATCCTATTTTTTCAATATTTTCCATGTATGCAAATCAAAAAGGCACAGGGTTCATATGAAAAACCCCGTGCCTTTAATAATTGGTTACGTATATCGACTCACCACTCGGCGTTTCACGAGCCGTCTCAAAAGTGACTTTCATTCTTTCTCAGGTCTAATCTAGTTTGTATAAACCAGCTTCGACAGATTATTATAAGTCCATAATACCGTACCATATTACTCACTATATTTATTCTGCTCAATCGCTTTACGAAAAACCCATATCTTCCAGGATTGCGATTACCGCACGCTGACGATCTTCTGGGAGTATTTGCATAATTCGGCCGTACGTAGCAATTGGCGTCCCATCAGCAATCCTTTTGTCAATGAGATTGTCTCCATCAAGGCAGCAATTTGCACTTCAATCTCATCATTTTCTCTGTCGAGCTCATAGCAGGCGAATCATGTGCTTCAACTTGACAGGCATAACAGCGCCAAGGGAGTGTTTGGCTGCGTCAAAGATCTCAACGCCTTTTGTCTGTCAAAACGTCCATTGGAAGCGCGAAGAAGACCGTTTTCAAGTGCGTGAGTTGCGAGTTGGCAATCTGTTTACGCCGGGAAATTAGCTGAGGATGGCATAGACGGATGCGATGTGCAGCGAAGAAACGAGCGTTTCCAGTTCCGGAACTAGGATGTTGACGAGGCGGGTAACAGGCACTTTGAGCTTGGCTCTTTCTTTCACCTCATCGAATCTGTATCTTGTGAGTGACTATACTCCTCGTTGTGGTATGCTGTGTCTGTGGACTTGAGATCCACATTGGACATAAGCATAGCAGCAATCGTACGTGCATCGATTCGGTCAGTCTTCGTCTTTCTGAGACTGTGGCTTTTCCGGTTGAGATTGGTGTGAAGAGGATTCAAGACGAATGTGTGCAGACCGTTGTTGAGAAGGAATTCGAGGATGTTGTAGCTGTATTGTCCTCTAGTCTCAAGCCCAACTTTTATGTTGTCAGTAGGCTGAGAGCAGTAACGAATTCGCCGCAGCAAGGTCTTGAAGCCGTCTCGATTGTTTGCAATGGTGAGCACATCAGCCAACACTTCACCTTCTGAGTTGAGAATGAAGCAGTCATGCATAATCTTTGCAACATCGATTCCAACGCAAACTATGGAAGATTGATATTGCATCCCATAGAGCTTTTGCCTTGTAGCCTTGTTATACATAAACCATCTTGCGGGATCTAACTGATTAACAATTCTGCAATGGGCCGTGTTCGGAGCCTACGAAAAACCGTCAAGCGGTAAGAGAACGAAGCCAATCCACAGCATCCTCTGCAGTGTAGCACACAGACGCTAAACGCGCTAACTGTCGCTGCTGCATTATAATACAAGGGAACGGCGTCCTCTGTCCCGGCAGATTCAGCCCAGAGGCGAGCCGTTTTTCGGCAACTCTTGATCGCTCAACATCTTGCCGTAGGGTGGATCGCTTGCGCCCGCCTCTTGCCGATAGCAGAATCCCTCAGGTTGGCGCAAGCGACCCACCTGCAATAATAAAATCCTGACCAATAGCCGAACATGGGCAATCACTTCAGGCTGCCCCGCGCAGCTTCATTTTGAACCACAAAAAACAGAGAGGCGAATTCGTACTGCTGCGAATTCGCCTCTTTTTTGTTTATAACTCAACCCACCGGGAGGGGCGAGCCCCTCCCCTACGTTACGTCTCAAAGATTCTTGTCAACTCATCAACGTCCACGGGAGAAAATAAGGCAGGACGGTTTGCAGCCTGGAATAATTGACGACAATGGCGTGATTTGAGAACAAAAAGTTCATGAGGAACTCATCATTCTGATCATAGAACTGGATCGCATACCCTGCATCGGTTACGCCCGGCAGGATGGTTTCACTGTCGATGGGCATGTTGTCGAGATAACGGATCATGTCCTGCACGGTTTTCGGATCCTTGATATCCTTCACCGCGGTGCTGCTCATAATCCGAATCCATGCGGTCTCCGCCGGCACGAAGCTGACACGCTCGGTCGCGTCCGCGAGGCGCAGAATCACTGCAGTCGCCTCAGCGCGCGTCGCATGGCTCTTCGGGTTCACGCGCTGCTGATCATCGCCCTGCAGAATGCCCGCGACGCGCATAGCCTCCACAGCCTCCTTTGCCCAGCCGGACACCTGATCGGCGTCGGAGAACGCCGCTGCGGGATGCTCCGCAGCTTTGAGTGCCACGTGCAGGCGCGCGTTCATAAAGCGCTCCGCCAGCGTTGCCATCTGCTCGCGCGTGATCGGCTGGCCGACGCCGAAGTGCGTGGCGTCCACGCCGTTGGTGACCTTCATCACCCACGCGCAGTAAACCGCTTCGGCATACCACGCGCCCTTCGCCACATCCTCAAAGCCCATCGCGGAGAAGAACATATCGGACTGGGCTGTGACCACCTGATGGATCCAATCCAGCTGAACGTCCGCCGCGCGGAAGAGCATGACGAGAAATTGCTCGCGGGTGACGGTCGCGTTCGGCTCGAAGGTCGTGCGCGTGACGCCGTTTGTAATGCCCTTTTCATATGCGGTTTTGACCACGGGGTAATACCATTCATCCGCAGGGACGTCCTTGAACGGCAAGTTCGCAGCAAGGGCAGAAAACGGCATCAGCGCCGTAAGCATCAGCACCGCGAGCAGAATTGAGAGCAGTTTCTTTGACATTTTCATTCTTTCACTCCTTCTTAAATATACCTGCAAATCATAGTTGCCGGCATTGTAGACTGTCAGTTCCACATAAACCGATTGCCCGAACGTGAAGCCACTGATCGATCCGGCAAAGCGATCGTCCGTGATCTGACCGGTGATGTCCTACGTCACGGCTGGGATACCAAGGTTGGGCGAGCAGGAGATCGGATAGTCGCCCGACTCTTTCCAACCAAATGTGCCGGAATTACCCGACTAATACAGTGTCGGCGGCGGTTCGGTCTGGGTTTGACCACCGTCTTCAGGTATTATGCAAATATGTTCAGAGGCGCCGGGCACAGGCCTCGACTATTCCTCAACGCGCACGCTCATTATTCAACGCAGTTTGTGCTATTTTACAATAGTGGCATATTGTGACGCTTCACTCAGCAAAGAGAGATATTCATTTTCAGTGATAAAGCCGCTCTTTAGGTTTGCATATGTATTTGCAACAAACTGTTTGAGAAAGTGTTCTTCATCAATTGAATTGACATCTCGTTTTCCTACTGCATTCACAAGATAATCGTACGAGAGCTTGTTTCCATACATATCGAAATAACTGTTGTTTCTGCTATCTTGGTAGTATGCACCTTGTCCCAAACCAAGAATGTAATAGTAATCGCCTTTTGTGTTATAGCCAGATCCCATTTTAGGTTGATATAGGAAGAGTAAAACCTCTTCATTTTCGGTGAATTGAGGATTATCTTCAACTATGAGATCGGTTCCGCCAGCGAGGCCCCCTTGCATTCTTACAACTATCATGTCGTCTTTAGTAGCATTACCAAATACCACTTCTGATACCTTAAAATTATAGTCTGTAAAATTACTAGGAGAACACCCAAAAACTGGGATTATTTGAAAAGCATCCGATGCTGATGTCAGTTTAGCTTTTACTATAAGAGTCGAAGTGTTAATTAAATCAGTTAGATTATACTGCTCAAGGACACCCGACATAATATCCGTTTCACGATCATTATTGCTGGTATTAATACCATTTGAGTTCACATTACTATAACAGGCTTGAATTCCGAGTTTGTCATCTTGTGCTAAGTCGCGTTTTTCAGTATTTATTGGTATGATAGGATACATTACAGCGTTTTGGTATAAGCTGTGGCCCAATCCAGCTGCATGACCAGCTTCGTGAAGAAATACTGTCCATACATCATAGCACCCAGGTTGTTGACTGTTTGCCCAAGGATAAAACATGTTTAGATTAATATCTGCAGAGGTCATAATTGATCCAGTGGGATAATAATGTGTAAGGCCAATATATCCCAGGCCTACATTCACTCTGTAAATGTAATTGTTTCCGTCGTTTGAAGGAAAATTAGTAGACGAATGTGTTGTGGTAAGCCTGTGCATTAAATCATGCCCACTCCAATAATTCCAGATATACATAGCATCATTAAAGTGTTGCTTCGATGTCTCGCCATAACCGCTATGCGGAACAAAATACAACGGACTAGAAATGTGGTATCCATTTAGCCAATAAGCATATGCTGATTGCGAGCAAATTGTAATAATTAGAACCAGAGAAGCCAAAAATAAGCATGCTCCTTTTTTTGCTTTACTTAACATATGAATCACTCCTATTCTGTTCTGATTTAATAATCCTGTACTCTTATGAGTTTACTACTTGTTTACATTTTCATAACTATCGCGTATAGAGTAAATGGTCTTGCTTTAGCATACTGATCGATTGGTCATCAACAGTTTTATTTGTTGTAGATTGATTCCCAGAAATTAAGCTGTCTTTCGACCACTATAGCTTGCTCTGATAATAATTCTGCCATAGGCTTCGGCATAACGAGAAAAACCTTCTGCAACACCGTTTTGTTACACTGAAAAAAGCAACACGTTTTAAATCTCTTCGAGTTTTTCGCAGGAATTTAGTCTTTTCTTCCTGTGTAAGTGGAGTTGTAGACAAATAAATTAACAAGTTCTTCCAACTTCCTTTATTCCCATAATTGAATTCGCGGTAAGCCCAATAATCCCATAATCTTCAAACACGTCCCAACTGCAAATAGTAGCTTCGGAATCGCATCGCCTACGTGAAGCCATTCAATGATGCCCAGTGCAAGTTTATTGGCTTAAGCAAATAAACGCTGACAGCGAACCATCACCCCCTCAAAACGATTTGGATATTTCATAATTAACTACGTTGCTCTCAACGACATATGTAATGGATCATAAATATGTGACAATAAACTAATAGTTAGATCTGTTATTAAATATATCATTGATTCCCTGCTTTAGCAATATTATTATTTCTTGCAGAAATAGTTTGGCGCCATATTATGATGATCCATTTCCACACAATTAATATTCTTTTATCTCTCCACTTCCCTCAGCTTTTTGATTCACGCTTTCGCTTGCAAGATACCATGTGTTTCGCAGATTCGGTCAAACCTTGAAATGCATCACTGATAATATCGGCATTTCATTACCGTAACATTCTTTTTTAGCCGACTATCATATTAATCTATTTTGTATATGTTTTATTCCTGCAATAATGGGACATAATCCAGAATAGATGATTTTTAAGAGATGGGACTGTAGCTTCCTTCTGTTTTAATGATTATCTTTTAGGCATAAAGTGATGTAATCCAACTCCGCAGGGCTATTTCTATGCGAGTGGTTTTCAGATTACATAAAAGCACCCCCCTACTTGCACTGTCCATTCTTATTTATCAAAATAATCCATCATCGAGATCAAAAGATATTCAAATTCAAAAGCACAGCAACAAATTTGTTGCTGTGCTTTAGTAATTATCGCAATCAACAGTTCTCGCGTTTTTCCAAGTCTGACTCGATGAGTTTAATGTTTGCAGTAAATTCATCCATTTCTCCAAAAACAACATCTGCAATAATCATCCAGTTAATACCTTCATAATCACGATGCCTTAGCCCGGAAACGACATTCCATGGGATATCTGGGGATGCTGCCTTAAAGTCGGAGCTCAATGCATAGACCTGTTCACCAATGTTATATAGTGGCGTTGTAACGGCCCATTGTGTGTATTCATCGTTCAGCATCTCGTCTCTGGTGATATTTCGACGTTTAATCTGACGTTTCAAGTCCTCCCATGTGCGGAGCACTTTGCGCAAGCGCTCCAGATCAGACTTTTTCACGCAATTCGCCTCCCCTCTCGGAGAACAGTTTCGTAGAAC
>JAEEGL012245075.1_pt1 | contig 20518 bp, 22 predicted proteins | sample 9134231 | NCBI WGS metagenome assembly JAEEGL01 (sample SAMN16246548, study PRJNA631951) | gut metagenome | biome: gut microbiome; feature: rumen; material: fiber-attached | host: Bos | place: Iran: Karaj | collected 2018-10
CCTCTTCGTCAAACAATGTCAGGTATCCTGTCGCTTTGTATTTCTGCATGGCTGTTTTTTTTGAATTACAACTATATAACGAAGGATTTTTTGTCTTATTGTTTGATTGCTAATTTTTTATCTATTTTTAGAGGTGTCCTTAAGAAAACAAACTATATTTTTTAATTACCGCAGGATGGTAACTAAAAGCCTTTAGCAAAGCCCATAGCCCATTCGTTTTGTGTCCTGACTTCCAGAGTCTCTTGCCCAAACTATAATAATAACCAGCAAGAATGGGATTGATGATTTTCTTGTATTTGTAACCGAAATCCCGATTCACATTTTCATAGACAAAAATCCTGCGTCTAGTAGCCTTTTCAAAGTTCCATCCCAATCTTGAGATGCCATCTGCGCGATGACGGTAGACACTAGTAATCTCATTGATGAACTTCGCCTTCCCATAACGTGACATCAGCATATAAAGCGGGAAATCCGTCATCACATCGCCATACATCCAATCCGGATAATCCTGAAGATACTGGTTTCGATAAAAGAATGTGGACGTGTGTCCTGGCGACATTTGCACATTATCATCGTCCCGATGCTCCAAGAGGCCTTCTGTGTCAGCCACATCCCAAATATGAGTCTTGGCAATCTTTTTATTCCCCGTTTTCACATCCAGGACATACGAATTAGTGAAACACTCCGAAAAATCGGGGTGTGCCTCCATGAAGTCAAACTGCTTCTGGAGTTTCTTAGTGTCTATCCAATAATCGTCACCGTCACACAGAGCAATATACTTCCCTTTCGACTCTTTCAACGAGCGGATGAAATTCGGCATCTTGCCAATATGGCCTGTTGATATTAGCCTGATATTGGGATGCTTCTCCATATACTTCCGAACCACATCGCAAGTGCCATCTGTGCTACCGTCGTCAGAGATGACAATGTCGAAAGGGAATGTGGTTTCCTGTGCCAACCAACTATTCAAAGCTTCACCTATATATGCCTCCATATTATAGGTTGTCGAGGCTATTGTAACAAGAGAATCATTGCTCATAGTGATGCAGTATTATGCTACCAAAATAACTTTGCCAAAACACATTCCCTGTTATAGGACTAGCAAATTCTTCAACTAAAATATTAACCAAATGATCAATCTTTGCTACATGTTCAATATTCTTCTGAGAAAGTAAAACTGACAAAGAATAATCGCCTGAAGTAAGCATTTCCGGCAATTCAACGATCTCATTAATCTCAAACTCCCCAGACGACAAACCATAGCTTGTACCATCCCAATCAGTGGGAGAGTAACAAGCAACTAGAGTTTCATTTCTGTCGTATAGGAACACCTCAACAGAGATGTTCATATTAACTTTCAATTTACCTTTAATAGAAAACGAAACAGTTTTTTTGTTATTACCGACAAATCGAAGTGTGTTCTTTTTCGCTCCATTAACTATAACAGATTCAATCTCCATAGATTTGCTAATCGTTCCAATCTTCATGGCAACGCCATTCAAATCCACATCTGAAGAACGAAGATACTCAGCTACAGTATCAATCACAGAACCGCTAAAAGCCACTTCTCCTTTGTCAAGTAGGACTCCTGTTCTACATAACTGTTTAATACTCGCCATATTATGACTTACGAACAGCACCGTTCTTCCCTCTCCTTTGCTCACGTCCTTCATCTTGCCAATGGCCTTCTTCTGAAATTCGGCATCACCAACTGCCAAAACCTCATCCACCACAAGAATCTCCGGGTCAAGATGCGCGGCCACGGCAAAGCCAAGCCGCACCATCATTCCACTTGAATATCGCTTGACTGGTGTATCTATGTAACGTTCACAACCGGAGAAATCAACAATCTCATCAAGTTTACGACTGATTTCCTGCTTGGTCATTCCCAAAATTGCACCATTCATATAGATATTCTCTCGTCCAGTCATTTCGGGATGGAAACCCGTACCAACTTCAAGCAAGGAACCAATACGACCTTTCGCTCTGATTGTTCCGGTTGTAGGCCCTGTAACGCGAGAAAGCAGTTTCAATAATGTGCTTTTTCCTGCACCATTTTTACCGATGATACCCACCACATCGCCCTGTTCCACTTTGAAATCTATATCCTTTAAGGCCCAGACATATTCGCTGTCAGCTTTAGCAGAACGATCGTTGACCGAACCGATTTTCAGATACGGATCCTCCTTGTGCAAAATTGATGTTTGCCACCAACGATTCAAATCGTGGCTGAGAGTGCGAGTCGAAACCAGACCTAAGCGGTACTGCTTGCTTATGTTGTTAAATTCTATTGCTGTTGACATATTTCAAGATTTATTTTTCAGCGATGCTTTTTTTCTCTTTTTGACACCTTCTATCAAACCCTTTGGGTTCTTAACAAATGCGACGAAAAAACACCAAAGCATCCGCAAATATTGATGCTCATGTCTGTATGCCATTGCCAGATCCTGCCACATCCAATCATTTTCATCCAAACTTTTGCGGATGTCATCATACTCATCCGGCAATATATCTTGCACAGCCTTGCAAATCGTCCAATGAGCCTTCGCCCGTCCCACTCTATCCACGGTATGTGTTAGTGAAGTCGGATTGATTCTATAGGCAGAGGTAACCTCGTCCAAATAATAAAAATCACCAAAAACATGAAGACTAATCCACAGAGTCCAATCCCCCAAATATGGATTTGCCATGTGTTTTGTCATCTTGTCGATTTCCTCGACATGTGTTCTTCTATAGCATACTGTAGCCGTTGGATAATGATGGATTTTATACATGAAACTGCGCAAATCGTAACGGCCTTCCTTATTGCCGGGGACCACATCCTCCCTCATCTCCTTCAACAAATGGCCCTCTTTATCGACTTCTGTTGAATTGGTTACAACCGCCATCAGAGTCTCGTCCGCCTCCAAAAAATCCACCTGTTTCTGCAACTTCAACGGATCTATCCAATAATCATCCCCTTCGCAGAGGGCAATGTATTTCGTATCCATCCATTCAGAAATATATGGAGCCTTGGATTTCCTCTGGCTATAGTGGTTCTCTTTTAGATAAATGACAGCAAAATAGCAATTTCTATTGGTTTTGTGCTGTGCGAATGTGACATGACCGTAGTCCGTATCCTTTTCGTATGCCACAGAGGAGTTTTGCAAATCAAAGTTATCATTTACAAACTTTTTTATCACCTCCTGTTCTCCGTCAGTGCTGGCATCGTCAATAATTGTACAGACAAAAGGAAAGTTTGTCTGCTGAATCACGAAGCCGTTCATTGCATCGGTGATGTAAGCATGTTGGTTGTATGTTGCGCAATGAGCACGAACAATATAATTGGGAGCACCCATGTTTTCTAATCTCTTATTCCTAATTGTTCAACAATTGTCTGTAAATATTTCTAATCACACTTTCATGTAACCTCACAGGATTATTCTTTAACCGAATCGGATTTACTGATTTGACCAATATATCAATGTCATTTTCCTGATCGTTACTACTTATCCCGCCTATCTGTAATTCCATCAATATATCCCTAAACTTTTGAATTGCATCTTGAACCGATTGACAATCTAACTCTTGTGCAATATCAACAAACACTCGTTTAAGGTATGCTCCACCTCTGTGATCAATGCATTGGTCAAGATGACCTTCCATATAATCCCAAACCTCGGGCAGACAGATAGCAACGGCATGTCCATGTGGCAAGCCAAACATCGAGGTAATCTTATAACTCATGGCGTGTGGTGCAGTCGTCTGTGTGATGTTGATAGCACGACCCGCATAGTTTGCGGCCTCCATAATGCCGGCAGCAGCGGCATATGTGTTATCGGAAATATAATCACGCCAATGGGCTACAATCATTTTGACGGCAGTCTGGCTATATTGCCTGCTCTCTTCGGTTGAATTGACACTCCACCAAGATTCAATGCCTTGGCACAGCGCATCCAACATAGTACATTTTTTCTGATAAAGCGGCAAGGTCTTTAGCAGCATTGGCTCAAGAATGGCATAATTGGGAACTATGCTTTCGTGAGTGACACTCTGCTTTTTCCCTGCAAAATAGATGACAGCATAACGAGTGCTTTCACTGCCAGTGCCTGCGGTAGTCGGTACTGCAATGAGGGGCACACCGCTGTCGAAACACTCCTGTTGCAGATAGCTTTTTTCAGGATTCAATTTGCAGTATAGTTTGATGCATTTAGCGACATCAATGGTCGAGCCTCCTCCTACCGCAACGATGGAGTCACAATGATGATCGTTAAACACTTCCACCCCTTTACAAACTTGCTCGTAAAGCGGATTGGAAGTGAACTTATTAAAAACCACATCTGTCTTGAACAGATCCTTTATTGGAAGGAATGGGAAAGAAGAATCACAAACCAACATATAACGCCGGCTGGCAATTTCTTTCAACGCAGTTTCGATACTCTTATATCCAATTAAAATCCGCTGCATGATTCTCACTTCTTCAAGAAATTCATCAAAGCCTCTTTATTCTGAATGGGTGTTGTGGTGGGACGCCCAAGATCTTTACGGTTACCTTTCTTTACCTTTATTTCAATAAGAATTGGCCCCTCCACATTCTTCACACTGCCCAGAACAATTCTAAGACCATCCGTATCATCAACGCTATATACATCCTTATAGCCCATTGCTTTTGCCACAGCAGGCAGATTCATCTTCAAGCCCACGGTTGGTTGCCCTCCCACACTGTCATGAGCGCCGTTGTTGAACACCACATGGATATAGTTCTTCGGGGATTTGTTCGCCACAATAGCCATGCTACCCATGTGCATAATGGCGGCACCATCACCATCGAAGCACCATACCCGACGTTGTGGTTGAGCCAATGCGATTCCCAAAGCAATCTGAGAAGCATGACCCATTGAGCCAACCGTTAGGAAATCACGTTCATGACCTTGTCCAAGAGCAGCCCGGTATTCGAATAACTCGCGGCTAATCATGCCCGTCGTACTCACAATACAATCTCTATCTCCTAAGGAAGCGGCAACAGTCTTCACAGCTTCCTCACGGCTCAATGAAAACGGGTTAGATTCCACATTTTGCAATTTATAATCTTCAAATGTATCCTTTTCGATCACTAAAGCAAAGACTTCCTTGTTGCGCAAGGCCGTCACAGCTTTATCTATCTGTTTGGAAGCCTTATCCTCTTCTTTTGAAAGCACTTCATAATTAATGCCCAACACATTGAGCAGTCCTGTGGTAATTTTCCCTTGCTTTACATGCTGGGGCTCATCATGAACGCCAGGACAACCTCGCCAACCAATGAGCAGCAGTACAGGAATGTTATAAACCTCACAATCGGTTAAAGAGGCTAACGGGTTGATGGTATTGCCTTGACCACTGTTCTGCATATACACGCAGGCTACCTTTCCAGTAGCAAGGTAATGACCAGCTGCCAACCCCACAGCAGCACCTTCATTAGCTGCAATGATATTATGTTGTTCATCAAAATGGTCTGTGATATATGCACAAACGTTCTTTAGAAGACTATCCGGAACGCCAGAAAAAAAACCAATGCCTTCAGAACGAAGTTTTTCGATAAAGAATTCAGGCCTAATCATTTTTTCGTTCCAGGGATAAGGGTAAGTATTTCTTTGATAGGCATACAATAGTCGTTGCAAGCCTCAAGACTCCGCTGATGAGTCAAGATGCTCTTTGCACAATTCACCATAGCAGGATAAGCTGCACGAAGCATATGGTTAGCATAAATGACTACATTTATACCCCACGATGCCAGTTCATCCTCGGTATATTGATTGTAAGTAGTAGGAACCGCTATAATCGGAGTTTCCACATCCTTCTCACGGAAGCGCTGGCAGAATTCTTTGATGTCTTGTCCGTCTTTGCTCTTTGAATGAATCATGATACCATCCGCACCCACAGCAATATAGGCAAAAGCTCTTTCAAGCGCGTCCTCAACAGGCTTACCGGCAATGAGACTTTCTATTCTGGCAATCACCATGAAATCTTCTGTGATTTGAGCATTTTTACCTGCTTTAATTTTGGCGCAAAAACCTTCGATGGAATCCTGTGTCTGTACCGCATCCGTGCCGAACAAGGAATTTTGTTTCAAACCCACCTTGTCCTCTATAATAACCGCCGAAATGCCGAGACGCTCCAATGTGCGGACAGTGAAGACAAAATGTTCCACTTTGCCGCCTGTATCACCATCGAAAATGACTGGTTTAGTCGTAACTTCCAAAGCATCATTAAGGTCATGAAGACGGGTGGTAATGTCAACCGCTTCAATGTCGGGTTTACCCTTACTGGTGCTATCCGTCAAACTCGAAGCCCACATGCCATCGAACTCCTGTTTGGTGCCATTCACTTCAACAAACGTGTTTTCAATAATAAGTCCCGTGAGTCCATTATGGCTTTCCAAAATCCTGACAATCTTCTTTGCCCCAATAAGACGGCGCAATCTTTTCAGTCTTATTTCAGGTGTAGTACCGATCTCTTTCAAGCGTTGGTTCATGGCGGTACTGCTGATACCTTGTGTATAGGGGATGTCTATGACTTTCCCTCCCCATTCGGCCATTGCCTCAATAATTCTTTGGCGTGTTTTTGCCTGTACACCTTCTTTCCAATCATCACCATGTACCACATAGTCAGGCTTAAGTTCCCTCAGATTAGGCACATAGTCCAATGTGGTTTGTGGAACCACACGGTCAACACCTTTCAGGTTACTCACTATCTCTGCACGTTGTTCATAAGTCAGATAGGGCAAACGCTTATAACTTGCAATAGCGGCATCCGTCAAAACACCAACCGTTACACTGCCCAGCTTAACAGCCTCATGAATAATATTCAAATGACCTGGATGGATCATGTCGGCACTCATGCCTACATATACTGTTTTCATTTTAACAAAAACCAATTATTCAACAATGATATTCTTCCTGAAACTAAACCTCTAAATAATCTAAGTAAGATTTGTTTGGATCAAACAAGACATTATCGTGTTGTACACCACGTTTTTCCGCTGGAGGATACTGAAGATAATTACCATAACTGATTCTTAGAATTCTGTCATATCCAGCAGGTACAGGGTAGAGTCTCCCCTCAAATTCCCAGTATACCACCTCATCAAAATCCTCTTGGTACCACACTAATTTCTCATAAGGATATAGGGTTAATGCCCAATGCGCAATATAACGACCCTTATTGCCATTAAACTGGGATGCTAAACTATTTATATCTTCATATGTTTTTATAGGATTCTTGTTGGCTTTTTTTTGCAAATCACCTAATGCCAATTCATCCAAATTAGGATTTGACAATCGCATATAGGCTGAATTACTTATGCACAATTCTTTAATCTTGTTATAAACATCTTCGCCTTTTTCAACGTCAACAACATCTAGTGGGAAAACATCCAGAAACATTCCTTGGTTAAACCCCTGATACTTAAACGCTTCGTTCAATCCAGTAGTATTACAATTGCGGATCTTAACAAATGAATAATAATAACCAGGATCCGTATATGGAGTTTGCAGAAAATAAGGGTACGAAAACTCATCCCCTAAGGTTTGTAGTTTCTCGTAGTCTTCCCTAGGCATCGTTACATCAATATCATCATCCCACGGAATAAAACCTTTATGACGAACGGCTCCTAACAAAGACCCGTCTATAAGATAATAAGTTAATCCATTTCGCTTGCAAACATTATCAAATTTGATGAGCATGTCCAACAACACGGCCCATACTTTCTTTCTCCTCTCGGTAACGAGAAAGCCACATCTTTCTTCCTCTTTAAAGAAGTTTTCGGGTAAAATGCCTTGCTGTATTATACGTTCGCACTCAGTCATAGTTTTAATGTATTAGCTGATTCATCTATTACTCAATAAATCTTGTTCCATTTTCAACAAATCCTTACTTCTCTCTTTGATGTAGCGGCATGGAATACCCACATAAATACCCCAAGCATCCAAGGATTTATTAATTAACGACATGGCGCCAATAGAGCTTCCCTCTCCGATAACAACACCAGGAAGGACTGTGCATCCAGCCCCAATAATAGAGTGTTTCCTCATAGTAATGCCGCCACCGCTAATTTTCCTAAATTCTTGAGGCACCGTTGGATTTGACAAAGCACATCCAGAATAATCATCACTCTCAGCATATAACGCACTACGAGATGAAATTGCTGTGAAGTCTTCCATGATTATCCCATCATTGCCACCAAACAACAAACATACTGCTGCAATATGGACATAATTGCCAATCCTAATCATTCCAGAAAGGATGCAAAAATCATCTATTCTGACATTATTTCCTATGTCAATTTTATCAGGAGAATAGATGCTACATTTCCTACTTATCCTCACATTTTCTCCAACCGAATGAAAACCAATTGTGAGGATTTCGTCTTTTGAATAATAAGAACTCATATAAAATTATTTTATTTCTTTTACAATTACATATAATGCAACAACAAGTAAATCACAAATCTTCAAAAAATTGAAATCGTATGAATCTCTCTAACTTACAATTTGTCCAAGTACTCTATTGACATCCGCATTGTTCAATTCATGATGCATCGGCAAACATATCACCTCATTGGCAATCCGGGTGGCCACCGGCAGGTTCTCAGGAGCTGCGCTTGGCAAACCACGGTATGTGCTGAAAGTGCTGATGAGCGGATAGAAATACCGCCGTCCATAAATGCCCTTACTCCGCATCTTGAAATAGAGTTCATCGCGCGTCATACCAAATTCTTCAGCATTAATAAAGATGGGGAAATAGCTATAGTTATGCCGCACACCAGGCATATCTTCAAAGAATCGAATACCTTTTACATTTCTCAATGCTTCACGATATTTTACAGCAACATGATGGCGTTTCTCAATTGCTTCATCCACTTGTCTAAGATTCAGCAATCCGTATGCAGCACGCACCTCGTCCATCTTGCTGTTTATGCCAGGGGCTACCACCTCTGTTTCACCTGCAAAGCCAAAGTTCTTCAGATAATCAATGCGCTTTTTTGTCTCAGCATCGTGCATCACCAAAGCACCTCCTTCAAGTGTATTATATACTTTAGTGGCGTGGAAACTCAAGGTACTCAAATCTCCAGCGTTTAGAACGCTCTCGCCATCCACCTCAACGCCGAAGGCATGAGCTGCGTCATAAATAACCTTCAAACCATATTTGCTAGCAATCTCTTGGATACGTTTCATCTTCACCGGTTTGCCATAGCAATGCACTGGCATAATAGCAGTAGTATGAGGCGTAATAGCTGCCTCTATCTTATCAGGGTCAATTCCGCAAGTCTCTTCTTCAACATCTACAAACACAGGCTTGCAGCCGTTCCACCAAATGCTATGAGTTGTGGCCACAAAGCTATATGGAGTCGTAATCACCTCACCTGTTATGCGAAGAGCTTGCAAAGCAGTCAGTAAAGGCAAAGTGCCGTTTGTGAACAAACTGATGTATGGAACTTTCAGATATTCACACAAAGCCTGTTCCAATTGCTTATGAAACTGGCCGTTGTTGGTTATCCATTTGCTGTTCCAGATTTCCTTCAATAGCATCTGGAATTTATCAAGGTCAGGAAGGAGTGGAGATGTAACTGTTATTTTGTTTTGGTCAATCATTTTTTTCACCAAACTCTAAATATGGTTTTGTATAATCTACAAACTATTTTCCATACAATGGAATTATCATGAATGGTCTTCTGTGACCTAATCCAACGTAGAATTGCTCTCTTTTTATTTCCTTTTTTGAAATCATTTGGAAAACGATAGTAAATATAACATTTAGCATACGATTTCGCGAATTTTTCTGGCGTGTGCATACAAAGTGAACTATCACTATTCCTATATCTGACAGTTGTCTTTTTTATAAAATCAAAACGTACTCCCTTTTTCAAGTAATTAATCCACTTCGGGACATCTTCATAAAAAGGTATTCTCTCATCACATCTAATACCAAGTGCGTTAACCTTTTCCCTGTTATAAAATGCCGTTGGCGCTGGAATCCAATTCCTTTCCAAAGTGATATAATCATATTGATCCTCAATAGACCACGAGAAAAACTCTTCCCCCTTTGAATATTTTTCCTCATTATATTTCCTTGTTTCCTCATCACCGCCAAAACACTCCATATTAGCAAACACTATCACCGCTTCCAGATGCTCACGAACATAATCCACATAAGTCTCAATGCAATTAGGAAGGAGCAAATCATCTCCTGCAATGCCTTTTATCCACTCCCCCTGACAAGCAGCATCCGCCCGATTCACATTGGCCGAAACGCCTGTGTTTTTCTCAACCGTTAACAGTTCTGTCCTAACAAACCGATCCTTGTGAGCGTCCATCCAATCCCTACAAATCTCAACTGTATTATCAGTGGAACAGTCATCACTGACAATCAGCTCGATGTTTTGATAGGTCTGATTAAATATACTGTCCAAGGTCTCAACAACAGTCTTAGATGAATTGTAAGTTGGGACCCGAACAGATACTAAAGGGCAATCACACAATTTCATTCAACATGTTTTTCAATTTGTCAATATCAACATGAAATGGGGCATGCAACTGCTGAGGAACAAACTCTTCTCCTGCATTCTCTTCTAAAAAGCACATCTTGCCTCCAATAAACTCTATAATTGTCTGCCATAAACCAAGACTGGAGTGAAACTTATTAAAAGCCACCACTTTTACCTTGTTATTGCAATATACAAGGTTGGTAAACGCCGCACCCGACCCACCAATGATACACTCTGCATTATTGAACAATCCTACCTGCTGCTCAAATGACATCAATTCCGGATAGACCACTTCAAAACCAAACTCTTGTGCACAGGCTATACATTCCTCTTCATTAAAAGGTCTTCTCCCGCTTGTCACATATTTTCTTCCTAGAAAGATCTTTTTTGGAAAATCTGGCAAACAAGTTCCAAATGGAATTATCCTGTCCCTAAGATAACGAAGTGTAGAAGGTCGATAATAGCATACTATTTCAGGATGAGGAACGCCTAATTTGAAATTCGGCAACAAAATGGTTTGAGAAGAAACTAGATACAATTCATCAACCGCATATTGCACATTGGCTTCCAAAACAACTACTGCTCTGTTCTGAATGTTGCAAATTCTCAACAAACTTGCAAAACTCGGTATTTCCAACGCCTTACCGTCCACTAGTAACGGAACCTCAGGAGCAATCTTTTCGAGCCATTGGAGTTTAGATATAATCTGATATGTAAAATGATAATAATTCCAAGAAAACAATCCGCTAAAGAATATCCCTTCTTTGAGGTTATGCTTCTTGGCGGGGATTATCACTTCGTAATAATGCTTCTTATCCGATTTCAAGACATAATCATCTGCACAATTTGAGGCGCGTCCAATAATTGGATCATTTTTAATCTCACAATAATAATGTCTATTGTCCAATAATATGAGATCGGAATACGCAAAACAACTACCCTTTTTCACCAACGCAACGGATGTGTCAATCTCCTCGCCAGATTGCAAGATGTTTTCATAAAGCATGTTGCATTGGTTTTCTGCATAGATTGTAGTTTCCTTCCCTTGGCTTAAAAATATTATTGCTTCAGGGTTTTTTCTTGCATAATCCTTCAAACTGACAAAAACGCCCTCTTTCCCTAATAATCTACGAATTCGCCCTTTAACAGACTTCGTAAAATCATTATGTAAAAGACTATGTATCATAATAAGCCCAACTATATAACAAACTCATTGATAGCACGCACCACCTCATTGGTTTGTTTCAGAGTCATGCAAGGCGAAATGGGAAGGCTCAATTCTTGGTTCGCCAACCTTTCCGAAACAGGCAAAACCAATCCAATCCATTCTCCGTGATAGCATTCCTGCAAATGAGGTGGAACAGGATAATGAATCAAGGTCTGAATGCCACACTCTGTCAAATACTGTTGCAATTCATCTCTTCGTTCACACAAGACCGGAAACAAATGATACACATTGTTCTCATCATTCAATTGTGTGGGCAGTGTTATCAGCGGATTCTTAATATTATTATAATAATATCTCGCTAACTGCTGTCGCAAACGGTTATCCTCATCCAAATGACGTAACTTCACATCCAACACTGCCGCCTGAATCTCGTCCAAACGACTATTGCGGCCACAATACTTGAACACATATTTCTTTGAGCTGCCATAATTGGCCAAAGCTCGGATACAATCTGCCAACTCTTTATTGTTCGTTGTCACCGCACCACCATCACCCAACGCGCCCAAGTTCTTGCCTGGATAAAAACTATGGCCAGCTGCTTCACCGATTGAACCCGTTCTTTGTCCATTGTATTTACAGCCATGCGCTTGAGCATTATCCTCAACAAGACGCAGATGATATTTTTTGCACAATTCTCCAATCTTCTCCGTATAGGCACAACGCCCATAAAGATGAACCAAAAGAATGGATTTTGTGCGTAACGTCAAAGATTCCTCTATTCTTTTTTCGTCCAACTCCAAAGTCATCGGATCGGGCTCCACCAAAACTGCTTTCAATCCATTTTCGGTAATGGCCAACACAGAAGCAATATAAGTATTGGCCGGCACGATTACCTCGTCTCCTGGTTGCATGATGCCAAGTTCAATATATGCCCTGTAAATCCAAATCAGCGCATCCAAACCGTTGCCACAACCTATACAGTATTTCGTCCCGATGAAATCGGCATAGTTTCGCTCAAAAGACTCGTTCTCCTTACCTTGAAGATACCATCCGCTATTCAGCACGCGTCGAACTGCCGAATGGATTTCGTCGGCATATTTGGCTGTAATGTCTTTTAACGAAAGAAAAGGAATAAGACCATTCATTCTTTGCTCATTTTCTTCAAAAACTTGGCCGGAGTTCCTGCCCATATTTCACCCTCAGGAACATCATGGGTCCCTAGTGCATTGGCCGCCACCATGGAATACTTCCCAACCACCTTATATGCAATAATTGTTGATCCAACTGCCAAATCAGAACAATATTCAAGCCTCGAATAGCCCGTCATAATGGCTCCGACAGAGCAATGGCAGATATCATCAATGTAAGTTTCATGACCAATACTACAATTAGCCATAACAAAACTACATTTCCCTATATGAGCATTGGGGCCGATATAACTATTGTACATTACAAATGCTCCAGGTTTGAGAACCACTCCTTTCCCAATAAACGCTGTCTTATGAACAACCGTAGCAAGGCGGTCATCAGGGATGTTGGCAGCCTCAAACATCTTTGCTGTTTTGTAGTTTCGGCCCACCAAATGAATTGCCCAGATGAAATAATATTCCGTCGTCTCAATAAGGCGCCGTATATCCGTCGTTTTTCCAATCACAGGATAACCATCTACCTCAGACTCATAATCGTTAATAAACCCAACGACTTCCCACTCAAGATCGCCAAAACGATTGCGGTTATCTTCTATACAAGAGGCCACAACACCTCCATTGCCTTCACCGCCAATAATAACCACTTTTTTGTTTATCATCACTCGTCTATTTCAACTTATTAACCCATCATCTCCGACTGTTGACGCTTAATACACAATTCATTTTTTCTCAACAGTCCTTGGGCCATCCTAAGCATAGGAGGCCCAATAAACTTATCATTTACCACTGCCACTCCTCTGCCCTCACGGTTAGCAGCCGCAGAAAGACGCACCATTTCACGGGCCCATTCCACTTCCTCGGGAGAAGGAGAATAATAGCGGTGACACAGAGGCAATTCTTTGGGATTAAGAATTAGCATACCATCAAAGCCCAGTTTCTTGGAAAGGATCAGATTATGCTCAAGATCATCCAAGTCGTGGACGCGAATATGGACCGTATCGATGGCAGCCACTCCACAATTGTGAGCGCCATTTACAATCATATTACGGGCAAAGAATATGCTCTGGCCCTCGATATCATGCTTGCCTTCAAGATCAGTCACATAATCCTCGCAGCCAAATGCAACAGCCACGACTCTCGGACTCGCCTTACAAATGTCTTGAATATTCATTACCGCCCCTGTGGTTTCAATAAGTGGAATAAGCTTGAAAGATCCTGGAGCAAAGCCTTTGTCATACTCGACAGTCTCCAATAACTTGCCGATAAAATAAACATCCTCCCCACATCTTGCTTTTGGGTACATAAAACCAGTAATACCTTCTATGGCCAATTGATACACATCTTTGAGCAATTGTCCGCTTTCTCTATCGTTGATTCTAGGGAAAAGAACGCGCCCGTCAAAACATCCATTTTCGACATATTGAATGATCTTATCTCTTGCCACTTGTTTGTTTTCAGTTGGCTGTACAGAGTCTTCAATATCCAACAACAGAATATCTGCACTACTTCGAGCTGCACTTTGCATCAACCGGTCATTATGAGCCGGCACAAACATTAGACTTCTGGTTAAAAAATCAGTATTCATGATGGATTCTGTTTTTTGACCAACACATTTCTACGAAAAGAAATAACATCTTCTCCTTTCTGATTATAACCTATGGTTTCCACATACACGATACCTCGGTCATTTTTCGTTTTCGAACTTCTTTTATCCAAAATCTTCGTACGAGCGTACAAGGTATCACCGACAAAAGTCGGTGCTAAGTGTTTCACATCTTCGTAACCCAAATTGGCAATTGCCTTCCCACTAATATCTGGAACGGTCATTCCAACCACCAACGAAAACACCAGTGTTCCAACAACCAGAATCCTCTTATGTTGATTGCTGTAAGCATAGTCAGCATTTATGTGCACTGGATGATGATTCATTGTAAGTAAACAAAACAGATTATTATCACTTTCAAAAATCGTCTTTGAAAGCGCATGTTTTATTTCTTCTCCTACAACAAAATCCTCAAAATATAAACCTAGCACAGATTGTTTCATACCATTACCAATTAAGTTTTAGTTCAAATTCAAAAACGGCACCCACATAATTATAAATCAATCTTTGATTGAATCATTTTATTAAATAAGCCTACAACTCGGTTCTGCACAATCTCATACAATAATACTGAAATCAGAACACATAACAAAAAAGTGAATAAGATACGCACCAAATTATAGTCAAATCCTGTCATTTCCACAAACCATACCCCAACAGGCCAGATGAAAAACTGCGACAAAAAAATGCATAGGATATATCACTTGCATGCCTTATCAGTTTCGACTTTTCCATCCAGTCCACTTTCTTATACCCTAGGGGGAACAACATTATCACAAAACAAGGAAGTGCAATCCAATTCAGCAGCATATAATCATGTACACGATATACATGGTTTACAACCGACACTCCAGCCAGCATCACTGTCCCCGTCACTATCAGCACGCCCCAACTTCGTAGAGCATTTAACAGTTTTCCATTTGCAGTCATATTAACATCAGCCACCAACAAACCTATTGTGAGTTCAACAATTCGATAAAAAGGATTGGCATATAAAGAGCATGTTTGAAACGTTCTCTTAATAATCGTTGCCCATAGTTCAATTCCTATTAGCAATAACAATAGCACTATATTGCACTTATTAGAAAGTTGTTTCACTACGGTCTGCAAAAACGGGTAAACCAAATACCCCAACAGCAGACATGACACAAACCAAGTACCACCATTGTGTGACACTCCAAATAATGTGGTAAAGGTTGACTGTATTCCCATAACTTCAACGGGAAATAATATCAAGTTCTCAACCAACAACTCTTTTCCCAAAAATCCAACATACAGCAAAGCAATTGTGTAATACAATGGCAAAATGCTTAATAATCGTTTCAGATAAAACCTTCCCAACTCATTTCTTCCCATTAAGTTGCTTTCCCCATATCGCACTCGCAACACATATCCAGACAAAAGGAAAAAACCTGTCATTGCCAACGCACCAACTGATACAAAATCATCCAATAAACCATAACGGCATTGGAAATGCATATTGGAATGAAACATAAACACCAACAAAGCTAAAGCAACCCGGAAGACATCAAGCAATACAACTCTTTGATTACTAAAAGGCTGTCGTTCCATATTATTGCTAATAGTATTGTTTGCTTTTACTTTTGCTCTTAGTTGTCATTTAAGATAATTTAATCGAAAACTCAATCCAGGTTGCACCTTCTGGCACATCCTTAGTCACCACCGAACCAGCTCCTATCACTGCATTTCTTCCGATTGTTATCCCGGGCAAAATAGTGGCTCCTGCCCCAATGGAAGCTCCCTCGCAAATCTTAGTTTGCAACAATTTCCAATTCTTGTTTTTTGATTTTGGATATTTGTCATTAGTGAATGTAACATTAGGTCCGATGTAAACATTGTTCTCAATACGAAGGCCATCCCATAATTGAACGCCACACTTTACCGTAACATTATCTCCTACAACTACATCATTTTCAATGAAACAATGACTGCAAATATTGCAATTATGGCCAATCTTAGCTTGTGGTAGCACCACACAAAACTGCCAAATATTCGAATCTTCAGGCACTATAGCCTGACAATCTGCTAAGGGATGTATCATTGTGACTTCCTAAAACTCAAAAATTCATTATAATCTCTAATATAATCTCTTTCATTATATTTTTCAGACGCCAATACCAAACAAACCGAACCTGAAGAAAAATCGTCCAATGTTCGCCATATTCCTGGAACAACCAGCAATCCTTGATAAGGACGATTTAACACAAAAGTCTTTTTGTTATTTCCATCATCCAGTGTCACCGAAAAGCTACCACTGACTGCAACTATTAGTTGTTGTAATGCCTTATGAGCATGACCGCCACGGCTTTCACCGCCTGGCACATCATAAAGATAATACACTCTCTTTACCGAGAATGGAATATCACTCCCATTCTCCACTACCGATAGATTACCTTTCCAGTCGGAATGATGCTTGTCTACTTCTATAATATGGCAATCGTTTACTGTTGTCATCTCTTTTAAATCACTTTATCAAGTACTCTCCAAGGCACTGTCCACAAAGGGTGCTTGCGTTTAGTACGTCGCAAAATACCCAACAAAACAAACAAAACTCTTAAATGCAATTTATCTCCAAAAGTCAATCTACGGTTGAACGCATGTACTAAGTAAAAATCAAAACCTGATATCCACTTTAGCATGCCTTCTGTCAATTTTTCTCCTTTGATAGCACTTGACACAACACTTTTGATCATTCCAAGATGTCGACAACTGTCCCAATATACAGGTTTCCATTGAGGCATCAAAGCAGTATTAAACAAAGCTGGACAACATATTATTTTGTAATCATTATTCTTAAAACACTCAAACATGATTGAATGGGAATGCTGAACATAAACATAACCAGCCTCCCTAATGCAAACAATATCGCCAAATTGAAGATAAAACGCTGTAATAAAATTATCCTCATAATAACCGCCAAGAGTCTCAATTGGATTCACATCGTGTTGACACCGATAAACAAAACAATGTGACTCGCGAAAATAATCACGTATATAATCCTCTTTTTTTAAAATATACCCAGTATCAAACTCATCCGAATGTCGGAGCATTTTATTTGAAAGATCCTCACCCTCAACTAAAGTATAGTCATTTGCCATACAACAGGAACTGTCTGGAAAATTCTCCAGCAATTCAACCTGCTTCTGATAAATATGGCTTTGACCTAACAAAAAATCATCACCATCAATATGTGCCAAATATTTTCCTTTAGCATGTTTCAGCGCATTGCAACGATTAATACCACTTCGAAATGACCTGTTTGATGGATTAAAATCATTTGTGTTACATGAGAAAGCATGTATCATTGGATACTGCTCCGCATATTCCTGAGCCAATTCATAAGACCCATCAGAAGAGGCATCGTCACTGACTAACACTTCGTACCCAAATGGAATTGATTGCGCCAAAATGCTATCAACACATCGCTTAAGCTGTTCTCGCTGGTTGTGCGATATTACAATGATTGACAACAACACACTATCATCCAAAACCATCTGACTCATCTTTTCAATGTTTGAAATTCTTTGAAATCCCTAATGTAGTCTCCTGAATCAAATGATGTGGAAGCCAATACCAGCGCCACCGAATTGGTGGAAAAATTGGTCATCTGCCGCCACATCATCTTTGGAACATACAAGCCGTAATAGGAACGATTCAACTGAAACGTCTGCTCATTCCCGATTCCATCATCCAACACTACATCAAAGCTGCCAGAAAGGGCAATTATAAATTCCTCAGTGTTTTTATAAGCATGTCCTCCACGGTCTACACCACCCGGAACATCATAAATCCAAAATGTTCGCTCAATTTTGAAGGGAATATGGTTTTCTTCCTCAACAAAAGATAGGTTGCCACGATAATCTAACAACTTGGGGAGCTTAACTATTTCTGGAACCAAAATCATATTAACTATTTGTTAGAACAACTTTTCAAACAAGAAAAAAATTTGACATTCCCTCTACGAAACCTTCCGTTGCCGGCAGACAGATGACCAAGCGTTGCATGGATCCGACTTCACCCAACAGTTATTCACATCCGACCAGCAGCGGCTTTCGGCAAGCACTTGCCACATCCTGGCATCACCAGACAGCAAAAATGAATGGTCAGTAATTACAGCCTCACCCAAAAGAACATCCAATGTATCCAATATCACAATGAAAGAAAGAGCGGAATTGTTTTTAAACCCGCCAAAACCACATTCTTCATACAGGTCGCCGTTCCATTTGGAAATATAGTTGTTATACATATCCTCCAAATCTATTTCACCGGCATTTTTGACTGTTTTCAGATAGTCAGAAATAATATAGGCCATAGTAGAATTATGGCTGCTGTCAATTCCTGGAAAATCCCTGCTTATACCCAACTTGCCTTTATAGGCTACAAACGGCAACGATTCAACCATATCATTTGCATAAGGCCTATAAAACTCCTCCAAATAGTTGAAATCGTTTTGGGAAAGCCAATAACACATTTGGTCTGAACGGTTAAAAACGGCTATTTTGGCGGCAAAACTTTTCTTAGCATGATGCAGCAGATATTTCAACGAATCCACAAAAACATCCTGTATATCGGTATGTTTGAAATAGGCATAGACTTTAATGTTTTGCGGTTTTGCAGGGAAATCGCCATATTCGCATTCATTACGTGCAAACACTGTTTGTATCCAGAATCCATCACTTGCATTTACATCTGCCTTTTTCCATTTTGCATTTCCATCCGAAAGCGCTGCCAGTATAGATTCAAATGATTTGATATCACTGATTATACGGTTATTGTATTCAAGTGACTGAAAATAACAATAAATGTTTTCCGCATCAAATTTAGGACAGAAACTATTGTATATGGCTCTAATAAATGCATTTAATTTAGCGTATTCGGAAGAACTTTTCTCCAAATGTTTTTTTCTTATGCCTAAATTAGGAGAAACCACGGGAATTTCAGGCGAGAGATTTTCAGCATACTTTATCTTTTCCAAGCGAATAGCCTTATTATGTCTACGTTCTTCTAGTTCTTTTGCCTGTCGGATTCTTTTTCGTCCGTCAGAGATGTAGGCATCCCATCCGAAGCCCTTCGTACAATTACATCCGCTGTCAAATTTACACTTGCATTCTTCGGGAACGACCATTTCTGGGAATCTCTCTCTCAAATCAAACGACATAACTCCAAAATAGCGATAAACCATATTAGGTTTACATGCGAACCAAGGGTCTTTCTCCTCCTCGCTATCATCTGTCTGAAGAAAAAAATCACAATACTTGTATATATCCTCAACCAAAAATGTTTTCAATATTTTTTTCATCTCTTCGTAATAGCCGTTTTCAGCGGCAACGACCTCCAAAGAAACCAGATTATCAATTAATATTGCACGCTTGGCATCGCCCGAACGATTCCAGCGATTTTTAAATTGCCATAAAAGTCTGGAAAAAGAATACAACAAATCTTCACAGGAACTTTTCTTTTCAATAATGTCAAGTGCGTTTTCAAAGGTCAAGTATTCCAAAAAATAATCGCCTTTGGGTTCAAACAACTTGTAATTGTCCTTATATATATCAGACATTTTGTCTTTTAAATATTCAACCGCTTCATTAAAACTCTCCGCATGGAAATCTGAAAAATCCAAAAACAAAACATGGTATGAATTGATTTCCTTTGAAAAAATGTCTTTTCCCCCTATCTTTAGATTTTGAAAAACTGACCTGCTGTCAATGTTCTTGTCAAGAAAACAAGCTAAAGTCTTTAAAAGAAAAGAGGAACCGGTCCCAAGACAATTCGTCAAAGTACAATATCGTAACGAAATAAGCTTTTCAAAAAAATCGGTCTTGTCATTATATCTTTTTGACTTTACGTCATTCAGCACAGACATGTTTTTTTTATTTCAATTTCCTTCATCTGTTCCATTGCCCGCTCAAACAGTTGAATCCTACCGCTGCAAGCAAAATTTATTCTAAATAACTGTTTATTAAGTTTATTATTTTATCAGAATTCCCTTTGTATCCAGTATCCCAAAAAAAGGTCATAAACAGAATAAACACCCCTTTCATTGGTTACAAAGTCCTTTTCCAGAAGTCCCTTCACCG
>JAEEGL012458188.1_pt1 | contig 20518 bp, 14 predicted proteins | sample 9134231 | NCBI WGS metagenome assembly JAEEGL01 (sample SAMN16246548, study PRJNA631951) | gut metagenome | biome: gut microbiome; feature: rumen; material: fiber-attached | host: Bos | place: Iran: Karaj | collected 2018-10
AGATTCACATCTTGGTGATTTCATTCAGGATGATAACGTACCTGTACCCGCAGATGCTGCAGCATTCACGCTTCTTAAGGAGCAGCTTGTAGAAGTTCTCGGAACTCTTACAGAGAGAGAGCAGAAGGTACTTAGACTCAGATTTGGTCTTGATGACGGAAGAGCTAGAACTCTTGAGGAAGTTGGTAAGGAGTTCAACGTTACCCGTGAGCGTATCAGACAGATTGAAGCTAAGGCTCTCAGAAAGCTTCGTCATCCCAGCAGAAGCAGAAAGCTTAAGGATTATCTGGATTAATGAAGAACGTACAATTATCAGAAAGACTTTTCGCGGCTGCATCCCTTGTTCCAAAGGACAGCCGCGTGGCAGATGTCGGGACGGATCATGGATTCGTTCCGATTTATCTTATAAATGAAAATATCGCAGAGCACGTAGTGGCCATGGATGTAAATGAAGGTCCTTTGGAAAGGGCTAAGGAGCATGTCCATGAGTACGGCCTTGATGAAAAAATCGAGCTCAGGTTATCGGACGGATTAAAGGAACTCTCAAAGGGTGAAGCAGATACAATGGTATGCGCCGGAATGGGCGGCCTTTTGATGATGCGAATTCTGAAGGAGGGAGATCCTGTAGGTAAGGGCATAAAGACTATGATCCTTCAGCCACAGTCTGATCTTGTGAATTTCAGAATGTACCTTAGCGAGAATAACCTTGTGATAGATGATGAAAGGGAGATTTTCGAGGAGGGAAAATATTACACCATGATGAGGGTGCGATCTGATTTTTCCGGGGAAATCACTCCTGAAGAAGAGGCTGTAAATGAGATAGTAGAGCGTTGCGGCTGCGATAAGGAAAGGGCGGTTCATATCTGTCATAGATTTGGCCCTGTTCTTATTTTGAGAAAAGACCCGGTTCTTAAGGATTATCTTGAGCACGAACTCAGTGTTTACGATAAGATTTTAAAAAAATTATCTGAAAACGAGCATACAGACAGAATGCGTGATATTATAAATAAAAAGAACGATATTACAACTGTTCTTTCGCTGTATTAAGCTACTGACAATTTTGTGCATGAAAGGTTTAGGGGGAACATTATATGCCAAAGCTTAGGATAAACGGTGAGATTAAAGAGTACGACAAGGGCACTACTTTTGAAGAGATTGCCAGAGAATATCAGCCAAAGGTTCCAAACCAGATCGTGGCTGTTACCTATGGTACCCGTATCAGGGAGCTTATGAAGAAGGTCGATCATGATGATGACCTTACTTTTATTACAACAGCAGATGAGATTGGTAATAATACATACACCAGAACTGCGCTCATGATGCTTATTAAGGCTGTTCGTGATGCTTCAGGCAAACAGCCTGCATTTACCAGAATTGAGTACAAGATAGGTAATGGATATTACTGCAGCATCAGAGGAGATTTCAAGGTTACGGAGGCATTTGCCGAGGAAGTCCAGAAGCGTATGCAGGATATGGTTGATGACCATCTTCCCATAACCAAGAAGGGATTTTCTCTTCCGGATGCGGTGGAGATTTTCACAAGGGAAGGCATGGATGATAAGGTTCGCCTTCTTCGTTACCGCAGAAGTTCGGAAGTAAATGTATATAAGCTTGATGGATTCTCGGACTACTATTATGGATATATGCTTCCTAATACCTCTTATGTTAAGTGGTTTAAGGTTGAGAAATATCACGACGGACTTCTTCTTAATCTACCCACCAGAAAGAATCCTGATTCCATCACTGAAAGTGCTCCCAGAGAGAAGATTTTCGCAGAGATGGTGCGTGCTTCCAAGTGGGGAGAGATGATGGGAGTTGATACTGTAGGAGACCTCAATGATGTTATCTGCAGCGGCGGTTTTAATGAGCTGATGCTGGTTCAGGAGGCTCTTCAGGAGCGAAGAATCGGTGAGATCGCCAAGAAAATTTTTGATGCAAAGCATGTAAAATTTGTCATGATAGCCGGACCCAGCTCATCAGGAAAAACATCCTTTGCCAACAGACTTGCAATTCAGATGAGGACCTATGGTCTTCGTCCTCATCCAATAAGTCTTGATAACTATTTTGTTAACAGGGAAATGACTCCTCTTAATGAGGATGGAAGCTATAACTTTGAGTGTCTTGAAGCTCTCGATGTTGAGCAGTTCAATAAAGATATGGTGGATCTTCTTAACGGCAAGAAGGTGGAGATGCCAACCTTTAACTTTGTTACAGGTAAGAGGGAGATGAATGGGGATTTCCTTCAGCTTGCTCCCAATGATGTTCTTGTTATAGAGGGAATTCACGGCCTTAATGAAAAAATGAGCTATGCACTTCCTGCAGAATCCAAGTTCAAGATTTACATAAGTGCATTAACCACTTTGAGTGTTGATGCCCATAACAGAATTACCACCACAGATGGTCGCCTTATTCGAAGAATAGTAAGGGATGCTAGAACCCGTGGGGCTACCGCTAAACATACTATTGCCATGTGGGATTCTGTAAGAAGAGGGGAAGAGCAGAATATTTTCCCCTTCCAGGAAGATGCGGATGAGATGTTCAATTCCGCTCAGATCTATGAGCTTGCTGTTTTAAAGCAGTACGCAGAACCGCTGCTTTTTGCGATTAAGCCGGGAGAGCCTGAATACTTCGAAGCTAAGAGACTTCTTAAATTCCTGGATTATTTTGTGGCTGTAGACGCACAGGCACTACCTATGAATTCACTTACCAGAGAGTTCGTGGGTGGAAGCTGCTTCAAAGTCTGAAAGTACTTTTATAACATCAACAAGGCGTACGGCCACCATTTCATCATTCTCGGTGCCGCCTGCAAGAACGCCTACCAAATTGCCATTGATATCAAATACTCCGCCTCCGGACATTCCTTCGTGGGCGGAGCATTTTGCATATAGCATCTTGTAACCGAAGTTTGTCACCAGAATATTGGTATTGATGGCTGTTCCGTAAATGTAGCTTTCTGCTACCTTTGTTCCGTTTCCGTAAAAATCATAGTGCTGATTTTTCTCAGGAAAAGCGCAGGGTTCTGAATCCAGAGCAATAACTATTTCGCTGCTTTTTTTCTCAAAGGCATTGAAAGCTTTCTCTGAGATTGGAGCGCTCTTTAGATGGATAAGGTCTGATGGATCAATTTCTGATGTGGGGACGCTGATAAGAGCTGCGTCTACATTTTCATCTATGTATAAGAGCTTAGATTCCTTTACAAGGCCGTTATAGAAAACGGTGTATATCGTATCATTATCGGTATAAACTCTCATAACATGGGCGGCAGTCAGGATTCTGATCTCATCTTCATCCACAGAAATGATAGTGCCTTCGCCGTAATGGTTTCCTATCTGTATTCTTACATAGGAAGGCCTTATATAAAGAGCGGTTTCTATAACATCTTGTTCTGATTCAAATGAATTATCAATTGGGGACATGGAAAAGGCATCGACAGAAAGCATGTCTCTAGCTATCTCAGATGGCATGGGGCCGTGAGCGCTTGCCTTTATGGGATTAAACAATATGATGATTAAAAGTGAAAAGATTATTTTCTTAGACATTGTTCCTTTTATGTATGAGCAGGCCTGTAAGCCGGGTTATGTCGTGAATGATCATCTATCTAGGACTGCTGTTGCCAACAGCCTCAAGCGACCCACCTGAAAACGGACCGGGCCGATCCATGGTTTTCTTTTCGGTCTTGCTTCGGATAGGGTTTACATGGCTACAGATGTTACCATCTGCACGGTGGTCTCTTACACCGCCTTTTCATCCTTACTCTTACGAGCGGTTATTTTCTGTTGCACTATCCCGGGAGTCACCTCCGCCGGACGTTATCCGGTATCCTGCCCTATGAAGCCCGGACTTTCCTCACCCGCACCCTTTCGGGATTAGCGGCCGCGATCATTTGTCCTGCTCATACATAAGCACTTTAATAAATAGAATGTTTATTGTCAAGCATGATTAAAAAATCCCCCTGTCGGAGAAGCTGTAAAACCAGGACCCCTGCGGCTTTGCAAAAAAAGAAATTCGGCTCTCGTCAGGACTCCGGGTAGGCATTCCCCTTCCTCTGACGAAATTCCACAATTTTACACTTGATATATGTGTTATTTTGCAACATGTCTGAGTATTTTCCAGCTGATATCATAGCCCCATGCAGTCATTTTGAGTCTCGTTATCTTCATGAGATTATTCTAATGTCCACGCAACCATTGTTAATGCGCGCTCCGAAAGAACTCACAAAGGCGTTTATATTGTATATTAAGGAGAAATAGCTAATAGCGCCTTTGCTCAAACAACTTTCTCCGCGCGCACAATGGTAGCATGTGGACATAAGAATAATCATCACTCAGATATAGAGACTCAAAACGACAGCATGGGTTTACTCTATCACCCGGAAAATACGAGTTTTGTAAAATAACACATGTTTATAAAAAGCGTAAAATTGTGGAATGTTTTGAGTCACGGAAGGGGAATGTCTGCCTGGCATCCGGTCGGGAGCCGAATTTCTTGTAAAAAAGCCGCAGGGGCCCGGTTTAAGCATCTCCGACAGGGGGATGTTTTCTTTAAGTCAAAATTTGCAAGTTTTAATGAGATATCAACTAGGATTTAGCTTTATTTTTCATGTAGAATGGTATGTAGAGAATTCTTATTGTATTGGAGGGTTACTATGGATACAAGTTTTTTGAAGCATTTTTCACTTGAAGGTAAAACAGCGTGGGTTACAGGCGCTTCTTACGGCCTTGGACTTGCTTATGCAATCGCATTTGCTCAGAGCGGTGCAGAGATTGTTTTTAATGATATCAGCCAGGAGCTGGTGGATAAAGGTATGGAGGAATATAAGAAGCTGGGAATTGATGCCTACGGCGCAGTTTGCGATGTCACCAAAGAGGATCAGGTTCTTGAGTTTGTAAAAAAAGCTGAAGCTGCTAAAGGACCTATCGATATCCTTGTAAATAACGCAGGTATAATTAAGAGAATTCCTATGACAGAGATGAGTGTTGAGGAGTGGAATCAGGTAATTGATGTGGATCTTACAGGTCCATTCATCTGCTCAAAGGCAGTGCTTCCCGGCATGATAGAGCGCAGAAGCGGTAAGATCATTAACGCCTGCTCCATGATGAGTGAGCTTGGAAGAGAGACTGTTTCTGCTTATGCTGCAGCAAAGGGCGGTCTTAAGATGCTTACAAGAAATATCTGCTCTGAGTATGGTCAGTACAACATTCAGTGCAATGCCATCGGACCCGGCTATATCGCTACACCTCAGACAGCACCTCTTAGAGAAAAGCAGGCTGATGGTTCAATGCATCCCTTCGACAGATTTATCAGATCCAAGACCCCTGCACAGCGCTGGGGTAAAACAGAGGACCTCATGGGGCTTGCTGTATTTCTTGCATCTCCTGCATCTGATTTCATCAATGGTCAGGTGGTTTATATTGATGGAGGTATCCTTGCCTACATCGGTCAGGATCCCGGGAACCTTGATCCTTCCAAGTTTGAAGACTGATAAAGCTTTGCTTATGAAAAGCCCCATGTCTGCACGACACGGGGCTCTATTATTGTTTTATTCTGTTTCTGTATAGCCTTTTAAATCTTCATCAGCTATATCATCATAGTGGACTACGAGATTCCTTCCGTGTCCCTTCGCATAATATAGAGCTCTGTCTGCTTTTCTAACAGCGTCGCGGTAATTGCCGCCATCATATCTGCTGACACCTATAGAGATTGTAATAGGACAAACTTCGTTTTCGAAGGTTTCAACTGAGTGTCTTATATGCTCGGCAATTCTTAAGCCAACCTCCGTCTCAGCACCCACAAGAAAAACTACAAATTCTTCGCCGCCCCAACGGATCAGCATATCGGATGATCTGATACACCTTTTGATCTGTTCTGCAAGAAATACCAGAATCTTATCGCCGGCATCATGGCCGTAGGTATCATTTACCCTCTTGAACTTATCGATATCGATCATCAGCACTACAACATTTGCAGACTGTGGGATGTTGAGCTGCTCAGCCTCGTCATGGGATACGATCTCGTTGATCTTGTTTCTGTTAAATGCTTCAGTAAGGTTATCGGTAATGGATGTTTTTTCCAACTCCTTTTTTATCAGGTACTGATCTGCATAGGAGTTTTCCAGGATGAGCATGATAATGATTATTCCTATGAAAACAGGCACAGCCAAAGAAATCATCATATTAAAGTGTTCATAATGATTCCACATGTTGGAAATAATTATGTTCAGCAAAACCAGTGAATGGATGGGGATGTGATACACAACAGGCATTCCAAGTCCGATGGCTAGAAATGCAAAATGCATTATTATAAAGCCTTCTCTGGCGAAATCCTTGTTTGGCAGATACCAAATGGACCATATCGTGGCCCACATGGATGCATGGGCTACCATATAATATAGGAAGACGCCATACCTGTAATCCTTTATCCTGCGCTCGCAGACTGCAAGCAGAATAAGAGGTACTATGACAGAAAGCCTCGGAATTAAAGTCTCTGCAGCGAATCTTCCGAAAATCTGACAGTCAGAAACAAAATATGTTATCTCCAAAAGTCCTGTCAACAAAGCTGATAAAAAGGAGACCTTCCGGTAATAATCAAATTTCGATTGATAAAAAATATGAAGTTCATCTCTTGGTATTTTTTTAGTAAACATATAAACATTTTAGCACAAAAAACATTTTGAACAATATAAATGAAAGTTGATAAAAAGCGAATCTGAAAATCTTAAGATTCTTATAGCAATCTTAAGAAAGGTTTAAGTTTACAAAAATCTATTGCATTGTGATTTTTGGCGTGGTAGTATCACTTCCTGTCGGCGGTCAGCCGGCTATTCTTTGAAGCCATCGCTTCAAGAAGAATCCCTATTGTTTTTATTTTTATTATTTTTTATGAAAGGCGGTTTATTATCTATGAAACCATTTAAGCAAAGTAACTCGATGAAAGAATTATTAAAGAAGCTTCGCAGGCACGATACCCTTGTTATGGGTGCCGGTGTTATGGCTGCAACAATTTTATGCGGTGCATTTGTTTATGTAACAACACCTGCCATAAGTGCTGATGCGGCTGCGGAGGAGGTCCGTAAGGATTCTCTTGGAGTACAGAAAAAGGCCAGCGATCAGCTAAAAGAGATCGACAATTATCTTGAGAAGCTTGATAGTGTCGTAACAGGCAGCCAGGATCTTATTAAGGAGATTCAGACTGTTCAGAGTGAGCAGAAGCAGCTTACTGAAAAGACGATTGAAAATGAAAAGAACAATTCTACTGTAACAAATAATACCAAGGTGGTAGAGAAAATAGGAGGTCTTGATAAGGAGCTGGCATCCATTCATACAGAAATTCAGAACACATCCGATCAGGTAAAAGAGCTTAAGGAGAGCATGAATAAAGGTGGGAGCGATAACTCAGATAAAGATAAGGAGAATTTCTCACAGATTACAAATGCGCTCAGTGATATTAAGAAGGCTTGTGAAAAATCAAGTTCAGATGTTACAGCGCTGGCTACACAGATCAAGGAGAGCAAGGATACTGCAGGAACTGATAACAAGACTGTAATTAATAATCTTGAGAAGATCGAGAAACAGCTTGATAAGGTAAATGCAAATGATACTCTTTCAAGAATGGAGTCTGATCTTTTAAGGACCCAGAATACTTACATCACCAAGATGAATGACCTTGAAAAGGGCGTTGAGAAGGTAGACAAGAGTGTATCCGGAGTCGGCAAAAAGGTTGAGACAGGCCTTGCAGGTATCGATAAAAACGTTGACGGGGTTGAGAGCAAGGTCGGCGATGTGGGAAACAAGGTTGACGGAGTGGACAGCAAGGTTAGCAGTGTTGAAACAAAAGTTGGCGGAGTAGATGGCAAAGTCAGCAGCGTTGAATCCAAGGTTGGCGGAGTTGAAAACAAGGTTGATGGCGTTGGCGCAAAGGTCGATAACGGTTTTAATAATGTAAAAAGCGGTGTCGATGGTATTCAGCAGACTCAGAATGACACCAATGACAAGCTTGATACCATGGATGACAGAATGGGCTATATAGAGGAAGACATCGATGAGATAGACACTAATATTCAGTCCCTTTCTGAAAAGCTTGAAACGGTTTTTAACCAGGTGGCCAGCGGTAAGAGTAAACTGGCATCCGCGCTTGCCACACTTGGAGTAAATGTTCCTGAGGATGCCAAATTTGCGGATCTTGAAAATGCAATAAAGCAGGTTCCTGAGGCAATTGTAAAGACAAGTAATGTTGAATATGTTCGTCACCATCACAAGGATGGAAAGGGTGCCTGTCCCTATGAGACCAGTAAAAATAAAGGCGGCTGCTTCCAGACCGAAGTAAGACACAGACATGGCCCTGAGTGTTTTGAAGAAAAAACATATTACAGCTATAAAACTGAGCACTATGATAGCAGAGAGTTTATGAATGGCGGTCCGGAGAAATACACCTGTGATCTGTGTCACAAAACATTTTTGCATAGCCCCTTACATGATGAGGAAACTGATGACGTTCTTCTGGCATCACAAAGAAACGTTACAGGATGTAAAAAGAGGGTTGAAAGAAATCTTATCTGCAAAAAGAAAAATATGATTGAGTGTTATGCTCCAAATTGTGGATATTACGAGAATTCGATTGTTGAAGCTATCATTAAATATGATAAAAAGAATAATCTTGAAACATCTCTAATGAGCACAAATCAGGAAGTGAATTTTATAGACGGAGAGATACTGTTTGAAGAGTTTATTCCAAGAAATAATGATGATTCAGAAATTGAGGATTATTCTGAAACTGAAGTGGATGGCGATGAAAACACAGATGGTAGTGCCATAGAACCGGCTCCGGAGGCTGGCGATAATAATGAAATTGCCGGTGAACAGCAGCCTGATGCTTCGAATGGAACGGAAGGCTCAGAAGCAAAAAACAGTGAGGTAGAAAACGAGACTATAGAAGAGGAGAGAGAAGGTAGTGAAAGCGAAGAAGAGAAACAGACTGATAATTCTGTGGAAGTAAAAGAGGAAGCATCAGGGGATGGTAATGACACGGCCACTCCTGAGGCTACTACAGAAAATAACTGATATTCTGCGTTCCTTGACAGTTGTCTGAATTCAGGTCTACAATGTTAGCGTTGTTTAATAGAATTTGACTTTATTTTTGGAACGGAGAGTGATTATATGACAAAGATAGATATAATTTCAGGTTTCCTTGGCGCAGGTAAGACTACTCTTATTAAGAAGCTTTTAAAGGAAGCGCTTGCAGGAACAAAAACAGTACTTATAGAGAATGAGTTTGGTGAGATTGGTATTGATGGCGGATTTCTTAAGGAGTCCGGTATCGATATCCGTGAGATGAATTCAGGATGTATCTGCTGCTCACTTGTTGGTGATTTTGGTACATCTCTTAAGGAAGTAATGGATACCTATGCTCCTGAGAGAATCCTTATCGAGCCTTCAGGTGTAGGTAAGCTTTCAGACGTTATGAGAGCCATCCAGAATGTTGCAGACCAGAGTGCTGATCTTACTATGAACAGTGCAGTTACTGTGGTTGACGTCAGCAAGGCTAAGATCTATATCAAGAATTTTGGTGAGTTTTTCACAAACCAGATTGAAAATGCAGGAACTATCCTTCTTACAAGAACAGATAAGGCTGATGAAGCTAAGATTGAGACTGCTGTTGAGCTTATTCGTCAGCACAATCCCAAGGCTACAATAATCACCACACCTCTTGATCAGCTTGATGGAAAAGAGGTTCTTGATACCTTCGAAGGAAATCATGATCTTGAGGCAGAGCTTCTTAAGGAGGTTCTTGCTCAGAAGGCTGATGAGCATCATCATCACCACGACCATGGCTCAGAGAAGTTCACTGATGAGGAAGGTAACACAGTTTACAGAGCTCATAAGCACGACCATGACGAAGATGAGCATGAGCATCACCATGATCATGACCACGAGCATGAGCATCACCATGATCATGACCACGATCACGACCATGAGCACGAGCATCATCACGATCATGATGAACACAAGGAAGTTCCGCTCTCGCAGAGCTCGCCGGAACACGCTCACACTAGCCTCGAAGATACCTCGGCAAGTGTTCACAGCCACGACCATGATCACGAGCATCACCACGATCATGATCATGACGAGCATGAGCATCATCACCATGACGCAGATGATATATTTACAAGCTGGGGCATGGAGACTCCTGCTAAGTATTCCAAGGATGAGATCGAGAAGATGCTTGGAAGACTTGAGGAAGAGGAGACCTTCGGTGTTGTTCTCAGAGCAAAGGGAATGGTTCCCGATGAGAATGGTGAATGGATCGAGTTTGATTATGTTCCCGGAGAACCTACAATCCGTAAGGGCAGCGCAGATGTAACAGGTAAATTCTGTGTAATCGGTGCTGAGCTTAACGAGGATAATCTTGAAAAGCTCTTTAAGAGAAAGCTTTGATGCTTATTGTAACCCAGGTATAATAATGATATCCCTCGTCGTTTTGGCGGGGGATTTTGTGGAGTTATTTGATGTTTGGAAGGAATAGAGAGAAGAAAATGAAACCTGTATATGTAATTAATGGCTTTCTTGACAGTGGAAAGACAGACTTTTTCAAGTATACAATTGCTCAGCCTTACTTCAGAACCAAGGGCAAGACTCTTCTTATAGTATGTGAAGAGGGCGAGAATGAATACGAGGAGAAGCTTCTTAGTAATACCAATACAGTGCTTGAGACCATTGAGGATGAGGAAGATTTTACTCCTGCGACTCTTATGGCCCTTGATGCAAAGCATGAGCCTGAGCGTATTCTCATTGAGTATAACGGAATGTGGAATTTTAAGAATTTCAAGATTCCCAATAAGTGGAGACTTGAGCAGCAGATTACAATAATTGATGCTTCAAGCTTTGAGCTTTATTTTACAAATATGAAATCACTTCTGTCAGAACAGCTTAGGAATTCTGAGCTTATTCTGTTTAACAGATGTGACGGAATAGAAGATCTTGCTACCTATAAGAGGAATGTTAAGGCAATTAACCAGAAAGCGGACATAATCTTTGAAGATATGAACGGAGAGGTTGATGTGACTCTGGATGAGGATCTTCCTTTTGATCTTAATGCTGATCCTATTGAGCTCAATAATTTTGGTTATGGGATGTTCTACTTAGATGCTCTTGAGCATGTAGACAGATATGACGGCAAGAATGTTCGCTTTACTGCCCTTGTTGCAAAGCCCTTCGATATGGCTGACAATGCATTTGTTCCCGGACGTATGGCTATGACCTGCTGCGCAGAGGATATGCAGTTTTTGGGCTTTAAGTGCGAATATGACGATGCTCCTTCACTTAAGGAGAAGGAATGGGTTAGGGTAACAGCCAATGTAAGAAAGGCTCTTGTGCCTGAATATCAGGGTGTTGGACCACTTCTTAGTGTCGTTGATATAGAGCATGTATCAGAGCCTAAGAACCCTGTAATTGATTTTTCAAATCCTAATGAATAAATGATAATCGCCGGTGGATTTTTTCTACCGGCGATTTTTGTCATATAGGTAATTCTTTTTTCTAAACAACAAAAAACTCCTGCACCGGTGAGAGATGCAGGAGTTTTTAAAATTCATATATTTAATTATGCAAGCTTGTTAACAGCCTGAGCAAGACGAGAAACTTTTCTAGAAGCTGTGTTCTTCTTGAAAACGCCCTTTGACTCAGCCTTGTCGATAGCTGATGTAGCAGCAAGGAGTGCCTTAGCAGCCTCTTCCTTATTGCCAGCTTCGATAGCTGCTCTTACCTTCTTGATCTCTGTCTTAACACCAGACTTGATAGCCTGATTTCTTGCAGCCTTCTTCTGATTTGTAAGAATTCTCTTCTTGGCAGATTTGATATTAGCCATAACTTCCTCCATTATTATTACAAAAAATTTAATAGTCATCTAAGTTATATGGCTATGAAACCGGACACGGACAGTCAATGCCACATACACCCAAATATTTTAGTTGTTATAGTAGATTATGTCAAGAGCTTTTTTGAATTACTGTACTTTATGACGCTTCTTATGTTATCATATTTCATGGTATGCGTGCTACCCGGAATTAGTGCGCGTATGTATTATGTTTTTTAGGATGGATTTATAGAATGGCTGAATTTGATCAGAGTAAAGTAAGGAATTTTTGCATAGTAGCACATATAGATCATGGTAAGTCAACCCTGGCTGATCGTATGATTGAGACCACCGGTGTTCTCACAAGTCGTGAGATGCAGAACCAGGTTCTTGATAATATGGATATCGAGCGTGAGAGAGGTATCACTATCAAATCTCAGGCTGTACGTATGATTTACAAAGCAAAAGACGGTGAGGAGTATGTTTTCAATATGATAGATACTCCCGGTCACGTCGACTTTGGATATGAGGTTTCAAGAAGCCTTGCGGCATGCGATGGCGCAATACTTGTAGTTGATGCGACTCAGGGCGTTGAGGCTCAGACATTGGCAAACGTATATCTTGCCCTTGACCACGACCTTGATGTTTTCCCTGTAATAAATAAGATCGATCTTCCAAGTGCAAGACCTGATGAGGTTAAGGAAGAGATCGAGGACGTAATAGGTATCGAGGCTCATGATGCGCCTTTGGTTTCTGCAAAAATGGGAACAGGAATTGATGATGTTCTTGAAGCTGTTGTTAACAGAATCCCGGCGCCTAACGGGGATCCCAAGGAGCCTCTTAAGGCACTTATTTTTGACTCTGTATATGACTCATACCGCGGCGTTATCGTATTTGTAAGAGTAAGAGACGGTGTCCTTAAAAAGGGCATGACCGCAAAATGTATGGCATCCGGTGCTTCATGGGAAGTTGTCGAGGTTGGATATTTTGGCCCCGGTCAGTTTATTCCCTGCGATGAGCTTTCTGCAGGAAGTGTTGGATATTTTACAGCTTCCATCAAAAATATTCAGGATGCGAGAGTTGGTGATACCGTAACTGAAGTCAGCAGACCCTGCGCAGAGCCCCTTCCGGGATACAAGAAGGTAATGCCTATGGTTTACTGCGGCCTTTACCCTGCTGATACAGCCAGATATCCTGAGCTTAGAGACGCTCTTGAAAAGCTGCAGCTTAACGACGCTTCACTTTTCTATGAACCCGAGACTTCACAGGCCCTGGGCTTTGGATTCCGTGCAGGATTCCTTGGACTGCTTCACCTTGAAGTAATTCAGGAGAGACTTGAAAGAGAGTACAATATTGATCTTGTCAGCACTGCTCCCGGCGTTGTTTACAAGGTTCATAAGACAGACGGAACAGTATTTGATCTGACCAATCCTTCGAACCTCCCTGATCCTTCAGAGATAGATTACATGGAGGAGCCTATTGTAAACGGCGAGATTATGGTTACCACCGATTATGTGGGATCCATTATGCAGCTTTGCCAGGAGAGACGCGGTAAGTATCTGAGCACAGAATATATAGAGGCTACTAGAGCTATCCTTAAATATGAGCTCCCGCTTAATGAGATTATTTACGATTTCTTTGATGCGCTTAAGTCAAGATCAAGGGGATATGCTTCTTTTGATTATGAGATCAAGGGCTATGAACAGTCAGAGCTTGTGAAACTTGATATTCTCATAAATCGTGAGCAGGTGGATGCCCTTTCCTTTATCGTTCACAAGGATGGTGCCTATGAGCGCGGACGCAAAATGTGTGAGAAGCTTAAGGGCGAGATTCCAAGACACCTGTTTGAGATTCCGATTCAGGCAGCAGTGGGCGGCAAGATCATTGCCAGAGAGACCGTTAAGGCTATGCGTAAAGACGTGCTTGCCAAGTGCTATGGTGGTGATATCAGCCGTAAGAGAAAGCTCCTTGAGAAGCAGAAAGAGGGTAAAAAGAAGATGCGCCAGATTGGTAGCGTAGAGATCCCTCAGCAGGCATTCTTAAGCGTCCTTAAACTGGATGAAGGAAATTAAGTAAGGAATACTAATCTAAAGCGTCCTTAAACTGGATGAAGGAGATTAAGTAAGGAATACTAATCTTAAGCGTCCTTAAACTGGATGAAGGAAATTAAGCAAGGAATACTAATCTAAAGCCTTCTCCCTATAATTAGGGAGAAGGTGTCAGCGAAGCTGACGGATGAGGGTGACTGATGAATTCACTTGGAATTTACATTCATATACCTTTTTGCATAAGAAAGTGTCTGTACTGCGATTTTCTCTCCTTTCCCAAGGGGAGAGCGCAGCAGGCACTTTATTTTGATGCTCTTGAAAAAGAGATTTTGATTGCGGCTAAGGATTGCAGAGAGTATGAAGTACATTCTGCATTTTTTGGCGGAGGAACACCAACCTCTGTTGAACCGGAATGTATCGTGAGGATAATGAATGTCCTTAGAGATAATTTTCAGATAAAAAATGATGCTGAGATAACCATGGAGTGTAACCCCGGAACGGCAGATTTTGAAGCTTTGAAAAAATACAGGGAAGCAGGAATAAACAGGCTGAGTATAGGACTACAGTCTGCAAATGATGAGGAGCTTAAAAGGCTTGGCAGAATCCATGACAGGTCGATGTTTGAGGAATGCTATAAAAATGCAGTTGAGGCAGGCTTTGAAAACATAAATGTGGACCTTATGAGCGCTCTTCCCGGTCAGTCTTTGGAGGATTGGGAAAATAATCTAAGATATGTGTGCGACCTTGAACCTGCGCCGCAGCATATCTCTGCCTACAGTCTTATCATCGAGGAGGGCACTCCTTTTTATGAGATGTATGGAGATGAAAGTGAAGATAAAAGTATTGATGACGCATCGCATGTTCAGGCGGGCAGCCGCGATGACTGTAGGCTCCCTCTTCCCGATGAGGATACTGAGCGCAAGATGTATCATCGCACGGAGGAAATACTATCTGCCCATGGCTATCACAGGTATGAGATTTCCAATTATTCTGCAAAGGGAAAAGAATGCAGCCACAATCTAAGATACTGGCAGGGCGGAGATTATCTTGGTGTCGGCCTTGGAGCAGCATCTTTGATGAAGGGCGAAAGATTCCACAATACGTCTGATTTTGAAAGGTACATAGATGCTTTGGGCAATGCTTTACCTGACAAAGTTGATGGTGATAATGACAGAGTGCAGCTCCTTTCTAATATCAGAGAAGATATAGAAAAGCTGGATGAAAAGGCCAAAATGGAAGAGTTTATGTTCCTTGGACTTCGCCTTACAGAGGGCGTATCCGCCAGTGAATTTAAAGACAGATTTGGAAAAGAGATAGGAGAAATCTACGGAGATGTAATAGAAAACCTCCGGGAAAAAGAGCTCCTTGAATGGGAGGGAGATATGATTAGATTATCTTCCGCAGGCCTTGATGTCAGTAATTACTGCATGGCTGAATTTTTATTTTGAGTAAAAGTGGCAGTTTGAGCCATTTAATCCAAATTTAAGAATATTTAACGATAACTTCGTTGACAATTTTTTTTCTTTTCGACAAGATAATTATAGAAAAATATGCGCATGCAAATGCAAGGAGTGGAAAATGTCAAGGATTGATGAGATTCTTAAAACAGCGAAAGAGGCAGGGGCATCAGATGTCCATATTACTGTAGGTATTCCGCCTAAGATGCGAGTAAACGGTAAGCTTATAGCTCTTGAAGGATATCAGAGAATGCTTCCCGATGATACCATGGAAGTTGCAAAGACCATCATGAGCGAAAAGCAGCTTGAGCTTTTAGATGCCAACGGTCAGCATGATATGTCTTTTTCAGTTATGGGACTTGGACGTTTCAGACTTAATGTGTTTAAACAGAGAGGCTCTGTGGCTATGGCAATTCGTCTTGTTGCCACTGAGATACCGGATCCTGAGATATTGGGAATCCCTCAGTCTGTAGTCAATCTTTATCAGAGGCAGAGGGGACTTGTGCTTGTAACAGGACCTACGGGCTCAGGTAAATCCACAACTCTCGCTTCTATCATTGATAAGATAAACGACAACAGGGAAGCTCATATCATCACCCTTGAGGATCCTATCGAGTTCTTGTATCAGCACAATAAATCTATAGTAAATCAGCGAGAGGTTGGCCTTGATTCTGATAATTATGCCAATGCTTTAAGAGCTGCTCTTAGAGAAGATCCCGACGTAATCCTTGTTGGAGAGATGAGAGACCTTGAGACCATAAGTACAGCTATAACTGCAGCTGAGACGGGACATCTGGTTCTTTCCACGCTGCATACCATCGGAGCAGCAAGTACTGTGGACAGAATAATCGATGTTTTTCCGCCTCATCAGCAACAGCAGATCCGTATTCAGCTGGCTAACGTTCTTGAAGCTGTTATCTCACAGCAGCTTATTCCTACAGCTGATGGTGATGCCAGAGTGGGAGCCTTCGAGGTTATGCATGTAAACAGTGCTGTCAGAAATATGATTCGTGAAGGTAAGACTCACCAGCTTATCACAATCATGCAGACAAACCGCAAGCAGGGCATGATCACCATGGATGATGCAATTGTTGAGCTGTGTAAGTCAGGCCAGATAAATCGTGATATGGCTATACATTATGCTCAGGATCCTGAGACAATGCAGGCTAAAATACTCAGATAATGTTTTGTGATGCGGCTTTAGACCGCAGAGTTTAATATAAATGATGTAGGTGTCAAAAGTAAATTTTGACACCTAATGATATACGAATTGCTCCGTTTCTTCGAAACTCTCGCAATTCTACAAATATTCGGAAACCGCTAATTTACTTCGTAAATTGCTAATTCCTCATATTTGTTCGGGTCATAAAGTCAAAATGCTTAACATGCAAGCATGTACGCATTTTTGACTTTTGACACCTATATCATATAAATACGTGCAGGCAGATTTTCGATAAAAGATTTTATTTGAAAATTTGCTTGCATTTCTTTTTCTAATCGGTATAATTAAAAAAGATTTCACACGGAGATTCTCCGTACAATTTTCCTTTATTTTTGGTGAATTAATTGGATTGACGGTCCTTTGGGGTACGTTTATGCCCTGAAAGGAGTTTATATGTTTAGTACTGTTGTTTCAGGTGCGGTGAAGGGGATTCAGCCGTATCTGATGCAGGTTGAGGTGGATGCTTCCGACGGACTTCCAATGTTCAATATGGTTGGTTTTGTAAGCGGAGAAGTACGAGAAGCCTCAGAGAGAGTGCGGGTTGCTCTTAAAAATGCAGGATTTCCGGTGCCTCCCATGAGAATTACGGTTAATCTTTCTCCTGCAGATATAAGAAAGTCCGGTATTGCGGTGGATCTGCCTGTGGCTTTGGGGATTCTTTGTGCCATGGGCGAGATAAACGAAGAGGCACTTAAGGACACGGTGGTTATCGGTGAGCTTGGACTTGACGGTGAAGTGAAAGCGGTAAACGGTGTATTGCCTATGGTTACCTATGCGTGGAAAAAAGGCTTTAAGACCTGCATTCTGCCTTACGATAATGCAAAAGAAGGCGCTGTTGTAAGAGGGATGAAGGTTATTGGAGTAAAGAATCTTCTCGAGACAATAAGCTATCTTACTGCTGATGCTGCTGAGCGTGACAGCGTAATTGAGCCGACAAACATTGACGTGAGCATGATGTTCAGGGATGCCGAGCCCGGTGATAAGTATCTGAGGGGGATGGATTTTTCTGAAATAAACGGGCAGGCTGCGGTGAAAAGAGCAGTGGAAATTGCTGTGTCCGGATATCATCACATACTTATAGTTGGTCCTCCGGGATCGGGGAAAAGCATGATCGCAAAAAGAATTCCCGGAATAATGCCACCGTTATCGGAGGAAGAGAGTCTCGAAGTATCCTCTATCTATAGTGTGGCAGGGATGCTTAAAAAGGGAGAAGCGCTTGTTACAAGAAGACCGTTTATGAGTCCTCATCATTCCATAACAGAATCAGCTCTGACAGGTGGAGGGACAATTCCTCACCCCGGTGTTATTTCACTGGCTCACAGAGGAGTTCTTTTTCTGGATGAGATGACTGAGTTTAAGCGAAATACGCTTAATCTTTTGCGCCAGCCTCTTGAAGACAGGGAAGTTCATGTGGCAAGAAGCGGAGGCAATTTTGCTTATCCTGCAGACATGCTTTTGGTAGGTGCCATGAATCCATGTCCCTGCGGATATTATCCTGATCTGAATAAATGCAGATGCTCGGAAAATGAGATATCCAGGTATCTTGGAAGAATATCCGGACCTATTTTGGACAGAATAGATATAAGTGTCGAGGCTGCCAAAATAGATGTAGGCGAGCTTAGCCATGATAATCACTGTAATGAGAGCAGTGCTGAGATCAGAAAGCGTGTGCTTAAAGCTATGGATATTCAGAAGAAAAGATTTAAGGACGAAGGCATAAGGTTTAATTCTGAGATGAGCCCGTCTCAGATTGGAACATATTGCAGGCTTGGAATTAAAGAACAGAGATTGATGGAGCAGATTTTTAATACTATGGATCTTTCTGCCAGGGCGTATCATAAGGTTCTCCGTGTGGCAAGAACTATAGCAGATCTTGATGGGAGCGAGCTTATTGAAACAAGGCATATTACTGAGGCTGCGTGCTATAGGATGACGGATTCCAAATATTGGAATAAGCAGAGTACCCGGGGAAAAAATGATACGCCTGTAAAGATTATTAAGAGCAGGAGGGCAGGATAATGGCATATTGCGGGATCGGTAAAAATGGCCCGAAAGCATCTGATGAGGTCAAATATGCATATATGCTCCATAGCATTCCGGGCTTTGGGAATAAAACTCTTTTTATGCTCTATGAAGAATTTGGAAGTTGCAGTGAGATATATAACGCGGCTGATAAGGACATCAGAAAGATTCTTACTGCCAAACAATGCAGAGCCTTTGAAACAGCGAAAAGAGAATTTGATGTAGAGGGTGAATATGAATTTCTTTATAACAGAGGGATCGATTTTTATCCTTACTTTTCGGGTGAATATCCAAGGCGTCTTAAGGATATCCCCGATCCGCCCTTTGGGCTATATTGCGCCGGGAAATTACCTGATGAGCTGCGGCCTTCCGTTTCGATAATAGGAGCGCGAAACAGTTCTGAATATGGGAAATATGCCGCAAGGCTTTTTGGTGAAAAGTTGGCACTTGCGGGAGTCCAGGTTGTAAGCGGCATGGCAAGAGGGATTGACGGTATTGCACAAAGAGCGGCAGTAGACGTAGATGGAGAATCTTTTGGGATCCTTGGAAGTGGTGTTGATGTATGTTATCCCGAGGAAAACAGACCTTTGTATGATGCTCTTATTTCGACGGGTGGTGTCATCTCTGAATATGTTCCGGGGACATTGCCAAAGCCTCAGTTTTTTCCGCCAAGAAACAGGATTATCAGCGGGCTTTCCGATGCGGTGATAGTCATAGAGGCGAGGCAGAAAAGCGGAACACTTATCACTGTTGATATGGCACTGGATCAGGGAAGGGAGGTTTTTGCCCTGCCGGGTAGAATCTGTGACAACTTAAGTAGCGGATGTAATCAGCTTATAAGGCAGGGAGCGGATATTGCCACTTCTCCGGAAGACGTTGTGGAATTTCTAAGAAGAAAGCTTATAGGAGATGCAGGTGTAATTTCGAAGGAAAAGGATGGAGGGTTCGAAATTAATTCAGAGCGTACTGACCCGGATTATAAAGTTTCCACTAAAGATAAGACTGAAAATAGCGCAACTGCGCCACTTGTTCCGCTAAGCGATGAGCAACAAAAAGTGTATTCGGAAATGGATTTTTATCCACAGACTTCAACTGCCATTTATGACAAATTGGCCGCAAAGGGCATAAACATGGGAATCTCGGAGGTTATGAATATCCTTGTTGAACTTTGTATTATGGGGATAGCAGCCGGAAACGGAGGAGGTTTTTGTAAAAAAATAACCTAATTAAAATTTTAATCGGAAACGTTTCCAATGCAGTAATAGAGCTAAAGCAAACGGTTGCGCACCCGCATTTACCGTGTAAACGTTTCCGGTAATGAATTTGTGCAATATGTATAAGGAAAACGTTTTTCTTTTATGAGAAAATCACTATTGACGATAAAAAAACACAGACTTACAATGTGTTCAAGAGCAACCGATTGCGCAAATTAACCATTGCGCAACAAAAAAACGGTAATAAACGGAGGAAAAAGTAAAATGAAAAAGAAATTGGTATCAGTTTTGATGGCAACAGCTATGACTGCATCACTGCTTGCAGGATGCGGCGGCGCAGCCGACACAGCAGCAGATACTGCTGAGAGCACTGCAGATGCAGTAGAGGAGACTGCAGAAGAGGCAACAGAAGCAGTTGAAGAAACAGCTGAAGATGCAGCAGAAGCAGTTGAAGAAGCTACAGAAGATGTTGCAGAAACAGCAGATGACACAGATTACGGCACAGGCGAGATTAAGATCTGGGTTGCTGACAATGTAGTTGATTTCACAAAGGAGCAGTTCGATAAGTTTATCGAAGCTAACCCTCAGTTCGCTGGATACACAGCAACAGTTGAGGCTGTAGGTGAAGGCGATGCAGCAAGCAACATGATCACAGACGTAACAGCAGGTGCTGATATTTATGGTTTCGCTCAGGACCAGACAGCAAGA
>JAEEGL016303927.1_pt1 | contig 20518 bp, 24 predicted proteins | sample 9134231 | NCBI WGS metagenome assembly JAEEGL01 (sample SAMN16246548, study PRJNA631951) | gut metagenome | biome: gut microbiome; feature: rumen; material: fiber-attached | host: Bos | place: Iran: Karaj | collected 2018-10
GTATGAAGAATGGTTTGAAAAATTAGCAAAAAAACTAGATATAATTGAAGTTCATCAAACTAAGAATTTCATTGAATTAATTTTTAATGATGAAGTTAGTTCTAAAATAGATGGTGAGAAATTATTTGTTGATGCATTTAGGATATCTAATATGTTCAGATTTAAGATGTATGGTAATAATTTGGCTATAATTTTGGATACTATAAAATTAGATAGACATTATATTTATATTTTACTTGATTTGTTAAACACTTTACACTTAAGTAAGTAACAAATAATAATAATGTTGAAAAAGTTTAAATTGTATGTTAATTAAATAGTAGAATAAATGATTGTAGGAGGTGATTTTATGGATATCACTGATGAAGAAAAAATTAGAATTATGAATGTTAAAAATATGCTTGAGATACAAGAAGCTAGAGCTAAAGTTCCATATTGGCAAGCTGCAGGTAAGGCTTTTTTGCCTGAGGAAGAACATGAAAAATGGGATTTGTATGTTGATTTTTGTGGTAATAATGAAATGACTAGAGGAGAGGGGTTGGATCAAAGTATTCAAGTTTTAGGTATGCTAAAATGTGGTGCTACTCCGGGTCAAATAGCTAGTGTATTATCTAATTATCCAAGTGCAGCTACAGTAACAGATGAAATTTTAGCTCGTTTTGTTCCTGCTGAAGTGGTACAATCAATAAGTGCTTCTTTGAATTCTAAAAAAATAAATATGTAACATTTAGTTGGTCTTGACTTATCGACGTTTTGTTTGATATTATGATTATATAATGGGTGATTATATGAGTGATGATTTAAATAAAATATTTCGTGAAAAAAGTAAAAGTATACTTGAAAATAAAATGATATTAGATATTGATAATAATACTGATTCTTTAAATTTAACTATCTTTAATGTTATTATGTTAGAAATGAATAAGTTACATAGAAGTGTAGTTAAGTTGTGTGAGGAAAAAAATATTGATTACAATGATGTTGAATTAAGAAAGTTAATTAATGATGAAAAGGTTTCTTTGAATGATTTGGTTGTATCTCAATTTGGAAGTAGAAGATATTTATTAGAAGATCATATCAAAAAGCATCAAGATGGCTTAGATAGTGATGAGATGAAAGAAATAAATGATAATATGGTTACTAATATAAATGTTGATATAGGTAGAAGATTTGCCACATCTTTTTTTCCGGAAATAAAATCTAAATTAAAGCTTTCTGATGAGGAAGATTTAGTTAGGTTGAATGGATTAGTTAGATTAGCTTCTGCTACAATTCAAGATAGAATTAAACGTAATACTAATACAAGATTTATTAATTTAATGAATGTTTTACAGGAATCATGTGATAAGTCGACTAAGTTTGTGGATATGACTGTAGATACAATTAGTAAAAATGATTTAAATAGAGATGCTAAAGAAGATAAAGGTAGCGTTTCTAAGAAGAAAAAATCTACTAAAAGTTCTAATTTTTCAGTACATTTTAATGGTGCTGAGCGTCAAAAGAAAGCGGCTTAAGGGGTTGAATTTTATTCAATTCTTTTTTTTGTTTAAAAATGGTAAAAATTACCAAAGGAAAACTCGCTATAAAGATATTATAATTTACTTATAAGTAATTTAATATTTTTGTATAAATTAATTATTATTTGGAAGAATATAGAATGAAGAAAGCGAGGAATATCTCTATGGAAACAACTGGAGTAGTAAGAAGAATTGATGATTTAGGAAGAATTGTAATACCAAAAGAGATAAGAAGAACTTTGGGAATAAAAGAAGGTGCTTCTTTAGAAATATTTTTAGATAAAGATATGGTAGGTTTAAAAAAACATTCTTTGATGAATAATTTAAGAGATTTTGCCGAGTTGTATGTTGATTCTATAAATCAAGCATTAGGTAGTAGTGTAATTATAACTGATAATGATTCAATTATTGCTTGTTCTGGTGTATCTAAAAAAGATTATATTGGTGCTCATATAAGTGATTATTTAGAACAGTGTATGGTTAAAAGGGCTTCTGTTGTTGAAAATGAAAAAAAAGATTTATCGTTAATTGATAATAAAAAGATAAAAGTAAGTTATGTTATTCATACTATTGTATCTAATGGAGATGCGGCAGGACTGGTTGTTATTTTATCCAATAATGATAGAATTACTGAATTAGAAAATAAAACTGCTTTAGTCGCGGCATATTTTTTAGGAAAACATATTGAACAATAAAGATAATGGTGTTATAATCTGGTATATATTTAGATGTGTTGAAGGAAAGAAAAATAATATTTTTATTTAAGAGAGCTTTTGTTTGGTGAAAAAAAGTATAAGATATTGTTTTGTATGATTCTTGAGCATTCTTGTCGATATGTAGACAAGAACGTAGATGGCGTTAACATTTGAGAGTATAATAAACTATTATAAATTAAGGTGGTACCGCGAGATGTTCGTCCTTATATGTAATAGTTTTTTATAATTTAAGGAGGATTTTATGAATAAAAAAACTTACTATATAACAACACCAATATATTATCCAAGTGCTAATTTTCATATTGGTCATTGTTATACTACTATTATTGCAGATGCGATTGCAAGATATAAAAGATTAAAGGGATATGATGTTTGTTTTCAAACTGGTACAGATGAGCATGGTCAAAAAATAGAAAACAAAGCTAAGGAAGCTTCTAAAGAACCAAAAGAATATGTAGATGAAATAGTCGCAAATGCAATTGATTTATGGAAGTCTTTACACATATCATATGATAAATTTATTAGAACGACTGATAAATATCATGAAGAAGCAGTAGCTAAAATATTTACTAAATTATATGAACAAGGTGATATTTATAAAGGATCTTATAAAGGCCTTTATTGTACTCCTTGTGAATCATTTTGGACTGAAACGCAATTGGTGGATGGTAAATGTCCTGATTGTGGTAGAGATGTTCATGAAGTGGAAGAAGAAGCTTATTTTTTAAAACTTTCTAATTATGCTGATAGATTAGTAGAATATATTGAATCTCATCCTGAATTTATTCAACCAGAATCTAGAAAAAATGAAATGATTAATAATTTTATTAAGCCTGGTCTTGAAGATTTATGTGTATCAAGAACTAGTTTTAAGTGGGGAATACAAGTTCCTTTTGATAAAAAACATGTGGTATATGTGTGGTTAGATGCTTTATCTAATTATATTACTTCGTTGGGGTATACGAGTGATAATGATAATGATTTTAAAAAATATTGGCCTGCTGATTTGCATTTGGTTGGTAAAGAGATAACAAGATTTCATACAATTGTGTGGCCAATTTTATTGATGGCTCTTGGTTTGGATTTACCAAAACAAGTATTTGGTCATGGTTGGTTAATAATTGATGGAGGAAAAATATCAAAGTCTTTAGGGAATTATAAAGATCCTAGGGAATATATAAAAGAGTATGGAGTAGATGCAGTTCGTTATTTTGTGCTTAGGGAAGTTCCTTTTGGTAATGATGGTAATTTTTCAGAAGAAGCATTAATTAGTAGAACAAACGCTGATTTAGCTAATACTTTAGGTAATTTAGTTAATCGTACTATTTCTATGGCTAATAAATATTTTAGTGGTAATGTTACTAATAAGAATATTAGTGAAAAATTAGATTCTGAATTTATTGATAGTATTAATAAATTAGATTTAATTATAGAGGAAAAAATGAATATTTTGCATGTTAGTGAAGCTATAGACTCTATTTTTGAAGTTTTAAGAAAAAGTAATAAATATATAGATGAAACAATGCCATGGGTATTAGCAAAAAATGACGAAAATAGAGATAGGTTAGAGACTGTGATATATAATTTGTTAGAATCTATTAGAGTTTGTTCATTACATTTAAGACCTTTTTTGGTAGAAACAACTGATAAGATTTTTGAACAAATTAACAATCATAATGAGGAATTAAAATATTTAAATAATAATATTTATAATGTTGGTACACCTGAAGTTTTGTTTAAAAGAATAGAAAAAGAAAATAAATAATTTAAAATGTCAAAATTTATGTAAAATAGTTAAAATTTGTATAATTCGACTTTTTTATAGCTTATATATGTGATATAGTTTCTTTTGTAGTGTCAAAAAAATGTATTAGAAAGGATTTGCTATGAATGCTAGAATAAAGACAACAGTTTGTATTGCAAGTATGTTAGTATTAGTAGGATTTGGTTTAATTGTATATTTTTGTTCGGAAGGGAATTATTTAGATTTAGCTTATGGTAGTATTTTAATAATATATGCTATAAAATTGTATTATTTGGTTTATAAAAAAAGTAAGGGATTATTATTATAGTAATCTCTTTTGTTGTAATAAGTATGGAGGTTTTTATGTTTATAGATACACATTGTCATTTAGAAAATAAATATTATGATGACATAAATGTAGTAATAAATAATGCAATAGATGCAGGTGTTAATAAATTAATCATTAGCGGTTGTGATAAAAATGGGATATTAGAAGGATTAGAATATTTAAAAAAATATAAAAATTTATATATGACAGTTGGCTTTCATCCAGAATTTTGTGAAGTTGTTGATGATAAAGATTTAGAATGGTTAGAAGATATTGTTAAAAAAAATAAAAAGATTGTAGGAATTGGTGAAATAGGTTTAGATTATTATTATACTAAGGATAATAAGGAGAAACAAATTGATTTATTTAAGAAACAATTAGATATTGCCAAAAGGTTAAATATGCCAGTAGTTATTCATTCAAGGGATGCGTTTAATGATACATATAATTTGTTAAAGGAAATTGAAGTTGCGGGGGTTATTCACTGTTTTACTAGTAATATTGAGAATGCTAAAAAGTATATAAGTTTAGGGTTCAAATTGGGGATAGGTGGAGTTCTTACTTTCAAGAATAGTAATTTGAAGGATGTTATTCGTGATATAGATTTAAAATATTTAGTTTTAGAAACTGATAGTCCTTATTTATCACCAGAACCATTTAGGGGTAAATTGAATGAACCAAAAAATATTCCTTTAATAGCAGAAAAAATAGCACTAATTAAAAAAATTGAATTGAATGAGGTAGCAAATATTACTAGTGATAATGCAATGAAGGTATTTGACTTAAAGTGTTAGGTGTGATAATATGAGTTTGTAGAATATGAGGTGACGCGATGAAAAAAGTTTTATCGATAGCCAGAAATCAGATCTTATTTATGACATTACTTTGTGTGGCGTTTTTTATTGTTGCTACTTCTAATAAGACAAAAGAAATAGTAACACATAATATCAATAGTGCAAGAAGTGTTCAAGCAGTTCATTTAGTATCTAAATATAATCCAAAGGTAGTAAGGGTTAAGACTGTTTCGACTTTTGCAGAAGTATTGAAATATGGTCCTAAAGTTCCTGTCAAGTTCAATGGGGTAATGACAGGTTATGGTCCTGATTGTGATGGGTGTGGAGGTCACATTGCGTGCCCACCTGGTCAAAATGTGACTAATAGTAATATATTTTTTAAAGATAATACATATGGCAAAGTAAGAATTCTTGCAGCAAGTGCTAGTATACCTTGTGGTAGTATTGTAAAAATAACTAATTCAACTCTCTCAAAGGGCGCTATTGTAGGTATTGTTTTAGATAGAGGAGTAGCAATACAAGGAACTAAAATGGATTTTTTGGAAAAATCTGAAAGTGCTGCATCTGTTGTAGGAAAACAGATGGTTACGTATGAGATAGTTCGTTGGGGATGGTAAAACTACTAATGTAGTTTTTTCTTTTTAGAAGGAGGGTAATATGATAGAACATAAATTTAAAAAAAAATTTGGTCAAAATTTTATAAAAGATGAATCTGTAGTTAATAAGATAATAAATAAAGCTGATATTCCTAATGATACATTAGTAATAGAAATTGGCCCTGGTGCTGGATCATTAACAAAAGAATTAGTAAAAAAAGCAAAGAATGTGATAGCTTACGAGATTGATGTGGAATTAGAAGATTATCTAGATGAATTAGAAATGGATCATTCAAATCTAAAAATTATCTGGGATGATTTTTTAAAAAGGAATATAAAAGAAGATATCAAATCATATAATTATAAAAAATTATATGTAGTAGCTAATTTACCATATTATATTACAACTCCAATAATAACTAAATTTATCGATGATGATATAGTTGTTGATGATATGATTATAATGGTCCAAAAAGAAGTTGCTCAGAGATTGTTGGCTAAACCTAATAGTAAAGATTATGGGTCTTTGACTGTGTTTTTAAATTATCATTTTAATATAGAGAAATTGTTTGATGTTAGTCGTAATGTGTTTATTCCTAAACCTAATGTAGATAGTAGTATTGTAAAGCTATCTTCTAAAAGTAATAAGTTAAAAGTATCAAATTTAGATGTCTTTTATAAATTAGTTAGAGATTCTTTTAGGTTTAAAAGAAAGACTTTAAGAAATAATTTAGACGGATATGATTTAGATAAAATAGTAGATGTGTTAAATAAGTATAATAAAAATTTAAACGTAAGAGCGGAGGCTTTACCTTTAGAAATTTTTGTTGATATTAGTAATAATTTATAATAGTGGGCATATAATTCTTTGGAGATGATTATATGCTTTTTAAAATTAATGATATTGTAACTCGGGATTCATATAATAATGATACTATGTTTAAAATTATTCAAATAAATGGTAATGTTGCTTATTTAAAAGGTGTTGACATAAGACTTTATGCAGATAGTCAGTTATCTGATTTAAGATTGGTAGATGAAAATAAAATTACGATTGATGATTCTTTTTTTCTGCATGAAATGGAGACGGCTATTGATTTAGATCGTAATGAGTATTTTTATATTCCAGGTAAGATATTACATATAGATGGTGACAACGAATATTTAGAAAGATGTATGAAGTTCTATAAAAAAGTAAAAGTTATGGCTTATGGAGTAGTGCTTAAAGAAGATGAAATGTTTATGCAAGTTGATAAATATTTGGAAAAATTTCATCCAGATATAGTTGTTATTACTGGGCATGATGTTTTTTATAAAAATAGTGGAAAAAGCGAAGATGTTTCCAATTATAAAAATAGCAGTAATTTTATTAAAGCAATTCATGCGATTAGAGATTATGAAAAATCTCAGGATAAATTAATAATTATAGCAGGAGCCTGTCAATCTAATTATGAAGAGTTAATAAAGGCAGGTGCTAATTTTGCATCTAGTCCAAAAAGAGTTAATATTCATGCTTTAGATCCAGCTATTGTGGCATCATCTGTTGCACTTTCTGATAAAAATAAATCGATAGATCTAATAGATATAATTAATCGTACTAAATATAAAGAAGCTGGTGTTGGAGGTATAATTACTAATGGTACTATGTATATGGGGTATCCAAGATGAATATAAGTAAGATAAAGAAAAAATTAGAAAATTACAAAGGAGAACTTGTGAAATTTAAATTTAATGGTGCTCGTAATCAAGTAGAAGAATTTCAGGGAATAATTGAGAACACATATAATTATGTATTTACTATTAAGTTAAATGATGAACATCAAATTCGCAAGTCTTTTAGTTATTCGGACATATTAATAGAAAGTTTAGAAATGTTTATTGATTGACTTGTATTTGTAAACATTTAATAAAATGCTATTGCATTTGTGACGAAGATGAGATAAAATATTACTATAAAGTGAATACTTTAAGAGGGAGGAAGCGGCAATGAAAATTACATCAGTAAATGTGCGCAAAATTGAAAAAGAAAGTTCACGTATGAAAGGTATTGCATCTGTATTAATAGATGATAGCTTTGCAGTACATGACATTAGAATTATAGAAGGAGATAACGGATTGTTTATAGCAATGCCTAGTAGAAAAACAGCTACTGGTGGATATAGAGATATAGCTCATCCAATAAATCCAGAAGTTCGTACAATGTTTGAAGAAGCTATTTTTGAAGCATATGAAAATGCTGACGATGCTGAAGAGTCTGAAGAAGAATAGTGATTACCCCTTTTTAGGGGTTTTTTTATTTTGTAATTTACTTATCATTGATTTTGTTTTATAATTATTTTAAGTTATATAATATGGGAGTGATTTGTTTGTTTGCTGATAAAAAGAAATTGATGGGTGTTTCAATAATCGGTTTAGTTTTAATTATTTTGGTTGTATTTATAATAAAGGGCAAAGGTGATTTGTTCAATTCTAATAAATATGAATATTCTTGCCCTAAAGGTGCTAATGGTTGTGTTACGAATTCGGATCCTATTGGTGTTAATATTCGTTCTGATGTTTCAACAGAAGATTTGAATAAAGGGAAGGAAGTTAATTTATATACAAAGTTTATAATCAAGGATAAGACAAAACAATACTATTATTTATGGGAAACTTATAATGATGGTGTATTTTATTATAGATCTCCTTGCCAAAAAGTAAATACTAATGAAAAGCATACTTCTTTGACTATTTTTGGTAAGAGAAAAGGACTTTTTACAATTTATGGTGATTCAAAATGTCAAAATAAAATAAGTTCTTTACCTACAAAATTTTATAATTGTAAGGACTGTGGTCCAAGATTCACTGTTAAGTATGATTCAAATGGTGGAAAGGGATCTATTCTTAATTCAGTTATTTTTTATGGGGAAGAACAAGCACTTAGAAAAAATGTATTTACTAAAAATAATAAGGTTTTTGTTGGTTGGGCAGTATATAATGAAACAAGAGATATGTGGGCATGTTATACTAATGCTAAACATACTGATCAATCATATCAAAAAAGAGATAAATGTAAATATGGTTTGTCTATATATAAAGATCAAACAAAGATATCTAAAACTGCTCAACCTGGTGAAGTAATTAGAATGGTTGCACAATGGAATAGTAATATTTTTACCATTAAATATGATTCAAATGGTGGAAATGGTTCTATGAAAGATTCTATAGTTATTTATGGAAAAGAACAAAAATTAAGAAAAAATACATTTACTAAGAGTGGATATAACTTTGTAGGTTGGGGTGTATATAATAGGAGTAGAGATCAATGGGCTTGCTATACTGATGCAAAACAAAAGAAACAAGAGTATCGTAAATTGTCAGATTGTAAATATGGTTTGTCTATATATAGTGATCAAACTAAAGTGTCAAAAACGGCTAATGTTAAAGAGACTGTTGTTATGATTGCACAATGGAATATATCATCTAGTGCTATAAATAGAATTTTAGGTCCTATGGAATTAAAAACCAATGGTAACAAAGTAGAAAAGATTATGCAAGATTTACATGTAGATGGCAAGTATATATACATATCGCAAGATAATTGGGATAAAAATCCTAATGAACTTACTATTTCTAGAATTAATAGAGTAAATAATAGTAAATCTATATATTATAGAGGTGTTCGATGTGGTCATGGAGTTTTTTCAATAAGTAACGGTGATGTTATTACTACTTGTGATACACCAGCTGAGTATAGAGGTGATGATCATGGTAGTAAGATATATAAAGTATCAACAAATGGTTCAAAAACATATATTAAGGATGGTTTTGAAGGAAAAAGAGAAATTATTAAGGTAGATTCAAATTCAAAATTGGCAGTAGTAAGATCATATTATAGTGGTAAACAAAATTTTAGAATCTTTAGTTTTGATCCAATTAATAATACTATTGGATCCTTAAAGTATGTATTTAGTATTGCTGCTTCGCCTCTTGATATTCAAGGTCTTGACGTTGATGGTGATAAATTATATCTATATTATGGTGAAGGAAGAACTTCTGGTAGTCATAATACATCTAAATCTTCAGCATATATTGATGTTTATAAATTATCAACAGGTGCTTTGATAAAGAAAAATCATATTTTTACTTCAAATGATTATAGAGAAGCAGAAGGTCTTGATGTGTATGGTGGCAGTGTTTATATAGGGGTAGCAACTACTTCTGATGCTAGAAGTCCTTTTGGTAACAAGCGATATGCTACTGTTTATGAAATTGCTAAGAATAAATTATATGAGTAAAATCATATAATTTTTTTGTAATAAAAAATTATGATTGTAGTATCTATTAAATAGGGAGGAATTTCTATGGAAAAAATAGATAATACGATTAATAATTATAATCATGGTATTAGTATTATAGAAAGAAATAATTTGATTGTTACAGGTGTAAAAAAAATAGATAATTTTGATACTGAGGAATTTCTTATGGAAACAATCATGGGTTATTTAGTTGTTAAAGGAAAAGATTTAGAATTAATTAAATTAGATACGATTCAAGGTAATGTTTCTATAAAGGGAATGATAAATAGTTTTACATATATTGATGAAGGTAAAACTAAAGATAAAGAAAGTAGTATATTTAATAGGTTATTTAAGTAATGACTTTAGAAATACAGATTCAATCTTTAAGTTATTCCTTAATGTATGGTATGTTTATAGTTTTTATTTTTAATTTTATATATAGATATTTATTTCATTCTAATTTTATTTATAAAATAATTATTGATTTTTTGTTTGTAAGTGATAGTGTATTACTGTATTTTTGGTTATTAAAAAAGATAAATAATGGTATATTCCATTCATATTTTTTAATAATGTTTATTGTTGGGGGATTCATTAGTAATAGAAAAACAAAAATTTTTAGAAAAATGAAAAAATAGTATTGGTTAAAAATTCATGTTTTGTTTAATGAATTTTTTTGTTTTATTACTAGTTAGACAATGTATATTTTTTATAGTATAATATTGATGAGCTTTATTGGAGGTATACATGTTGATTTTAGATTATAATAATAGAATAAAAAAATTGATAAATAATGCAGAGGAAATATATATAATGGGGCATAAACATTTAGATTTAGATGCTTTAGGTGCTTGTTTAGGTATGTATCGTTATGCTAAAACTAGGTGTCAAAATGTATACATAATTATTGATGATCAAGTTCATGAATTAGGATGTGGAAAAATAATAGATAAAGTTCGATTTAGCGTTAATATTATAAGAAGTGATCAATTAACTGATTTAATTAACAAAAATAGTTTGTTAATTTTGGTTGATACTAATAAGGCTTATTTAACTCAAAGCCCAGATATAGTTGATTATTTTGAAAATGTGTTAGTTATAGATCATCATGAAAAAGGTGATAAAACATGTGATAAAGGTCTAGTGATTATTGATACTAAATCTTCAAGTGCTTGTGAAATGGTTAGTGATTTTTTGTTTAAAAATAGGATAGCGTTAGATGCTGATTTAGCAACCTATTTGTTATCTGGTATTGTATTGGATACAAATAATTATGTTGTTAAAAGTACTAATAACACGTTTAAGATATCTTATTTATTAACTGGTATTGGAGCTTCTTCTACAAAGGTACAATATTTATTAAAACAAGATTTAGGGGAATATATTGAGAGACAGAAAGTAATTACTAATGTAAAAATAATAGGTAAAATTGCTTATACTAAGGGTTTACATAAAGTAATTTATAAGAGAGAAGATTTAGCTAAAATTGCAGATACTTTGTTGTTTTTTAATAAAATTGAGGCATCTTTTGTTATGGGTAGAATATCTTCAGATGAAGTAGGTATTAGTGCAAGATCAATGGGAAATATAAATGTAGGAAAAATTATGGAAAAATTAGGCGGTGGTGGAAGTGTTCAAGAAGCTGCCGTTGTGGTTAATATTGATAAAGTTCAAGAATTAGAAAGTAATCTTTTAGAAATTATAGAACTTTTATAGGAGGCGTTATGAAAGTAATATTTATTAAGGATTTAAGAGGACAAGGAAAAAAGGGTGAAATTAAAGATTTTAAAGATGGTTATGCCAATAATTTTTTAATAAAAAAAGGGTATGCTAAGAGATTAACTGAGGAATCTCTTTTGGAATATAATAGACAAAAATCAAAAGAGAAAGAAGAAGATGCTTTGAATAGAAAAGAAGCACTTATGTTGTGTGAAAAGCTTTCTAAGGTTACTTTGAATTTTAAAGTGAAAACTGGTAAAGATGATAAGGTATTTGGTACGATTAGTGCAAAACAAATAAAAGATGAATTATCTTTAAAAGGATACAATATAGATAAAAAAGATATAGAGATAGATCATTCTATTTCTAATTTGGGTTATCACGATGTAAAGATTAACATTTATAAAGATATAAGTGTTAATATTAAGGTTAAATTAGAAAAATAGGAAGTGGTATTATGGCAATAAAAAGTGTTCCAAGTGATTTAGATGCGGAAAAATGTGTGCTTGGTTCTATGTTTTTATCTAAGTTTGCTTTAGATAAGGCTTGTGATATTTTAACAAAAGAACATTTTTATTTAGATATACATAGCAAGATATTTGGAGTACTTAAAGAAATGTCAGAAAAAAGTATACCAATAGATTTTACTACTGTTACTTCTGAGTTAAAAGATAAGGATTTGTTAAATCAAGTAGGTGGTGTTGAAAATTTAACTGATATTTTGGATTCGGTCGCAACAGCTGCTAATGTTGATCATTATATTAAAAGAGTTCAAGATAAGTATACATTGCGGAAAATAATAGAGGTAGCAACTAATATAACAACGAATGCATATGATTCTTCTTTAGAAGTGGATTCGGTTTTAGATGATGCTGAAATGAAGATGTTAAGTGTTGGTAAAAATAGAAGAACAAGTGAATTTAAAACTGTTCAAGATGTCGTTTTTAAAACACAAGAAAATTTAGAAATATTAGCGAAAAACAAAGGTGATGTGACAGGTGTTCCTACTGGATGGGTTGATATAGATAAAATAACTACTGGTTTGCATCCAAATGAATTTATTATTATTGCTGCACGTCCAGCGATGGGAAAAACAGCTTTTGCTTTGAATTTGGCTACAAATGTAGCAATTAACACTGATAAGACGGTAGCTCTTTTTAATATGGAAATGGGTGCAGAGCAATTGGCAAGCAGGATGCTTAGTTCACTTGGACAAATAGAGGGAACAAAATTATCAACAGGTAATTTGTTAAATGATGATTGGAAAAGAATAAATGAAGCAGTTAGTCAATTAGCTGATGTAAAGATGTATATGGATGATACTCCGGGTATTACTATTGGAGAAATAAGAAGTAAATGTAGAAGGTTAGCTAATAGTGAAGAAGGATTAGGGCTAGTTATAATCGATTATTTGCAGCTTATTTCATCTAGTGTAAATTATGGGTCTAATCGTCAACAAGAGGTGTCTGATATTTCAAGGGCTTTAAAAATGATGGCTATGGAATTGAATGTTCCAGTTGTTGCTTTAGCACAATTGTCTCGTGCAGTAGATGCTAGAGAAGATAAAAGACCAATTATGAGTGATTTAAGGGAATCTGGTTCTATTGAACAAGATGCTGACATAGTTGCATTTTTATATAGGGATGATTACTATCATCCAGATAATAAAATAGATGAAAATAATAGTATTAGTGAATTTATAATTAGAAAACATAGGAAAGGACCTACTGGTACTATTGAATTATTATTTAAAAGAAATACATCTACTTTTTTGAGTTACAAAAAGGAAGGGGCTTAGTATGGGTAAGAAAACAATATTTTTTGTGATTGCAGCTTTTATGATATCTTGTAGTATATTTTTTATGGGATATGTTAGAAGTTTGGAACCAAAAGAGGTTTATAAGGTATATTTAAAAGGAAAAGAAATAGGGCTTATTTATTCTAAAGATGAATTGTACGATTATATTGATAAAAGACAAGAATCTATTAAGCAAAAATATGGTGTAAATATGGTTTATGCGCCAAATACTTTGGATGTTGAAAAGGATGTTACATATAACGGGGATATTTCTAGTGTTTCTAAAATTTATGATTTAATTAAAGATATTTCACCATTTACGATAAAGGGTTATGTGGCAACTATCAAGGGTGTTGAGGAACAAACAGAAGACAGTGAGAAAAAAATAAAGACTAAAGATCAAAAAATATATGTGTTAGATAAAAAAGTGTTTGAAAAATCAATAAGAGATACTGCTATTGCTTTTGTTGGAGAAGATAGGTTTTTAGCTTATGAAAAAAATGGTGAAGAAAAAAAAGAAGATGTTGGTAAATATACAGAAAATATATATATAAAAAATGAAATAACTATTAAAGAAAGTTATATTTCTACTGAAGAACAAATATTTATGGACTCAGATACTTTAAGTAAATATTTATTATTTGGAACTTTAGATGAACAAAGAAAGTATAGTGTAAAAGATGGTGAGACGATTGAGGATATATCATTTAATAATAAAATGTCAGTTGAGGAATTTTTAATTGCTAATCCACAATTTACTAGTGCTGATAATTTGGTATCTAAGGGACAAATAGTGACTTTGGGAGTTATTAAGCCTGCTTTTAAATTAATAGAAGAACAACATGTTGTAGAATTACAGGATAAGAGATTTAGTACCAAAATTAAGTATGATAAAAATATGTATGAAGGAAAAGAAAAGGTTAAGCAAAAAGGAAAAAATGGTAAGTTAAAAGTAACTAAAAAACTTCAGTTGGAAAATGGTGCTATTACATCGGCTGTTATTGTTGATTCAGAGGAATTGGAAGCATCAGTTGATAGAATAATAGTTAAAGGTTCTAAGAAAAAGCCTAATCCTTCATATGGTGGTGGTGGCTATTCTGAACCTATTACTGGTGTTGCACCTTCCAATACTGGTACTTGGTATTGGCCAACAAATGTTCCTTATGTTATTAGTAGCCCATATGCATATAGATGGGGTAAGTTACATGCTGGTGTGGATATTAGTGGTACAGGTCATGGTTCTCCTATATATGCAGCTAAAGATGGAGTAGTAATTGAAGCTGGTTATAGATATCCTAATGGTAATTATGTTTTGATTGATCACCAAAACGGTTATTATTCAATTTATGCACATTTATCTGCTATTAAGTCTTATAAAGGTTCAAAAGTTAGAATGGGTCAAGTAATAGGTAATATGGGTAGAACAGGTATGGCAACAGGTACTCACTTGCATTTTGGTGTTTATAGAGGATATCCATGGAGAGGTGGAGCTAGTATTAATCCAATGGTGTTGTACTAATGATATTTAAGGCGTTAGCAAGTGGTTCTAAAGGAAATTCTTCTTTGCTTAAGTGTGGCAATTTAAATATTTTAATTGATGTAGGAATTAATTATAAGACTCTTTCTGATAGATTGAATGAAGAAAATATGTCTCCTAGTGATTTGGATATTATACTTATTACTCACACACATTCAGATCATATTAAGGGCCTTTCTTCTTTAATTAGAAAGACTCATAAGAAAGTGTATATTCATCAAAATATGCTGGATGATATGTTGAAGTATATTAATAGGGAATCAATTGAATTATTAGGTGATAATATTAGTATTGATGATGTTAATATTAAACTTATTCCTTTATCTCATGATGTTATAGCTTATGGTTTTGTAATAGATTATGCTAATAAATCTATTGTTTATATTACAGATACTGGTTATATAAATAAGAAATATTATCCTTTATTGACTAATAAAAATATTTATTTGATAGAAGCTAATCATGATGTAGAAATGCTTATGAATGGACCATATCCTTATTATCTAAAACAACGGGTAGTTGGTGATTATGGGCATTTGTCGAACGAAGCATGTGGTCATATGTTAAAAAAGTGTATTGGTAAAGATACTAGGTATGTATTATTGGCACATATTAGTGAGAACAATAATACTAAAGATATTGCTTATAACTGTATAAAAAATATGCTTGAAGAGGTAGGTTTTGATAGTAATAATATTATTATTGCTGATCAATATGAATCAAGTGAATTAATTGAGGTATGAAATGATAAAGATTGTGTGTGTTGGGAAGATAAAAGAAAAGTATTTTCATGATGCTGTAAATGAATATTTAAAAAGAGTTTCTAAGTATACTAATATTGATGTTATTGAATTAGTAGATGAAGGTATACATGATATTAAAGTAGTTATGAAAAAAGAAAAAGATAAAATATTAAAATCTGTTGATTTGAAGTCTTATATTATCTTGTTAGATCGAGAAGGTACTCAGTTAACTTCAATTGATTTTTCTAAGAAATTGGAATCTTCTTTAATTCATCATAGTAATATTACTTTTATTATAGGTGGTTCTTATGGTGTAGATGATGAAGTTAAGGATATAGCAAATGAAATAATTTCTTTTTCTAAAATGACTTTTCCTCATCAATTATTTAGGGTATTATTGCTAGAACAAATATATAGATCATATAAAATAATGAATAATGAAACTTATCATAAATAGACATCCATAGTGATGTCTTTTAATTTTAATTGAAATTTATTCATATATTTTATTGGTGATTAAATGTTATGTGTGGTTAATAAAGGATTATGGTTTATAGCTACTTTTTTACTGCTTGTGAGTGGAATATATTTTTCTATAGTGTTAAAGTTTAAACAGTTTAATAGTGTAAAGATGTTTAGAGCTTTTTTTAGTAGGAGTAATTCTAATGTTACTTCTTTTCAAACTCTGTCTATATCTTTGGGTGCTAGAGTAGGTGTTGGTTCACTTGCAGGGGTAGCCTTAGCTATTAAGCTGGGTGGGCGAGGTACAATTTTCTGGTTTTGGATTAGTTCTTTAATATTATCAATTAATACTTATGTAGAAAGTTTTTTAGGGACTAAATTTAAAAACAGTGATTTGGGTGGCGGTCCTTCTTATTATATAAAATATGGTTTAAATAGTAAGATGTTATCAGTTGTTTATGCTGTGGTTGTTATTTTAGCATATATAGGTGGTTTTTTAACTATTCAAAGTAATACTATTACAAAAGTTTTTATCGGCTTTGGATATAATAAATTGTTAATTGCATTTTTTATATGTTTGATTTCGGCGTTAATTATATTTGGAGGAATTAATAAAATAGTTAGGTTTACATCTGTTTTAGTGCCTTTGATGAGTTGTATGTTTTTAATGGTTGGTATTTTTATTATTGGTAAAAATATTTTGTTACTTCCTTCTATTTTAAAATCTATTGTTGTTGATGCTTTTAATATTAATAAATTTGGAATTGGTGTTGTTATGTCATTAATCATTGGTGTTCAAAGAGGTGTTTTTTCAACTGAATCAGGTATTGGAACATCAGCTATGGCAGCTGGTCTTGATAATGATGTTAATTCTTCTAATCAGGCTTTTATTCAGGTGTTTGGGGTACATTTTACTACTTTTGTTATTTCGACTATTACTGCTATTATTATATTAACATCTGATTATTCTAATTTGTTTTTTGAAGATGTAAATGGTATTGAAATAACATATTATGCATTTCATTATCATTTAGGTGAATTTGGTAGTTTGGTTTTAACTATATGTATTTTGTTGTTTTCTTTTTCGACTATTGTTTCAGGTTATTATTATGGAGAAATGAATCTTAATTTTTTAATACATACTAATAAATTTATAGTTATAGTTTTTAAAATATTGACGTTAGTCTTATTGTTTTTAGGAAGCTTATTATCTTCTGGTTTGCTTTGGTCTTTAGTTGATATATTAGTTGCATTAATGGCGATTATTAATATATATAGTTTGATTTCTCTTAAAGAGGTAGTGGCTGTCAGATAATTTGTGCTATAATTACTTTAGGTGATTATATGTTGGGTAATGGTTGGGATGAAGTTTTAAGTGTTGAATATACAAAAGATTATTTTTTGAAATTAAAAGAATTTGTATTACAAGAATATAAAGTTAAAACTATATATCCTAAGATAAATGAGGTATTTAATGCTTTTTTTTATACTTCATTTAATGATGTTAAAGTTGTAATTCTTGGTCAGGATCCTTATCATGGAATAAATCAGGCTGAAGGTTTATCTTTTTCTGTTAAAAAGGGTGTAAAAAAGCCTCCATCATTAGTTAATATATTTAAAGAGTTACAGGATGATTTAGGATGTAATATTCCTGATCATGGTAGTCTTGTTTCGTGGACTAATCAAGGTGTTTTATTATTAAATGCAGTTTTGACTGTGGAAAAAGATAAGGCAGCTTCTCATAAGGGTATGGGTTGGGAGATATTTACCGATGCAGTTATTAAAGTGTTAAATGAAAAAGATACGCCTGTAGTATTTATTCTTTGGGGAAGTTATGCCAGAAGTAAGAAGAATTTAATTACTAATAATAAACACTTGATTATTGAGTCATCTCATCCATCACCATTGTCTGCTTATAATGGCTTTTTTGGTAGTAGACCTTTTTCTCGTACTAATAAATTTTTAAAAGATAATGGATTAAAAGAAATAGAATGGCAAATACATTAAAAAAAGAAAAGCAATTATTCTTTGTTTTTCTTTTTTAATATTTCAAATTCTTCTTCTTGTTTTGTTTCGTAAAAATCTAATGGACTATAACCTTTAATTTTTGCTATTATTTTAGCTAAAAAATTATCAATTAATGCATTATAAATTTCACAATTATCATTATAATAATTTTTTGTAGCTTTTAAATCTATATTTGCTTTTTCTAAACTGTTTAGTAATGCGTTTGTTTCATCATCTAATACAATTTTTTTATTATATTCTATTGTTTCTTTTAATTCTTTTTCCAAAATTTCTAGTTCAGCATCAATTTCAAATGAATCTAGTGATTTACCTTTGATTTTAGGAAGGTTCTCCATAATTGAAATATCTAAATCATCTTTTAATTTTTCTTTTATTTTAGTTAATATTTCAGTTTTCTTTTCTAAAAGAAATTCGATATTTTTAACTCCTTCATTTACTTTAATTGTTGAAATGTTTATTTTTTTAATAAATGATTTTATTATTAATGTTGTGACTGATATAATTATTAGTGCACAAATGATTCCTATAATGATAAATATCATCAAATCACCTCTATGTTAATATTATATCAGATAAATAAAAATAAAAATACCTTTTAGTTGAGAAAAATGATTGTTAGTGGTAAAATTGTAATGTAATATAATTATAATAAAGGGTGTGGATATGAAAAAAAGGAGATTATTAATTTGGTTTTTGTTACTTTTTTTATGTCTTGGTAATAAGGTATATGCTTATGCCATGCATAAATTTGATGATTTGAGTTCTAATAATAATTTAGCTTCTTTATCGGCATCTGGGACTGACTTGGTTTATATTGAGGGAAAAACGGAATATGAAGTTAGTTATGATTTGAGTGGCGACGAGATGAAGATATATGCTACTTTATCAAGTGAGAAAGCAACTTTTGTAAAAGGGTTTGGCCCTCGTAAAGTTAAGTTAAATTATGGTAAAAATGAATTCGTTTTAAAAGTAAGAGCTGAAAACGGTGACATAAAGGATTATAATGTTATAGTTAATAGAAAAGATTTAAGAAGTAATAATAATTATTTAAAAAACATTGTAGTTAATGGTAAGGCTCTTAATTTTGATAGTAGTAAATTGGTTTATAGTTTTAGTGTTCCATATAGTGTTAGTAGTTTAAATATAAGGACATCTACTGTGGATTCTAGTGCTAAATATAGTGTTATTGGTAATACTAATTTAAAGATTGGTAATAATGAGGTAGTTATTTTAGTAAAAGCCAAGAATAAAGATGAAAGAAAGTATATATTAAAAGTATATAGGTCAAATAGTGAAAAATTGCCTTTATCTAGTAATTCTAAATTGTCATTATTAGAAGTTGGTGGTTATAATCTAAAATTTAAAAGTGATCAATTAGATTATAAATTGACGATAAAAGATGAAGAACAACTAAGTATAAAAGCATTAGCAGAGGCTGAAAATGCTACTGTAAAAATAATTGGAAATAGAAGATTGCAACATGGTAGTGTTGTACAAATAAGAGTGATAGCAGAGGATGGTTCGCAAGAGGTATATAAATTGAATATTTTATTGGAAGGAATGAGTAATATGGATAAGGTATCTGTTATAGTAATAATAATTGTAGTGGTTTTGCTAATTAGTGGCGCTATATTATTGATTGGTAAATTAAAGAAAAAGAAAAATCAAGGAGCAGCTATGAATTTAGAAGTAGTAAGAACGCAAGAACCAGTTGTTGACACTAATTCTGAAGAAGATCAACAATTAATGAGTTTTTTATTAGGAGTAGATGCACATGATCAAAAGAAATGTCCAGTTTGTGGAGCATCTAATAATATTACAAGTACTACTTGTAGTGCTTGTAATAATCCGTTAGATAAAGGGGGTAATTAATTTATGAAGGTTTTATTAGGTGTTTCAAATAGACATATTCATTTAAATAATGAAGATTATAAAATTTTGTTTGGTGATATTCAACCAGAAAAAGTTAAAGATTTAGTTCAACCTGGTCAATATGCTTCAAATTTGAAAGTATCTATAAAGACAGAAAAAAATACTATAAATAATGTGAGAGTATTAATGCCAATTAGGTCATACACTCAAGTTGAAATCTCTAAAACAGATAGTTATACATTAGGAATTAAACCTCCTATTAGGGCATCTGGTGATTTAGAGGGCGCAGCACCAGTTACTATTGTTGGACCATGTGGTGAAATAACAAGAAATTGTGCTATTATTGCTGAAAGGCATATTCATATTGATCCAAAAGAAAGAGAA